>Ga0265293_10010210_pt1 | contig 13179 bp, 14 predicted proteins | sample Munlanlewell138R_FD_192505 | JGI IMG/M metagenome (GOLD analysis project Ga0265293, IMG submission 192505) | Leachate microbial communities from a municipal landfill in Southern Ontario, Canada - Leachate well 138R | ecosystem: Engineered > Solid waste > Landfill > Unclassified | place: Canada... | reverse complement strand
CGTTTTTAAAGAAATACAAAGTTGATTATGATGAAAGGTATTTATGGGATTGAAATTAGGATCACTTTGAGATAATAGATATTCCTTTTCGAATTAAATCGACCGTCAGCCGACGGACTTCTTTCAATATACCCACACAGAATCATATAGAACCTAATTTATTTAGATTAAAATCCAAATAAATTAAATCTATCGGGATGTTTACCAGTAAAGCGATGAAAAGAAGAGATTAAGGACCAAATTTGGTAAACCAATAATTTTAAATTTAGTTCCTATTTCTTCCAATTTATTAGCAGTTTAATTCTATCTTTGACCCCGATGGAAACGCAAGTAATTCTCAACGCAAAGCAGTTTGATCTCACCCTGCAACGGCTCTGTCGACAACTCATTGAAAATCACGATGATTTTTCAAACACTGTTTTAATTGGATTACAACCCCGAGGAATTCGTGTATTGAACCGTCTTAAAGAGCTAATTGAAGAGATTTTAGACAAAGAAATTCAATGTGGTAGTCTCGACATTACTTTTCACCGTGACGATTTTAGAAGACGTGAAACACCTCTTATTCCTAGTGTTACAAATATTGATTTTTCTTTAGAAAACAAGAAAATCGTTTTAATAGACGATGTTTTGTACACTGGAAGGACAATTCGTGCTGGACTAGATGCAATGTTGGCTTATGGTCGACCAAACAATGTTGAGTTACTCGTATTTGTTGATCGAAGATTCAAGCGCCACCTTCCCATTCAAGCTGATTATATTGGAAAAACAGTAGATTCACTCGTTTCTGAGCGTGTTTCTGTGGAATGGAAAGAAATAGAAGGAGAAGATAAAGTGATATTATATACCAAAGAGAATAATGGATAATTTAAGTGTAGACCATTTAATTGGAATTGAAAATCTCACCGCAAGAGACATTGAAATTATTTTTCAAACTGCCGATCGTTTTAAAGAAGTTATCAATCGCCCAATTAAGAAAGTTCCTTCATTACGTGACACGACAATTGCCAATGTATTTTTTGAAAATTCTACCAGAACGAAACTTTCGTTTGAATTGGCAGAAAAAAGACTCAGCGCTGATGTAGTAAACTTTAGCGCTTCAAGCAGTTCGGTTAAAAAAGGTGAAACTTTGGTAGACACCGTGAACAATATTCTCTCCATGAAAGTAGATATGGTTGTGATGCGTCACCCCAACCCTGGAGCGGCAAAATTTCTCTCTGAACGTGTGAAAGCAAAAGTTATAAATGCTGGAGACGGAACACATGAACACCCAACCCAAGCATTATTGGACGCCTATTCTATTCGCGAAAAACTTGGAGGAGTTGAAGGTAAAAAGGTGGTAATTGTTGGTGATATTTTACATTCACGTGTTGCTTTATCTAACATTTACGCTCTTCAAAAACTAGGTGCTGAAGTTATGGTTTGTGGACCAACTACACTTATTCCGAAATACATTCATGAATTAGGAGTAAAAGTTGAACACAATTTAAGAAATGCGCTGGAATGGTGCGATGTGGCCAATATGTTGCGTATTCAATTGGAAAGACAAGATATTCAATATTTCCCTTCTTTGAGAGAATATACAATGTTGTATGGTTTAGATAAAAAATTGCTCAATAGTTTATCAAAAGAAATAGTTGTGATGCACCCTGGGCCTATCAATAGAGGAGTCGAAATCACAAGCGATGTTGCTGACAGTAAGCAATCTATCATTCTAAATCAAGTAGAAAACGGTGTTGCAATCCGAATGGCAGTAATATACTTACTCGCTGCAAAGATTGAACGTTGATATATTTTGTTAATTTTGAGAAAACTAAACCATAATGAACTTTAAAGTTTTAAATAAATCGAATTACAGCATAATTTCTTCAGCAGTTGATAAACTCAATCTTTCAAACGCTTCAGAATTAAAATCTATGATTCTTACTGTCAACAAATCAAATATCAATAATTTGATTATCGATTTAAAAGAAACATCTTACTGCGATTCCTCAGGTTTGAGTGCAATATTATCGGCAAATCGTTTATGCAAAAACGCTAACGGCAAGTTCATATTAACAGGTTTACAACCAAACGTTAAAAAAATGATTGAGATTGCTCAATTGCACCGTGTTCTTAGTATCACAGAAACTTTGGAGGAAGCAGAAAAAGAGATTCAATAAATCCATGAGTTTTACTGTCACAACTTTAGGAACCGGAGCCGCTGTTCCAACATTAAAAAGAGGAACAACTTCACATTTTGTAACTTGTCAACAACGCTCAATCTTAATTGATTGTGGAGAAGGGACGCAAATTCAAATGCGCAAGTTCAAAATTAAATTTCAAGGCATACAAATCATTTTAATTTCTCATTTACATGGCGACCATGTTTTTGGACTTTCTGGATTAATCAGCACTATGCAATTACTTGGAAGAAAAGAATCCATCACGATTATAGGTCCCGTTGGAATTAAAGATTTCTTATTAAATCAATTTAAACATTCAGGATTATACAACGGTTTTCCAATCGATTTTAAAGAAATTCAAGCTGAAACAACCGGAATCGTTTTCGAAGACAAGTGTTTAGAAATTCAAACTTTTCCTTTGAATCACCGCATTCAAACACAAGGATACCGCATCAATGAAAAACCAGGGAAACGCAGATTAGATAAAGAAGCATTTGACAAAACAGGAATTAGCACTTCTTATATTCAAAAGTTAATTTCAGGAGAAGATGTTCAAGACAACGAAGGAACGATTGTAAAATCAGAAGAGGTTACCTACTCGCCAAAACCAACAAAATCTTATGCTTTCTGTTCCGACACTGCTTATCACCCACCCATAATTGAGTCTTTAAAGGATGTTGATTTACTTTACCACGAAGCCACTTTTTTAGAAAAAGAAAGTGAAAGAGCTAAAGAAACCTACCATTCAACAGCAAAACAAGCAGCAACAATTGCGTTAAATGCGAATGCCAAAAGATTGATTCTAGGCCATTTTTCGGCACGTTACAAAAGCATGGAAATGCATAAAGAAGAAGCAGAAAAAGTTTTTGGAAAGGTATTCATTCCTGAAGACGGAGAGTTGTTTAATGTCTAGCTGAAGTTAGACATTAAAAGGGAGAGGTGCCGATAAAAATCGGCAGAAAGAGGTGTGAGGGAGAGAATCAAGGGAAAAATCTAGGGAGAGGGAGAAAATTCATCTCTCATGATTCATAAAAAACTTATTTTACTATTTCAAACAATTCTTTTGCTTTGTTTCTTGAGAAGGCGTTAAAATGCCACCATTCTGTTTCTATGACCCAAAACCCTCCAGTTTTCATGACTTTTCTTAGAAGCTTTCTGTTTTCCACTTGAAGGGGTGATAATTCTCCTGAGGCTAAGAATTTCCTTTCATGTCTTGGATAGGCAATTTTTCTTAAATCATCATAACCAGCTCCCATGTCTAGCCATTCTCCAGTATTTTTATTCATAATCGTTAAATCTACAGCACATCCATAATTGTGAATGCTTCCATTTTTCGGATTACTTACAAACTTCACTCTTTCGTTAACAGGAATAGAATCGAGGGCATCCCACATTTCCTGTTGAACAGACAAAGGTCTTGTTCCATCAAAAACCAATAATGTCAGAGCAGAATCTATCTTTTGCAATGCTTTTTGAGCTTTAGAAAGTCTTTCCGCTACTTCTGCTTGGAGATAAACTTTATCATAACCTTCATATAATACTCTTTTCATGAAATTATCAGTGGTGGCATATTTCACATCAACTTGCAAAGTGGAATCAACAGATTGGATATCGACTAAACCAGCTTTAATCATCTTTTTCTCAAGTTCACTCATTTTCTTTACTTCCGATTTTCCCAGAATTTCCATTTCTAGGGTATCTAATTGTTTATTTTTTGAATTTCCATTTAAAGATTTACCTGAATTCAAATTATTAGAATCGCTTTGACCGTCTGCATTACACGACATTAGCAAGGGAATTAAAATTAAAAGAACAAGTTTTTTCATCATTTTAAAAAAATAGTAATCGTTGTTCGAAATAAAGCTTAAAAAGTAAAGTTATTAACAAGTTAGATAAATTGTTGTTTTAAAGGAATAAAAACGAAATATTTGTATTTTTAGTCCATTAATCTAAGGCTATGAATGAGAATCAGAATAACGACAACAAGAATTTAGTACATTCTAAATCTGTTAAGGCGGGAAAGAGAATTTATTACTTCGATGTTAAATCTACAAAGAATAAAGATTTGTATTTAACGATCACAGAAAGCAATAAAACTATGGTAAATGGAAAACCTAGTTTTGAAAAGCACAAGCTATTTCTATACAAAGAAGACTTCGAAAAATTCAGTGATGCCTTTGGGGAATGTATCCACAAAATAAGTGAACTCAAGTCAAATAGAACGTATCCAAATACTGATTCAGACATATCTGACTACTCATCAGTAGACTTAGAAGACATGAATTAAAAGGGCAGAATCTCACACAAGATTCTGTTATTATTATTTTGATTAAATAAGCTTATGGGTAAATTTTTAATCCGTATCTTGTTCTCTCATTTGTACTATACTTTACATAATTAAATAAAACATGGGTAAGATTATTGCCATTGCAAATCAAAAAGGAGGAGTTGGAAAAACAACTACAGCTGTCAATTTAGGAGGTAGTTTTGGAGTGCTTGAATATAAAACTTTGATTGTAGATGCAGACCCGCAAGCGAATGCAACATCAGGAGTAGGCTTTGATCCAAAGCAAACACGTAATATTTACGACTGCTTAATCAACGATGTTCATCCCTCTGAGGTCATTCTTTCAACAGAAAATCCAAACCTTGACATCCTCCCTTCTCACATCGACTTAGTAGGTGCTGAATTAGAAATGATTAACATGCCAAACCGTGAGTATTTGATGAAAAATGTACTTGAAAAAGTAAAAGACAGGTATGATTATATTCTCATTGACTGCTCTCCATCTTTGGGTTTAATAACGGTAAATGCATTAACAGCTGCCAACGCTGTTTTGGTTCCTGTTCAATCGGAATATTATTCATTAGAGGGATTGGGAAAATTATTAAACACGATTAAAATCATTCAAGGCCGTCTAAATACAGATTTAGACATTGAAGGAATTTTAATTACCTTATACGATACACGTTTACGCTTAGCAAATCACGTTGTTGAGGAATTGAAAACCCATTTCCAAGACTTGGTATTTGACACTGTTATTCACAGAAACACGAATTTAGCTGAGGCACCTTCACATGGTTCTACAATCATTATGCACGATGCTACAAGCAAAGGGGCAGTGAATTACTTGAACCTTGCGAGGGAAATTATTCAACGAGAAGAAGCAGCAAAATTAGCTGAGGAAAACAATAAAATTTCATTAGAAGATGAGCTCTAGTTCTAAAAAACGTCCGGCACTTGGAAAAGGATTAAGTGCATTATTAGAAAGTTCGCTAACCGACATCACATCTGAGGATTTATCAGATGCGTCAGTATTGGGTTCTGTGGCTTTATTGCCCATCAGTGCCATTGAAGCGAATCCATTTAACCCAAGAACACATTTTGAGGAAGACGCGTTAAATGAATTGAGTGAATCAATTGCAACGCACGGAATTATTCAGCCTATTACGGTTAGAAAGCTAGGAAGGAGTAAATACCAATTGATATCCGGAGAGCGCCGTTTCAAAGCCTCTCAAATGGCTGGTTTGAAAGAAATTCCAGCTTATATCAGAGTGGCGAATGACCAAACAATGTTAGAAATGGCATTGGTTGAAAACATTCAAAGACAAGACTTAAATGCTATGGAGGTTGCACTTTCATATCACCGTTTGATTCAAGAATGTAACTTAACTCAAGAGAAATTAGCACAACAAGTTTCTAAAAGCCGTACTTCAATTACTAATCATTTACGCTTACTTAAGTTGCCCGCAAAAATTCAGTTGGCAGTAAGAGAAAGTGAGATTTCAATGGGTCACGCAAGGGCTTTAGTAGGAATTGACGACGACAAAAAACAACTTGATATTTTCGAACGAGTTATTAATGAAGAGCTTTCAGTTCGTGATTTAGAAAACATTCTTCGCGAAGAAAAAAACAAAACTGAAGAGCCTAAAAAGAAAGAGGCGAAACCTGCTGTAACCAATCAGCAGATAGATTTTGCTCAAGATTTTTCTGATAAGGTAGCGGCAAAAGTTCAAATTAAGAAACAACCATCAGGAAATGGAAAGTTGATTATCAATTTCAATTCTGAGGTAGATTTGAATAGAATTATTGAAATATTGAACAGCTAAAGAATGCGTATACTTCTTGTCCTTTTTCTTATCATTAGCGTTGCTGTTAAAGCACAAGAAACCGAGCAACTTGAAAGTATCAAAACTGATTCTACTCTTACTTTAAAAGTAAAAGACACAGTTCATTCTCCGAAAAAGGCAGCATTATATTCATTATTTCCTGGCGGGGGGCAGATTTACAATCATTTTGCAATGCCCAAAGGGAAGAAAAATGCATTTTGGAAAGTCCCAATTATTTATGCTGGATTAGGGCTTACTGGTTACAGTGCCATCCAAAATCACTTGACACAAAAAACCCTGAAAGAAGAATATTTATTTAGGGTGGATAAAGGTCATCCAAATCCAGCGTTAATCGAATATTTGCAATATGACAATCAAGGGATTTTAACCTTATTTGAAGGGGCTAGAAGATCGCGAGATTTAATGATTTTTGCATTTATTGCTGTGTATGGACTGAACATCCTCGATGCTCATGTTGAGGCACATTTCGTGAATTTTGATATTTCTAGAGATTTATCTTTAAGCTTAACCCCTAGAATGCATGATTTTCAAACTCCTGGTCTGGCTTTGAGCCTTAATTTTCGTTAATTTGAGCCACTTGAATGCTAGAGAATACTAAATTTGTAATGCTCTTAAAAATAATCGTTTTATGAAAGTAGTACTGGTTGGTTACGGCAAAATGGGAAAGGAAATTGAAAAAATTCTTCTTTCTAGAGGTCATGAAGTTGTTGGAAAAGCTACCGATGTTAATCCACTAAACAAAAAAATGATTGCCAACGCTGATGTAGCTATAGATTTTTCTACACCACATTCTGTTTTAGACAATATAGACTTTCTCTTAAATTCAAATATTCCAGCAATTATTGGAACAACGGGTTGGAACAGTTCATACGACAAAGTACAGTCAACTGTTCTGGATAAAAACGGATCATTAGTTCACGCTTCAAATTTCAGTATTGGCGTTAATTTATTCTTTAAATTAAATGAACAATTGGCTAAATTAATGGAACCCTATAGCGAATATACCCCAAAGATTACTGAAATTCACCATACAGAAAAGTTAGACGCACCGAGTGGCACAGCGATTACTTTGGCAGAGGGTCTAATAGAAAATTATACTCCATTGACAGATTGGTATTGCGCTTCGGTAAGTTCAGCGGCCATCCTTCCTAGTGATAAAAACACAGCAGAAGACAATAAGCTTGAAATAGAAGCCGTTAGAGAACATGATGTAAAAGGAACACATCGCGTTGAATACAAATCAACAATAGACACACTTTCCATTCAACATGAAGCACATAATCGAGTAGGTTTTGCTTTAGGTGCTGTGATTGCAGCAGAATGGATTCAAAATAAAAAAGGAATATTTACAATGAAAGATGTTCTACAACTTTCCTAAAAATTAAAACAATGTCTGCATTATATTTTTACCTATTTTTCCTTGTTTACCCATATATCGCAATGTGGTGGAAGAGTTTTCCAAAAGCAGGACACAAATCATGGGAAGCCTTAATTCCTGGATACAATTATGCAATTGCATCTAAAATAGCTGGACAACCGGCATGGTGGGCATTTTTAATGGTAATTCCGGGAATTCACATCATTATGTGGATGGTATTCAATGTAAGCTATATTCGTAAGCATGGATTTTTCTCTATTACAGATACACTTCAAGGAATATTCTTCCCGTTTTTATTAATGGCTAAAATTGCCAATGATGAAACTGTTCAACCCAACTTCACAACAGATTGGGAGAATCAAACGGACATTGAGCGCAGAAAAGGTGGAGATCACATAGTACTTTTCTTAACACTTCCTGTGATTGGTCACGCAGTAGCCTTGGTATTGGGTTCTTTACAAAAGAAGAAAAAAGGTAAAAAAACGATAATTAAAGAATGGGGAGACAGCATTTTGTTTGCTTTAATCGCTGCAAGTGCAATTAGAACCTACGTTTTCGAGCCTTTCCAAATACCAACTGGATCGATGGAAAAAACATTATTGGTTGGTGACTTCTTAGTGGTGAATAAAATGGCTTACGGTTCGAAAGTTCCAGTTACTCCACTCTCCTTCCCGCTTGTTCACAATACTATTCCATGGATTAACATTAAATCTTACACAACGATTGAGCATTTAAAATACACTCGACTTCCAGGTTGGGCTGATGTTAAAAACTATGATGTTGTCGTATTTAATTATCCTTCTGGAGATACCGCTGTTTATGATCCAAGAATGCCGCATGGACTTATGGGACACGATTACCATGGAATTGTAAACAACGAAGCGCGAAGATTATTTGAAGAATCTATCGATAAAAGCAAGATCCCTAACAGCAACGCTTTGTTACAAAAAAGAAGTCAGGAACTTTCTGCACAATATGAAGGAGCGGCTTTGGATAGCGTTATGCAATTAGAAGCTCAAAAACTAGACAGAAACGTTCAAAAGATAATTGATAATCTATATCAAGATTTCATTGATAACATTGACGTATGGCGCGATAAAGCCCGTTACGAAATAGCTGTAAACAAACGCACTTTCTCAGGAGGTGAAGGCAGAATGATTGACCATTTTGGTGTTGTTTATCGTCCAGTTGACAAAAGAGAAAACTACATTAAACGTTGTATAGGAATTCCTGGAGATAGTTTGAAAATTGAAAATTCACAAGTGTATGTAAATGGCAAGAAAGCGCCAATTTTCGATTATCAAAACTTACAATATCAGGTTTCTAACATTTCCTTGCCATCAGCAAGAGTAATGAAAACCAAATATGGGTTAGAGCCAAACAGGGATTATTATGGAAATATAATGAACTTAACAGCTTCTGAATTATCTGCATTGCAAAAGGATTATCCGGATGCTGAATTTATTTTGATAAATACACCAAGAGAAGATCTTGCAAGTCAATCAGCTACTGAAAAGGTAAACAATTTGAATTACTATCCGAAATCTTTCAATCACAACAATAATGTTTCCAATTTCGAATCATTCTGGGTTCCGAAAAAAGGAGTTACAATCGAGTTGAATGCGCACAATGTCGCTTGGTATGAACGAGTAATCACCGCTTATGAATTACATAAATTCGAAGAGAAAGCCGGGAAGTACTTTATCGATGGGAAGGAAGTTACAACTTATACATTTGAGTTGAACTACTACTGGATGATGGGAGATAACCGTTTTAATTCGGCAGATTCAAGAGTTTGGGGCTTTGTTCCAGAGGACCACATTGTAGGAAGGGCTTCTATGGTTTGGTATTCTAGCGATCCAAATGGTGGTGTGCGTTGGGAAAGGTTATTTACTGGAATTAAATAATGTTATACTCTTAATGTTATACTCTACGAATTATTTTGGAAGTATCCCCTATTTTCAATCCATTGCGCAATACAGTGAGATTGTAATAGATGTGCATGAACATTATAAGAAACAAACGTGGAGAAATCGCACTCAAATTTTAGAGAGCAATGGTCCTATGTATTTAAGTGTTCCAGTTGCTCGGCCAAACGGGAGTAAAACAATTGTAAAAAATATTCGCATTACCTACGACATAGATTGGCGAAAAGACCATTGGAAAGCCTTGCAAAGCAGTTATAAACATGCGTCTTATTTTTTTTATTATGGTCCACAAATAAAGGAATTAATCTATCAAAATGAAGATATTTTACATCTTTTCAATTTGAATATCCTCAAGCAACTCTTGATATGGCTGGATTTGGAAATAGACATTTCATTTTCAAAAGAATATCAAGTCCCAGAAAACACAGAAGATTTTAGAATTGCTTTGGATAAAAAACAATTCGACATTCCTCAAGAAAGTTATATTCAAGTTTTTTCAGATAAGTATCCATTCTCTCCCAACCTTTCAATTATTGATCTTTTGATGAATGAAGGTCCCTTGGCAAGGAATTATATTCTTCCAAGGTGAATTTTAGAAAGTGTTGGGGATGAAAAAGAACAAAACTCATTAGCTTTTTAAAATAGATATTAGATTGGTAGATGATAGACTGTTAGATGTTAGACTGTTAGAGGTTAAATGTTAGATTGTTAGACGCTAGATGTTAGATGTTAGACTGGTAGATGTTAGAGACAGCAATCTCGATGACTTACCTGGATGTTTTTCAACTATTTTCGGGGCCAATAATTGAAATTCTGAATAATAGTTGAATATTTGGGCTAATAATTATGGTTTTAATAAAGACTTGCGAAAAAAATCAAGGTTTATAGGCAAATAATTGAAACAATCACTTTTTAACAAATTTTTTATCTAAACCACTTGTTTATCATAATTAATTATGTACCTTTATAATGATTTAGGTGGTTAGGTTAGGTTGATTAGCAAGAGGGAAACGAACGCCTGTTCATTCCCTCTTGCATTTTTATATAGATTCATATTTAACCTTTAATTCTAATACTCTCCAAGCCATACATTTCTTAAGTTATTTTAATATCCATTTCCCCTATTCTGCCAAGGTTTATTCTATTGTTTTTCTTTCAAAATTTCACCTACATATTCTTTTAAATGGGGTAAAACTTCTTTTGTAAACCATTTGTTTTTTGCTTGCCATATATTATTTCTTGGTGAAGGATGAGGAAGTGTAAAATATTTCGGAAGATAATCGAGATAATTCTCAACTGTTTCTGTCAAGGTACGTTTAGAATTCTTCCCTAAATAGTAATTCTGAGCATATTGTCCAATCAAAATAATCAACTGAACTTCTTTCATTTCGTCAAGTAGTTTTGGATGCCATAAAGGTGCACATTCTTTCCGAGGTGGTAAATCTCCAGATTTTCCCGTTCCTGGATAACAAAATCCCATTCCAACTAAAGCGAAAACATCAGGATTATAAAAGGTAGCCTTGTCAACTCCTAACCATTCTCTCAGATTATCACCACTTTTATCATCCCATGGAACACTCGATTCATGAACTTTTCGTCCTGGAGCCTGTCCAATAATTATTATTTTACTTTTTAAACTAGCGGAAATTATAGGATTACAGCCATGAGGTAAGAACGCCTCACAGACACGACAAGCTCTTATTTGACTTAATAAATCTTTCATGATCTAAAATTACATAAAGTTTAAAGGAGAAAAAAAAGATGGAGACTTTTAGATGGCAGATTGGTAGGTTTTTAGATGTTAGATGTTAGAATTTTAGATTTTAGATGCTGGACAGATGTCAAAGAATTGCAATGACAATACTTTATTAATGCTAGTTGATTTTGGCTTTGAAAATTTTTGAACTGCCTTTCGGCGTAATTATTTGAATACATCTATTTAAAGCATGAATTCTACTTTTTAGTGAAAAATTGAATAGACCAAAAAATCGGTCTGAAGGCCCAGATCAATTCAACAGGAAGCGTTACGTTCTGATGAAATGAGAGTGAAGGTTTGCACTTTGAAAGAGCAGCTTATCTCAACTTTTGATATTGATCTTAGAATTTAGTATGTATAATGAGTACGTTTACCATCGACATGAAAGGGGTGCTTATTGTGATTATATAATAGGAACAGCAGACCAAAATAGGGGTTGACACCATATTTAACACAAAATTTCACTATATTTGTCCTTCTTATTTTTTTAAGTAGTAAGCAATGACAAGAGAAAAACTCATCCAAGAAATAAAATCTAAAAAATCTTTCCTTTGTGTTGGATTAGATACCGATATGGATTTAATTCCAAAGCATTTGTTGGATACTGAGGATCCTATTTTTGAATTCAATAAGGCAATTATTGATGCTACAAAAGACCATTGCGTTGCTTACAAACCGAACATTGCTTTTTATGAATGTCTAGGTCCAAAAGGATGGGAATCATTGAAGAAAACAATTGATTATATTCCAAAAGATAAATTCACAATTGCAGATGCAAAGCGAGGTGATATTGGAAACACTTCTCGTTACTACGCAAAGACATTCTTCGAATACATGGATTTTGATGCAGTGACAATTGCACCTTATATGGGGGAAGATTCTATTACTCCATTTTTAGAATATAAAAATAAATGGGTAATTGTTTTGGCATTGACTTCAAATAAAGGAGCCTTAGATTTTCAATTCATGACAGACCTGAATGGAGAAAAACTTTACGAACGTGTTTTAAAGAAAACAGCGAAATGGGGAACTCCAGAAAACTTAATGTATGTTGTTGGAGCAACCAGAGCTGAAAGTATTCAATCTGTTCGTAAAATTGTGCCGAGTTACTTCTTCTTAGTTCCTGGAATTGGAGCGCAAGGTGGAAGTATGGCTGATACAGCTAAGTTTGGCTGGAATGAGGATTGTGGATTGTTAGTAAACTCTTCACGTGGAATTCTATATGCTTCAAGCAGTGAAGATTTCGCTGAAAAAGCCGGAGAAAAAGCCTTGGCAATTCAAAAACAAATGGAGGTTATTTTGGTTGAAAAAGGGTTTTTATAATGGATAGTTAATGGACAGTTATTATCCGATAGAAATCAGATGATTTACGTTTTGGGTTGGATGTATTAATGATGAATCATGAGTTTTTTTTTAATGAGCTAGTAGGGACGATTACTCCCTTTGGTCATGAGATTGCTTCGCTAAGTTTTCAAATCGTCCGCACAAGTAATGGGAAATTTCACAAATGATATTTTAGGGAAAAAATCATGAAAACTTCAAGAAAATTGAATCAAAAAACAATCCTATTTTAAGTCATCCCCAATTCGTAATTGATTATTTAATCAAATTCACGTGACCTGATATTTCGATAAGGTCTTTGTTCTTTTCTTTTTTGAATTCAATTTTCCAAATATAAACTCCTTCTTGAACTGTTTCCTGACTTTGACACAGGGACACCCAAAACAAAAACCACAATTAAATAGGGTCGTTAATTAATTTGGCAATTGATTGTTGTCTCTTGGTTATCATCATTGTTTGTGTCATTATCTCTCCACTAAT
>Ga0265293_10010208_pt1 | contig 13181 bp, 12 predicted proteins | sample Munlanlewell138R_FD_192505 | JGI IMG/M metagenome (GOLD analysis project Ga0265293, IMG submission 192505) | Leachate microbial communities from a municipal landfill in Southern Ontario, Canada - Leachate well 138R | ecosystem: Engineered > Solid waste > Landfill > Unclassified | place: Canada... | reverse complement strand
GGGGGTATAATTGTATATAGAGAAGAAACAAAAGAAGAGTATCTATATGTAGGTCATATTACTTTCCATATATCTATGGCAATAATCAAATAGTTTTTCAAAGAATAAAGAGCAAGAGGAACATATAGATAATAATAGCCAAATCGGAGGTGCAACTTTGAGTAAAAAAACAATAAAAGCAATCTGCATTTTTATGCTACTTATCTTTATGCTTTCAGCATGTGATAACCCCAACACTAAACCCCCAGTAATAACTGTGCCACCGGCAAAATCACCTGAAGCTTCACAAGAGCCCACTGTACAACCTACACAATCTCCAGAAATACCAGAAGTAACAGACTTTAAAATTGAATATGATAGTGATGGAAATATTGATTATGAGGCTACATGGCCAGGTAAAACCATTTTGGTATGGGCCCATTCGGACTATTTAAGGCTAATTGACAATTATTTTAATAAACTAAGCGGCAGCAACGCTAGCCCTATGTATAAGTATAGGGGGGGAATCAACGACTATATAGTTGCTTCCTACAATAACTACCTAATATCTAAAGGGTGTGATTATGTTGTCAAATTCATAAATGAAATGGATATGTTTGACCAGATAAGAGAAGAATATGTTAATAAGATATTAGTATCTCCTTCTCAGCTTTTTAAATACTATCAACCATGGCTAAGAGATCTAAAAGCAAACAACAGACAAGTTGATATTATATCATTGGGTAGTCCTACCCGGTATACAGATCCTGATGAAAACAGTCCAACTTTTGGTGAAGAAATTATATGTTCTTTAGCCCCTGATTTAGAAGCAATTGAAGATGGTCTTGTAATGGACATAAGCGAGTATATCTTTAATGAGAAAGATACAAGGCTATACAATGCATTCCCTGAATATGTATGGGACCTTACATCAATTGATGACAAGGTTTATGGTTTATATAACCATTCATATGCATCCCGCTCACTAATTAAATTTAATGAAACAATTATGGAAGAATTAGGATTAAAGGCAGAAGATGTAAATACCCTCGAAAAAATAGACTCTGTTCTTTCTATGGTTTATGAATCTAAGGCTGATGAAATTGGTAAAGATAGTTTTAGATTAATTTTTAACAATTTGACGCAAGACTCAGTTAATATAATGGCTGAAATCTATACTGATGAAAACGATATTACCTATAAATATGACAACAAGAACAAGGCTTATGCCTTAAATAAGTTGAATGACAAAATGTATTTAGATTTCATTGAGCACATGGCAAAGTGGAATGAAAAAGAATATTTTGGAAGAGAATATGTTCACCAAGGTCCTATGGATGAGGCTACTTCACAAATCAGAACTTCCGGACAATGGTTTATGGACATAGATAAAGAAACTCTGATATATTCCAATAAAGTAGATTCAGTCAGTGTCAGTGTAAGTGACTGGATAATTAATGATAACTTTACCAATATGATTTCCATATCCTCATGGAGTAAAAATGCTGATATGGCCTTTGACCTGTTGAGTAGGGTTTTTACAGATCAATATTTAAGCAACCTTATAATATATGGAGTAGGGTATGAAGATTTTGCAGATGAAGATATAGTAAGTGTGGAAAAGGTTAGTAACACAGATTTAATTGGTACTGCTGTAATGGTTTTTGTTAAACCTAGAAATGATACCGGCTATTTAGTAGAAGAAAAGTTGGATGTTATAGCCAAGCTTAACCCACCTGCATATTTAAGATTTGTTCCTGATATGTCCGGTTTTGAGTATGATCTAGAAAGATTCAATGAACTGCTTTTAGAAGCAGACAATTTGTGGTATACCCATCCAAGCAATTTTTTAACAAAACTTGATGAGATTAAATCTGAACTGGAAAGCATTGGCTATAGTGATTTTATCCAAGAAATAAACGAGCAATTTGATAATTATTTAGATAATTTTACTCATCTAAATAGTAGTAAGTAGGAGGTAAAAATGAGAAGGTTTACTAGGAGTATAATTCTAGTTTTAATAATTTTGTGTTTTGTACTATCAGCATGTAATAATAATTCTAATGACAACTCAAATGACACACTGTTTATTGAATCTAATGCGATTGGAAAACAAGGTGTACTCTCGGTGAGAAGCGGTGTAATAACATATTTTGATTATGAAACCGGCAAAGGTACCGTTTTATGTACTCGCGCACAATGTATGCATGAGCTTTATGACAAAGATACTAATCCCAACCCTGAATGCCCTGCTGTTTCTCCTGATAAATCTTCACTTGTTACCGCATTTATTGCGAATAGCAAACTGTATTTTGCTACCCAAGGTAACATGAACAGAGAAACGGGAATTGGGACTACAAAGCTTTACAGGGCTGATCTTGATGGTGAAAACAGGGTGTTTCTGGGTGAAATAGACTATGAATTTAGTGTGTTTCGAAGTTATGTGTATGAAAACTATATTTTCGGGATTGTCAGAAGTATGAAATTTGTAACTGATGAAAAGGGTGGTAGTTTCTCAACTGAGTCTACATTGCAAGCTGTAGCTTTAAATATTGACACCTTGGAAATAATTAATTTATCAGAACCTGATGAGATAGGATCTGATTTGCATGCATATGTCTATGACAATAAACTGTACTGTACCTTTCAGAAGTATGACAAAGAGGCACATGAGCAAAGTAAGGAGTTGAGGGTTTTTTCTTTAGATGACTTTTCTCTGGTCGATAGATTTAAAACAACAGGCTTCTCAAATATAATATACTTAAAGGACAATATGTATTATTCCTATACACCTGACGGTGCTGACCACACTCAACTGTGTAAGCGAAATCTTAAAACAAATAAAGAAACAGTTTTACTTCTAATTGAAAACAGTGAAAATGTCACATGTGGGCTTTCTGATGTGACCGAGGATTATATGATCTACAGCATCAGTTATTACGACTATGTAAATCCTGCTGAGGATAGGGGAAGTTTTGCATTTAATATGAAGGACAATAGTATAAAGGAGATTGATTTTTCATACATGGGAACCTATGCCCGGGTACATACCGTTTTGGATGATGATTATCTGCTATTCAGGTTTCATGAAGAAGGGAAATCTGCTTATTGGTATATAAAAGCAGAGGATTTCATAAATAAAACTTTAGATTATGTTGAAGTAAGACCATTTTGATAAAGGGAAAAAGAGTTAAATATGGAATTAGTTATTAAAGAATGTTAGTAAGGGTTGTGAGGATTCCCATATGTTAGGATAATTATTGGGTGATGCTAGTAACCAAGAGAGAGTCATTATGGCTACCTCTAGTAAAAAACTTAAAGAAATATTAACTAAATTGTTGTTACCACCTGAAAATAACCCTGTTAAAGAACTTGTTGATAAATACAACATTCATGAGCAAATACTGTATAGATGGCACAAAACAAGCAAAGAATGAAAGTTAATCAGATATATATTAACAATTGTGGCTTATTGAAATTTCTGCTAGGTTTTTAGTTTAAAAGGGGTGATGCACATTAGCGATTGAGAAATTATTATCTAAACAGAGTTTATTAAAGACAAAGGAGTCATTAAAAATGAAAAATTTAAAAAAGAAGCTTTCAATTATTTTACTAATTTTTCTTATATCAATCACTCTTTCAGCTTTAGCTGGTGGAACTGATTCTTATGACGGGAAAATCTCAAGCGTTGCAGAGTGGGTAGCAGAGTTGCATGTTTATCAGAGTAATGATTATGCAAAAGCATCAACAAAAATTATTCCATACCCCCCAAACACCAATACTATCCAATTGTATTTACTGATTGATCTTTACATAATTCAAAAAAATCCTGTCACACAACACATAGATGTAAAAGAAAGACATATAATGGTTGACTATGAAAGCGATGGGTCAATCGGAGTAGGGTGTGATAGTGGATATTATATTGCCTCTGCTTTATCGTATCACGAAGCCTATTGCATGGGTTATGTCGACAGCACAAGCTTAGGGGTAATACCATAAATCCATTTTTTTACACGAAAAGACAAATACAGAATATATAGATTAAAATAATTTCCCTTGAGTTTTCGGATTACTGACGACATAAAAGGTATATTCCAAGGAAATAGTGTTTTGGAGGAAAATATTCATCAATGGTGAGGCGGGTGAACAGATTAAGATTAAGCAAGAGCTTAAGGACAGCTTTTCTCCGAGGATTATATATAATAAATTTAAAAGACTAGCTAAAAGTCAACCTTGAAAGAATATGCTTAGTGTAAAGAGTTTTCGGGAAAATATTTTTTTTAATATATAAAGATAGTTAATATTTGGATGATTAATAAATTAATAGTATGAAAAGTAGCAATGGATGGAAAATATTTATTCTAACTAATTACTTTTTTTTTTAGATACCTTAAGAAGATACTTGTCAGTACCTTCTTCTTTGTTGTTGTCTTTTTTCTTCTTATGTAAAAATACTAGATAGAAAGTTAACATTTCCTAGCTTTCCTAGTTGGTGGGTTGTTTTATGATCAAATATATCAAAGATAGAAAAGTCAAAGTTAATATTATTCTTTCTTGTCATCTTGTTTGTTATCATCAAGTATTTTTTCAAGAGCAATGTCCTCTTTTTCATCATCTAAGAATACTAGCCTTAGTGCTTTTTTAAAATGGAATTTATCTAAGGTAAACTTAACATCACAACCATTCATTACAAACTCTCTAGCTGCGTTTTTAATCCATAAAGCTCCATCACCCATGATATGTATCTTCTTTATCTTATCTAGGTCATATGAGCCATATATATAGTCTAACAAGGACTCATTAAGTTTGGTTAGGTTTCTTGAAGAAAATGAGTTTTTTCCAGTAAGTTCTTTTCTCTTTTTATGTCCCTTAACCGGTCTTATGCCTTCAAATATTACCCCATGATAAACCATTGCCTTCTTTTTACCTTCTTTTTGCAAAGGCACATATTTCTCATCAAACATAATGAATAGGGTATCAGGTGTAGTTTCTTTCTTTCTAAAGTTTGAGGGATTAAGTTTAAACTTTCGTACAAAAGTCCTGGCTGTTTGTCTAGATATTTTAATCTCTTTTACTCCTAGGTTTGTTCTTTCTCCTATCATATCTGATATCTTCTGAGCTGCTTTAGCAATAGACATTTCACTGCATGCTTGTACTACAAGAGATTTTACAAACAGATCAAATCTTTGATACTTTTCAAAGCCAAAGAAGTCATCAACATAGACATATGGTTTTTTAGTGAATTTGTTTTCATAGAATGTCTTTTCAAAGGTAAGAGAACCAAAGATTGTTGTTATTGTTCTTTGGTGCTTTGCTTTGATATGATATTTTTGTTTTCTCATTGGTTCATCTCTAAATTTCTGGTCTGCAGTTTCTATTAGTCTTCTTAATATGTTTAAAGCTAGTTGATTAGTTGCATGGTCAGCATCTTGTATGATTGAGAAGTAATTAGAGAAGCCTTTTTTGTTTTCAAGAGCCTGAGTTCCAATGAAAGAATAGAGGTTTGAGATGTCATTTAAAAAAGAATTTACAAAATCAGCTTTAGTTTGTGTTAAAATGGTCATGAGAGAAGTCCTTTCATAGTTGATTGAATTTTTTGAACCGTGGTAGATTCAAAAGGGATTTCTCTTTTATTTTATCAAATCCCGAAACAAGTTTACACTATCGGATTGTTGCGAAATTTGACAAGATATGGCAATTGATTTATAATAAAAGCAAGCGGAAATATATTAATAACTATAAAACATTAAAATTACTAGATTTGTTTGTTTCGGAAAGAGGATGTTCACTGCCGTTGAAAACTTATTAACTATATAGTTTTTGCCAGAGCAAAGGAGTTCTTCAAGATGGAAAATTTAAAAAAAAGCTTTCAATTATTTTATTGGTCTTTTTTGTATCAATCACTCTTTCAGCTTTAGCTGGTGGAACTGACACATATTATAAACAAATAATATATAGATGGCACAAAAAACAAAACAGAAGGGAGGTATCAATCCAAAAACGCAAGTTCAAAGAGAAAAAACTAAAGTGATGTAGTTCCAAATGATTATTGGACAAGTTAGTTTAAGGACTATGAGTTTTCAGAGTATCGTCTGAGTAAAGGCATATATTCCGAAAATAGAGACCAGAGACTTGGAAGATATTAGTCATTAACTCTAAGACAGATGAACAGCCCAAGATTCTAAAAGAAACAAGAGACCATCAAGTTGAACTCAATCTTGTTTAAAAGGAACTATACTAAAAAAAAAAGGAGTTATTCAAGATGAAAATTTTAAAAAAGAAGCTTTCAATTACTTTATTAGTCTTCCTTGTATCAATCACTCTTTCAGCTTTAGCTGGTGGAACTGATACATATAACGGACAAATCTCTACTGTTGCGAATTGGTCAGCGAAGCTGTCTGTTTCTGATTATGATAATTATGCAGTAGCATCAACAACTATCTATCCGTATAGCAGTACTACTCAATTATATTGTCAGGTTGATCTTTACATAATTCAAAGGAATCCTGTGACACAGCATAATAGCGTAAAAGAAAGCCATATAGTGGCTGATTATAAAGAATATGGATCTACAGGAGTACCTAGTGATAGTGGATATTATATCATAGCTGCGTCATCATATCATGAAGCCTATTGTGATGGTTATTTTGATAGTACGGATTTGGGAGTAATGCCATAATTCTCTTTTCTTACACAAACTGGAAAATACAGGATATATAGAGTGAAACAGTATTACAACTAGTAATAGATGTTAACGTTTTACATGAGGTGACATACTATTATTAGTCAAGAGATAATAGCAAACTCATCAAGAAAATATTTAATTTCATAGCAAACAAGCCATCTTATCTAGAGCTTAATGGGTTTAGATGGCATTGAACCTTGAAAAGTTAATTAATTAGCGCACAAGCTTAGGGTCAAAGTTAATTCCTTGTCTCTCCAAAGCAAAGATAAGTCTGACTAGCTTCTTAGCCACATGAGAAATAGCAACTCTGTGGGGTTTACCTTCAGCACGCTTTTTAGCATAGTAATTTGCAAAAGCAAGGTCAAAACGAATCAAAGGAAGACAGCAATTGAGCAAGGTATAACGTAGCTGTGATGAACCTCGCTTTACCATTCTTCCACGATATGCTTGGGTTCCTGATTCGCTAATTCCTGGCTCTAAACCTGCAAATGCAAGCATTTGGTTAGGAGAAGAGAAGTTTGAAATATCTCCATATTCTGCATAGATTACTGCAGCAGAAATAGGACCAATACCAGGTATAGTTATGAAATGAGGGGCAATTTCCTCAATCGACTGGATAATTTCAGCTTCAAGAACTTCTATCTGGTCACGAAGGTTTGTATAGAGGTTTAGCAGGCTTTTTAGTTCTATCTCGTAGATGCGATTGTTTTCACCAACAGTATCTAAAGCAAGTTTTTTCAACTCAATAAACTGCTGAGGAGAAAACTTACCTCTGGATATGGAACGGATCTTGTCATAAGAAGCAGAGTTCATACGGGTCATCTTATCAGCAGAACCATAGTTTTCAAGCAAATAGAGAGCAGTCTTGCTTATCCTACCCTTGAAAAACGGTTTAAACTCCGGAAAGGTATGGTCAAGGATGTTTGTAATTTTCACAAGGTAGAATGAACGCTGCCGAACAAGACGGTCTCTTAGTCTAGTTAGTGATTTAAGCGAGTAAGCATGGTAAAATCCTATTGGATGGGGTTTGTACTCTACGGACATTAACCAACGTGCAATGACTTCACTGTCAACGATATCCGTTTTTGTTCGCCGAAGTGTTGTGGACTTCTTGAACTCAGATATGAGAACTGGATTAACTTCCATGAAGCTGTGGTGGGCTTTCTCAAGAAAGAGTTTAAGATTTAGGCTGTAGTGAGCAGTAGATTCAAACCCTATTCTTATCTCATTTGGTTCTTGGAGAGAATAAAAGAAAGATAGTAGTTGATTGAATCCGTCCATATCATTCGCAAAAACGAACTTAGAGACAACATTTTGATCTACTGCCGAAATAATGCAGCAATCGTGTTTGTACTTTGAAATATCAATTCCAACAAAGTATCTAGACATGGGGCACCTCCTAGTATTTAGATTTGGCACTGCTGTCTTCCACAGGAACTCCGGCTGTGTAATCACGTAAATATAAACGTCAAGCGCTAACAAACTTATTAACAGTAAAAGCCGTGAAACTGTGGTCTGAGTCACCTCTAACCAGTCAATGCTGTAAAAATATAGAAACAGATCCACAGTGCCGGTTTAAATATAACAAAGAAATGATTTGATTAACTAAAAAATTTAGAAGAAAGGAAAATCCAATTACTTTCTAAGTCAATTGGATTATACGTATAGAGATGAAAGATAGGGATAGAAAAAGTAAAGAAAGAATAATAATACTTGTAATTGTAGGTATTGTTTTAATTGCAGGAACAATAACAGCTATATATTTATCAGGAAACAAAGAGCCACCATATTATGAAATATCTATAGAAGAAATCGGAACAGAGGATGGGGCTGATTTGGGTTTGCCATATGAGTATATTCAAAGCATTTTAAATAGACAGGATAGTTTATTAGAACATGCAACTGATATTGAAGCTCAGACATATATTGTGAACAGACCTGATGACATCGCAATGGGATTTATGAAGCCTTGGTATGTTGGGCCGTTTGATAAACTTTCGTACATCCAGGGGATAACTGGGACAAAGACAATAGAAAGAAAGAAAAATGGTGTTGTTACTTTTATAGATGGCTTTGATGATTCATATATGATGAAAAAAGCAAGTAGTGGTTCTGTTGGATACGCTATTTTACCAGAGTGGATGGCGCAAGGTTTAGTTTCTGGACATAGGAAAGATGACCTTTCCATATTGCTGTTAAATAAAGAGCCGGAACATATAAGAAGGGATTTTAAAGTTATAGGCTTTTATAAAGCAGACTCAGCAGATACTGTATATGTATCCATTAATAAATATGCCGAGCTGTACCAACATGATAAGCAATTTCTTGAAAGTTTCATTAAGTCACTAAGTATATATTATGAGGAAGATGCAGACACAGATTCAATAAATAGTTTCTTAAATGGTTATTTTTCAGAGTCAGATGCAAAAAAAGAAGGTGAAAACTGGATATATAGGGATTATGACTATTATTACAGATACAGTAAAACACAATAATATTTACGAATAAGCAATGGAGGATTTTAGTGAAATATTCTTTAAAAAAAATTTACAGGACTCCTTTCAAATCAATAATTTTCATATTCCTAATAGGGCTTTCTGTAACTGTATTGTGTTTGAGTATGGGCATGTGGAAATATTCATATACAAGCTTAAAACATTCTAAAGATGCATTCACAACGATAGGTATATTGAGAGAACTTGAATTTACCGAACAGACTAACAGGTACTCTGCCCAGCCAAAATACGAGTACGGACTTTTAGGTCATGTAAAAAAAGCTGCAACCGAATCTCGGTATACTAAATATGCAGACAATAGAAAATATCTTATGGGATACAGTAGCGACGTTAAAAGTTATACTAGGAATGGGTCTCATTCTGAATTTTATCCATATCCATATTCAATTGTTACTGGCGTGTGCGAGCAAGTGGACTACTATATGAACTCCGCCAATTACTCCGCAATTATTAAGATTGACAAAGATGATTTGAATATTTTGCCATACTTCGTAGAGGAATATAACTATGAAGATGTAGAATATATTGATATAAGAGGGTTGTATTTGACAAGTGACTTGAATTTCCCATTCAAGGTCGGAGAAAAATACATAATTTACACATACATCCAAAGCTATGATGTTAGCAAAGGAAGACTTAACGGGCACATTGATTATATAAAGACTGAATATGCTGAATACAGTGAAGAATATTTTTTAACCCAAGAGGAAATAAAAGAGCATCCCGAGTTAAATCGTGAATGGGTAAATCGTATCACTGACGACTCTATGCTGTCGTGTCATCTGCTTGAAAGCGATGCAAAAACATTTTTGGAATCAGGGAATAAGCGATGGAATGATATAGTTGAAAACTGTCGTATAACAAAACATTCGCTTGAAATGATACTTACTGATGATATGAACAGCATTTATTCATTCAATGCAGGCGATGTATATCTTCTAAGAGGTAGAGCAATTAGTAAAGAGGAGTATGAGCATGGGGCAAAGGTCTGTATCGTAAACGCGCTAGCAGCCAGTATATCTGGTCTAGATATTGGAGACAAAATAAGCTTTTCTGTTTATGAAAGCGACTTTATGGTTGGTTCAAAAAGGGTTAGGTCGCTGTCTTTAGGCGAAGGGGCGGAGGAGAATGATACTGAAGACTTCATTGCTCCGAACGGATATGAAGGGCAGGACTTTATATCCGAAATTGAATATGAGATTATAGGGTTTTACAGGAATACCGGTGCAGGGGTACGGGGAGAGTTGCTGCTTTCAAATAATGTAATTATAGTGCCTTCAAAGTCGATAGAAGGTAATTTTAATAGAAAACCAATTATAGCCGATTTGATAAGGGAAAAAGATGGGGAAATTCTACGCTATAGTATGGAAAGAACCAGTATACCAGGATCTTTTTCAGTGGTTATTGAAAACGGAAAAATAAATGAATTTGAAAAAGAAATGGAAGCCTTGGGTTATGCAGGCATGTTCTACTATTTTGACCAAAGCTATAGCGAAATTTCTGAAAAGCTTGATGGATATATGAGTACTGCTTCCACTATGCTTTTAATATCGGTATTGGCATGGATATGTGTATCTGTGATTTTCTTAATTATATATATGACAAGAAGTAAAAAGGAACTTGCAACTATGCTTTCACTGGGAGCCGGAAGGGTAAAAGCTTTTATAAGTGAAATGACGGGTATATTCATTATAGTGACTATCGGCGCAATTGCAGGCTATATAGCAGCAACGAGTTTGTATGAAAAGGTTATAGAACGTACTATTTCTACAAGCCTTGAAGGTTTATCTACTTCGGTCGCCTTTTATGAAAAAGTAAACTCCGGTGTGTTAATGTCATCTAATATTATATGGCAAAGTGTTGTGATACAGGCGGTAATCTTGTTGCTGATTGCAGGCCTAGCTGAATATAGACAATCGGGCCAAAACGTATTGAAACTGATGAAAGGGCTGACAAAGACGAAAAATGAAAAATAGAGCAAGAGCTAGTCTCTATATTGTCAGATATGGAATGACAGGTATTTATAGAAGTTTAGCAAAAAGTATAGCTATAATCTTTGTTGTTTTAGTAATGACCATTCTAATAGGTATTATAAGTCAGACAATTTTTCTGCAGGAACAAACCCTAGAATCTGTCTATGCCCAATATTTTATTGATGTTACTGTAATGGATGAATTATGTATTAGAGATACAAACTTAAAATTACCTTCGAAGTACTATGACATTATAGAAAGTAATCTTCATAATATAAATGACTATATTACAGGTATTAAAATTAGAAGTACGGAAACATTAGTAAGATATGGATCCAACACTGACAGCGAGCAATCAAATTTTGGGACAGTTGTCGGATTGACCTATCTTCCTGATCGAGAAGAATTTGGATACAAGTTCCAAATGCTGCCAGGATATACAGAAGAGGTTTTCTTTGGGGATGACCTAGTATGTGTTGTTCCCAAAAAGGTATACGAGAACCTGAAAAACAAATACACAATGGTCTTTCATGGGTTAGAAGAAATGGATGATCCTATAAGTTATACTGTAGCTGGAATCCATGAAGGAGTAACAGAAGATTTTTATTGTTCATACAAAAGCTACAATGAGAACTTTAGCAGAGATGAATTTAACATATATTCATTTAAATTTTCATTGAAAAATGCCAAGTACAGCGATAATGTGTCGAGTATTCTTAAAAGATATTTTATAGAGCCTTCTATAGCCGGTGCGGTCAAAAGAGAGCAGAATGAATTGAAATTAATGTATGAATACTCGTTTGTTATGCCAAAAGGGAATCTTGACGATGTTGTAAAACCAATTGAATCGGATATTCATAAACTAAAGATAGTTGAGCCATTCCTTTTTATACTGTCTATAGCAACGGGTTTTGTAGTAAGCTTTTTGTCTACAAGGAACAGGAAAGCAGAGTTTGCAATAATGAGAAGTTTAGGAACATCGAGAGGACTAGTCTTTTTCGAAGCATTTATTGAGCAATTTATTCTTTGCATAATAGGTATTGCTTTGGGTATTGCTATCTTCTTTGTTATGTACGGATCAGATGCAATACTGGTTATGTGGAAGATATATGTGTTTTTTGCATTGTATATGTTTGCAACAGCAATTTCCGCCTTGTATGTGGCACGATTAAATGTGATGAAGATAATGAAAGCAAAAGAGTAAAGGAGTTAGATATGAGCCATGATAAAGTCGTATTGCAAGTGAAGAATGCTGTATATGAGTATAGAAATAAATATCAGACGGTAAAAGCCGTTAATGATTTCAGTTTCAGCTTTGAAAAAGGAAAGCTTTATGCTGTTGTAGGTAAATCAGGATCGGGTAAAACGACACTGCTTTCCATGCTGGCAGGACTTGATGTACCTAAAAAAGGCTCAATCTATTACAAGGAACAAGATACAAAAGAAATAAACCTAGATAAGTATCGAAGAGATGATGTTACTGTAATATTTCAGGATTTCAACCTATTTCCATTGTTGACTGCAATTGAGAATGTCATGTATCCATTACATCTAAAAGGTATTAAGGATAAAGAGGCAAGAGAAATAGCAGCAAAAAAGATGGAATCAGTCGGCCTAGACTCCTTATTTCAAAAAAGATATCCTTCCATGCTTTCAGGCGGAGAACAGCAAAGAGTCGCAATAGCACGTGCATTAGCTTCAGATGCATCAGTAATATTGGCGGATGAACCAACAGGAAATCTGGATTCTGAAAATGGTAAAAATATCATAGGACTACTAAAGGAACTTGCTCATTCAGGAAACTATTGCGTCATAGTGGTAACACATGATTTGGATATAGCATCTGATGCGGATCAAGTATTAAATATGAAGGATGGAAAGCTGGTTTTCTCGGAGTAGAGCTAACTATATTATCATGATGTGTTCTACATATACTACTATTTACTTAGTCCGAGGTTCTTCCTAAAATCCTATAGAATATTAATTCTTTCGGCAAAAGCTCAAAACTTGTTGTTTTTCGGGGGG
>Ga0265293_10010207_pt1 | contig 13181 bp, 7 predicted proteins | sample Munlanlewell138R_FD_192505 | JGI IMG/M metagenome (GOLD analysis project Ga0265293, IMG submission 192505) | Leachate microbial communities from a municipal landfill in Southern Ontario, Canada - Leachate well 138R | ecosystem: Engineered > Solid waste > Landfill > Unclassified | place: Canada... | reverse complement strand
GTGACCAGGTCATGGGTGCTAAGGAGATTTTCTATAAAGAGGATGCCACTTATGAGGCCTTCCAGATGGCTCCTTTGTTCCACCCTTCGTGGAATGCTGTAGGAGATGCCGGACAAGCTCTGATGGCACGTAACTGTATGATAATACTAGGAAAGAACCTGGACACTCCTGTAGACTTTGTGGAATGCTGGACCCTTGAGGGAAAAATGCTAGGTGGGACAGCCCATGCTCTTCAACTGGCCCTATCCCGAGGAATCCCTATCAAGAATTACGGGACACCTGTTCCTCCTAGGATTGTCAAAGAAAGATTGGAGTATTATAGTATATGAGAGAAGCTTCCTTTTCTACGGTTGATTTACTTAAGGTGACCCCTATACCGGGACACTCCCTAGTGGGTATGCCTAACGATCTTTTGACCATCCCCCTACTCTATGGAGGGGATCCAGAAAACTCCACTAGGTATACTATAAGGGTATGGCATGATACCTCCTCTTTCTTTGAAGAAGTATCTGACTATATCTCTGACCGTTTTTCCAGGCTACCAGACTCTGCTGGTAGAATCACTAGGAGGTCCCTTCATAATGAAAAAGGGGAACCTGTTTATATTGAGCAGGAAGGGTACGTTATGGTAACTTTTTCCATATACCTGACGTTAGATCGTCCTACTACAGGGTCTTTCATAATGGAAAGGGATCCAGCAGCTATATTTATAGAGATGTTGGACTTCTTTGATAGGATAAGACCACAGAACAACCTATGGGCCTTATCCCATTATTTTAATGACAAGATGAAGTATCAGGGGCCTGCAGACATTCAAATCCCTCTTAATCTCATACCAGAGTCCTCTACTTACGATTTAGCAGGACTCTGGTCAACCTCTTCAGAGATAGTTAGCAGCATCCCCCACACGGATTTTCCTGCCCTACCGGAAAGCTTACAGCACCTTAATAGTGGCAGATTTTTTAACCATAACTTTGAAGGGTTTCTTAACCCACATACAAGGGTGGACGGTACATTAAATATAGGATATTGCCCTTTCCATCTCCTTCCTTGTCCTGAGACCATGCTAAAGTGCATTGTCACCATTCATTGGACAGATAATAAAACTCTTATATTGCCCTACTCTGGGTTTTATGAGGTCGTCCACCCCATAGTCACCTCAGGGTTGGAGAATATACTTAACCATATGGACCATGAGTGGCCTTGTGTCCGGTCATTTGCTATTGCTAGGATGCAGGGTACACTTAAGTTTTTTGATGAACCTTATTAAAAACCTGGGTATTTACCTGTATACTCTAAAAATGACAAAAGAAAACCACAAAATATGTCTATCCTTTTCAGGACCTTGTAATGTTCCACATCAGTTAGGTGGCAGGAAGGACCTTTTCCAGAGGGTATCCTTTAATCTAGAGGATACTGACTATCCCTTTACTGCAGACTTCTGTGAACCCCTCAACTCCTTTTACCAATTACCTTCACAATTTACCCGTTGCCTTAAGTTCATAGGAGGGTTTGTAAACTCCAGTTATTTTAACAAAACTGAGATAGAAAAGCTCTCTGATCAGGAACGATGGATGTTTATACTAGAGCTACGAAAGTCTTTAGACTCTTTTATCGAACGAAGAAGGTAGAATATATGAGCATACTTGTTATCGGTGATATTCATGGAAGATTAGACTTATTGGAAGAGCTGATTAAAAAAGCTCCTTTAGGAGTTGCCCTTTGCTTTGTAGGAGACTTGATAGATAGGGGTCCGAGCTCTGCAGAGGTTGTAAAGTTTGTTAGGGAAGGGGGCCATCACTGTGTCTTGGGGAATCATGAGGATATGATGGCCAAGTCTGTTCTTGTAGGTGGGCATTATTTTGGAGACGGTACCCAATTGTGGATGACCAACTTTGGGACCGCTACTCTTACCTCCTATGGTATAGAGAGTCCAAAAGAATACTACAACCTTAGGGGCCTGGGTACTCTTCCTCCCAAGATGGTAGAGGATGCCACCTGGATGAGGGGTTTACCCGTCTACCGAGTCTTTGATGATCCTACTACCCCAGTGAAACTCGTAGTGTCCCATTCAGGTATTTTACCCTTCTGGAATGGCAGGGATACTGAGGATGGGCGAGAAGGGGCCCTATGGGATAGATCTTTTCTATTTGAGGAAAGCCCTGGCACTGAAGACTTAATAAATGTCTTTGGGCACACTCCACTTAAGAACCCCACACATATCTCCAACAGTATTGGTATAGATACTGGAGCATTTTATACCAACAGGCTTACTGGGTATTTATGGCCTGAGGGCAGGTTTATAGGTACTTACGGGAAGCGAGCGGGAAAGCCCGGGATGAAAGCGAGCAAGGAGCATAATTAAGAAATAGTTTGCACATTTACTAAAAACAATATAAATTTGTAAGATAATGCTGAGAGCCTACAGATATGAACTACGTCCAACGGACCAGCAGAAGGTGCTTCTGGAAAAGCACTTCGGCGCAAATCGTTTCGTATATAACTGGGCTCTGGACATCAAGAAAAAGCACTACGCGGAGACTCAAAAATCACTAAGTCAGTTCGACATAATGAGGAAACTGACGGCTCTGAAGGCTGATAAGCCCTGGATGTCAGAGGTAGCTTCGCAATCCATGCAGCAAACTATTGCTCACCTTGAATCCGCTTTTGTAGCCTTTTTCAAAAAACGAGCAGACTTCCCACAGTTCAAAAGTAAACACAAAAGCAAAAAGGCATACACAGTACCTCAAGGTATCTCCATAGATCATGATGCACAAACCATCAAACTTCCTAAGCTAGGTGCAGTAAGGTTCTTCAAGGACAGGAAGTTTGAAGGAGATATACGCCAAGCTACCATAAGTGCATCTAGTACTGGTAGGTACTATGTGTCTATGCTGGTGGAGACAGGTGTGGAAGCGCCTGTCCTCCCTACTCCTAGCAAAGACGCTGTAACAGGCATCGATTTGGGTATCAAGGACTTTGCGATAACGTCTGATGGACAGATATTTGATAACCCTAGGTATTTCGTAAGCAGCCAAAAGCGTTTAGGCATATATCAGAAGCGTTTAAATAGAGCCGTGAAAGGTTCCAAAAATAGGGAGAAGATCAAGAAACAAGTAGCTCGTGTACACGAGCATATAGCTAATCAGAGAAGGGATTTCCAGCATAAGGTGTCAACCCAGTTAACTCGTAGTGAGAACCAAGCTACGGTGATAGCGATGGAGACTTTAAGTGCTGAGAATCTTCTGAAGAACCACAAGCTAGCAAAGCATATCTCAGATGCAGCTTGGTACCAGTTCAAACAATTCGTCGAGTACAAGTGCTCCTGGTATGGTAAGCATTTTGTACAGATCGGAAGATTTGAACCAAGTTCCAAGACCTGTAGCAAGTGTGGATGGTATTTCAAGGATTTAACTTTGAAAGTTAGATCTTGGGAGTGTCCCTCTTGTCATACACATCATGATAGGGATGTGAATGCGGCTTGCAATATTCGGAACTTTGGTTGGTTAAGTTTGAATAAATCACTCGGAGTTGTGGATGCAGCTCCGAGTATAAATAAAGCCCCACTTAGCGGTCAGGAAGTATCCTGGAGTGATGAGGTGGGGAAGACGGGAGTAAGAGTCCGAAGGACTCGAGCGACCGCCAGAACCCCAGGTCTTTAGACCTAGGAGTCGTCAGTAATCAGTTTATATACAAGGACTCCTTTAGTAAAAGGAGTCCCTTATGTTTCAAAAGATTATGAAAAGAATGTACAAGGTTTCTTCAAGCACTGCAGGAAAAACAGATCTGGATAAGGTTTTTAGTAAGATATTTACCCTAGTTCACGAGGAGTATCGCCCAAGGGCTGTAGGTGTAGCCCTTAAGGTTTTAGGAAGCCCTAAGGTAAAATCCTTTTTAGGATTGGCCGCTCAAGGGAAAGGTAGGGGTTCTATAGACATATCGGATATCACCTCTTCTGAGAAAGCTTATGTAGAATCCCTGGTAGATAAAAACACCAAGGATAAAGGGTTGAACCCACAAGAGATGAACACCCTTAAAGATCAGTTTGTAGATTCTTTTTTGGAGTTTGAAGTCATAGATAAAATGGATCATATAGTGGATGGAATACTTAAAGACCACCAAAACTTGTTCAATGAAGACCCAGAGAGAGGGCTGAAATTTATCTCTTTAAACAAGAAGGTGACTCCTGATAAAATAAATAGGGTGTATGTAAGCTTATATGGGGAGCCCGTGAAAGCGTCTTCTTCGACTACTGAGAACCCCTTTCTGGAAATAGCTAAAAAAGCTGTATTAGAAAGATAAATTTTTGCTTGTAAAAAGCAAAAATTTGTTGTGCTTGAGGTCATACTGCAAGCTTACTCAAAAGAAATACCTTAAGATTCTGAAGGGTTCCCAGAGTAATTTTAACTTTTAGTATAGTGAATCAATTAAGGAGGTTCCCTACTACCCCTAAGGTTATAAACCTCTAGTGCTTTACAAGAATTGGATAGCCCCTTTATAAGTAAGGGTAAGTACAATTCAAAGTTTCTTCCTAAAAGAGAAACACATAGCAAAAGGCCACCCTAGTGTTATTAAAAGGATTGCGGGGTTCTTTCCCTGAGTTTGGTTTCTTTTTAGAAGGGTAATTGTTAAAGGATTCTTATTCCATTGGTATATGTTTATTATGAGACTTCCCATTATTAAAAAAACGCTAAAGGTTATATCGGCAGCCTTTCTATCACTTACCTTTTGCTTTTTAGTTGCGCTAGGTTACTTTTTGACGATAGGAGAGATACTCCTTGCATTTGTATCCCTATTGGCCTCCTGCTTCTTAGGAGGGGCCTATTGGTCCCTGTCCTCTAAGAGAAGGTAACCAGTAATAATCGGTTTATTCAAGAACCTGTAGAAAACTACAACAGGTACCCCATGAAAAAGATAGCCTCACAACTTGACAGCATTGCCAACTCCCTCCAGCAGATGGGAAAAGTGAAATTAGCCTATACTCTGGACACTATATCCGACAGGTTAGAGAAAAAGGCTAATGCCTCAGGTATAAAAAATACCCTAGAGCAGATTTTATACCTTTTGAGGCAGCTGCCCCCTCATGATGGAAAGATCCCCCATGTCCGAGAGGAAGTCTTCCACTTCTTTAAGGAAGAGGAGAGAACTAAGGATTCATATATAGGTAAAACTCTAGGTAAAGTGGACGCCACAAACCTGTTCAGCCTTATCTCCCTTTTTAAGAGTGTTAGTAGTATGGACCCTAGCCTGCTTACCGAGTCTGACTCCCGGTTTCTTGAAAAGATTCTAGGCCTAATTAAAGGTTAGCATCTGTTATTTTAGAAGTTACTCAAGGTATATCTACTTTATGGAACTAGAAGAACTGGTTAGTCAGATTTCTAAAAAATTAGATAAACTCGAGAAGGGTGAACCCTTTGGGTATTTTTGTTTACGTACCAGCTTTCATGAAGCCTCTTTTAATAGAATGAAAGGAGAGAACCCTCTAGAAGTCCTCCATCTAAGTCTTGAAAGGAATCGCAATAACCACGAATTCAGAGTTATGTTTTGTACCCCCCTTCACGAAATAATGAATCTCCTTAATGACCGTAAAACGGGGGCTCACTTAAAGAACATATGCGAGTGCCGTCTGCAGCTACCCCTCCCAGGTCTTCCAGGATAATCTACTAATCAAAAGGCCCTATTTTCAAAAAAGCAAAGTACTGCCTTTTGGTAGTTTTTGCTATGACTTTGCTTTCCCTAAGGGCCTTACATGAACGAACAAGAATACACCCACAATGCCTTTATACCGGAAGATGCTCCTTTATCTTTTGGGAGGGATCCTAAGGTTACTCATTATCTAGGACTGGACAAAGAGGGGGGAGGGAACCCTAATTTCCATGGGATGTCCAAAATGCTAGGGGCCGGTGCCAACCTGAGCGGCCTCCTCAACCTAGCCGATGATTTAGAAGCCGCGAAAGAACAGACTGTTAAAACAGCAGAGGTATCTAACCCTGACCCTGAGGAAGAATCCTCCCAGAGTGAGGGCCCTTCCTTCGGAGACAACGAGGAGGACAACGAAGATGTAGAGGATACTGGGGAAGATTTCAACAAGCTCATGGAGAGCATACCCGAAGAGATATCTAGCAACGCTACTCTTAAGAAAATGATCATTGACAATGATCCCTCTAAAAGCAGAAGCTTCTATAACTTTCTTTCCAGAGGTGGAAAGGGGGATTCTGGTATCATCCCTGCAGAAACTAATGAGGGGTCCAGATCCTCGGAGATGAAGGATGAGCTTCTTAAGGAAGCTCAGCTTAAGGCTATCTCCAAGAAGACCCACGAAAGTAACAATGACTTTGAAACACTAGCTACCCTATTTGGTAGCTACAGCAACAAGAAGGACTCCTTTATCAAAGACCTTCACCTGGCCCCCAATAAGGAGCTGGTGAATGACCCTTATTTGGGTCGCTTAGCCGAAGGAGTGAACCGTGCTCTAAATATCTTTGCTCGTAATACAAGCTATAATCGCTCGAAGGGGTTTGATGAATATGAGACTCCCGCAACTATGCTTACAGGCATGGTGGATCATCTTACCTCTCATCTCCCAGAAGAACTAGAAGCTTACCGCAAGGCAGGTAACTTTGCTACTGATGGGGACGATAGGCCCCCTAACCTTAAGCAAAGATCTAGAAGCTCTGTATATGTAAAAATGATGGTCCCCAATATGGGGGATAACTACCTTAGCCCAGAAGGCAAAGCTAGGGCACATCAGCTTTCGGAGAACATTCGAAGCTTTATAAAAGCAAACAAGGAAAAGACAGGTTCCACTGCCAGTATCCGGGTAAAAACTGTTCGCCTAGATTGGGCGGCTAATATTACCCCTACAGGTATGCCAGAGGCAGTCTCCGCCATGGTCCTAAATGTGGGTAATCATCAGTTCATGGATGAGTCAGAAGTAGCTGTTATGGAGCATAACCCCAAAGAGGGGGAAGTAAAAGAAGAGGAAGTAAAGACGGCCTATGCTGATGGTATCACGGATGCTAATAGCTTTGCACAAGAGCATGGCTTTAGACCGGGATCTAATTCCTCCGTTCTGTCTATGCCACATCTCTACAATTTGTTCTTGAAGTGGCTATCCAAGGTAGCTCTGGATGGAGGTACCCTTAACCCCGCGGTCACACAAGAGCTACAGGATCTTTCAAATAGGGTCCTGGTAGACGTTGGAACTAAAACGGAAGTGGAAAAGTGGCTCCACAGCAAACAGGATGAATACCATGTTGTTGGAAGTGACGCCCAGGAACTGGTGAATGAACTAACCACTGTCTACCGAAACAGAGCTAAGGAATTAGCAAAAGCTGTAGACCGATATTTCGAATTTGTGGCAGGCCGTGATTCCTGGAATTCCTTCGGCCAGCAGAGTCTTTCTCGAATTGCTAAGGATTCCTTCCTCAAGGCTCTTCCTTCACTGTTGATAAAGTGCCTGAACAACCCTATACCCGAACAGTCTGTTGGGGGTATCAACAAATGGATTGTACAGGAAGCTATGGAAATTGAGGGGAAGGGGTCTTCCGCTGCCCACCGCAGAAATGTAGCCAACAGTCTTATAGCAGAGCTTCTACGAGATACCCATACTTCAGGAAATACCCCAGAGGACAAATGGGAGGGGGTGTCCATAGATTACACAAATGACCCCACCAACAATCACCTTCAGGTGATGCTTGGTAAGTGGGAAGACTTTCTTAAGGAATCCTTGGACAACAAGAATGCTGTCCTGTTTGAGAAAAATAAGGATAAGATAGCTGAAACTATCAATAGGGGCATTGTTGCTTATATCGCCAATTCTTCACCTGCCAAACTAATTAAAGACATGGTGTCGGATATACTAACCGCCGGTACCCCCTCTCGCTCTTTACCAAGGGTAAGTAACACAGCGGATAGAGTCATACCTACTGAGAAGGTTAAAGGAAACAAGAACTTTGGTAACCTTGTGTACCTTACCTCCAATTTTTATGGTAAAACTCCGGGGATGAAGACCCTTAGCATTCAGCCCCATAAGGAATATGACCTGGTAGTGGGCACCTTCTCCACTATAGACAACCCTAAAAAGGGTAAAGGAGGGGAAGACCAAAAGGATGAACCAGAAATAGAAGGTTCTAACTATCTGAGGGGCTTTATTCTTCAAGTTAGAGACGGACGTCCTGTAGTAAAAGCTGACGATGCTCGACTTGAAAAGAATGAAATAGCTCGATTTCTGGAATTTGTTGCTCGTAGCTATGCAGCCAAGGTACAAGAGGAGCACCATGAGAGCATTGAGTCTCAGAATGTAGAAGGTGATAACGGAGAGGTCTTTAACAGATTTTTGGACAAACTGAGCACAGAGACGAGTGATCTGGGGTATGATCATAGAAGTCTTCTATTCAACGACGACATAGTTAGAGCTCTTAAGAACGCTACTGTAGAGGAAAGAGCAGATATCCTTGAAAATCTGCATAAGGAAAGGCAGTATCAGGCCGCTCTTCAGCATAATAGGGCTTACGGCTCCCGTCATAGTATCAACCCTACCACAGGGGAGATCCAGTCTGAGCCCTCTCGTGTAGAGAAGATCCTTACAGGGGAAGAGCATTCCCCCTATAAGGCTGACCTTACTGACAGCACCATAGAGAAAATAAGCAAGAGTCTGGCCTCTAAGCTCCCTTCTATGAAAAGTATAGACACTCACGGTATGGATGCTAAGGAAGCCCTAATCTCCTTAATGCCAACCAAAGAGGTTGCAGAGAATCTTGTGAGAAGGGCCCTACATATTGACGGTGGGGTGGGTGCTAATATCTACCCTACACTAGAAGCCCTGTTCCGTGCCTCCTTGAAGAAGGCCCTCCTTGAGACTGGAAACTCAGAGTTCTTAGAGGTAAGTGATAAGACCTCTAAGAGTAGTGGTGTCTCCACAAATTCCAAGTTCATCTCCGATGTTGCTAAGATGGTAAAGGATGCCAATTCAAAGTATGGGCAAGAGGATAATGCAGGGATAGAAAACAGAAGGCAGTATTCCCAGGCATGGGAGGATGCTAAGTCTAAGGACCCTGCCCTCTTCAACAAACTATTTGTGCCCCATAAGAGTGCTCCTAGTCTTAGGACAGGGTCCAAGTACCGTACCACGGACAATATGAAGAAGGCTCTTATGGCTATTGCCGAAAACTTGCCCACGGAACTGATGTCTGTGGAAGGAGCCTCCCTTGTCTTTGCTGACGATGGGTTAGGTACATTAACCATACAAGATAAATACACGGACAATAATGGTGTCCTACGAAACGTCACAAACAACATCATGGCTAAAGTTTTGGATACCTTTATTCAAGAGTATTACAACAACCTGTTGGAGGCTACTCACTCTAAGGATTCTCAGACTCTGGACGAGCATCTTAGTACAGGTGGGTTGTTCTCTTCTTTAGTAATGGGGGACGTCTCCAAGGAAGAAGAAAAAGAGGATGGCCTAGAGATATATGACCTACGAGAAAAAGCCATGTCCCCTGAAGACGAAGCTCTGTTTGCTGATGAGCTCAAGAGATTTTTGGAGGAAAATGACAAGGGTATGGGCACTATCGGCCGTCTCATACCTAGCACTATAAACAAACGTATAAATTGGGCATCTACCAAAGCTGGCTTAACACCCGTTAAATTCAAAATGCAGACGGCGGTCAAGAAGGTAGACCTTACTGGTAAGAATAAGGGTAAGGACCCTTTTACCCAGGCCACAAAGAAGGGACTGGAGACCTTGCTCTCTGCTATTAAGGATAGCTATGGACATAACAAGGAAGCCCAAGAGCTGCTGGGTAATGCCACAGATATTGCTAAAGTGTTTGCTTCCAATAACCGTAGGGAAGAAGTGATCTCGGGGACCTCCGATCTTAACGTGGATATAAAGGAAGCCTTGACTAAGGCCCATGAGAAACTTAATGATGCCAAGAAGAAACAGAATAAGACTGTTATGAAGGCTCATTCCCAAGGAGAAGTTCCTGTTGTACGAACAGACTACACCAACCCTAAGGTTGTTGTTGACTTCTTGACTAGGGACCTGATCAATTATTGGTTACATAGAAAACCTCTTCAGAGGCAATATGAGATCAAGTATATACTGTCAGAGCAGTTCAAGAAAAATGTTGATATGGACCAGTTATATGGACCAGATGCAAATAAGGTACTAATTAAAGTTGCTGAAGCAGACACTAGGAGGCCTAGGCCCTCTTTCGGTTCTCGTAGAGGATACTAAGTCCATTAGCTAGACATTTACATAGGAAAGTAAAGATGATTCACGTACCAGAAGCTATGCCCTCGACCCAAACAAACTCCTACAAGTTCCTAGTTAAGGTTCTTGGTAAAGAAAATGTTTCAGCTATTGAAAACGGAACTTTGTCAGTAGACAAAGCTCAAGAGCTTCTGAAGCAAACTTTGGATGCCTTACACACTAAAGTGAAAGCTGCCACAGAAGAGACCTATCCCGAGCTAGAGAAAGAATTCCTTGGTGAGGGGATGATCCCCTTTGATGTTAAGGACATAAAGCAGGTTCGTGAATTTGTGGACTACCTCTATAAGGGTTTCTATGATACCATAAGCACCCTCAGGAGCCTTATAGGTTCTCCTGACGAGGAACCCACAGATACCGGCAAGGATGAAGAGGATACTAGCCCACATAAAGCTTTCAAGAAGAAAACTCTACAGGGGATGGAGGGTAAGAGTGTTAAAGAAGTGCTGAGGCATGTTAGGGAAGGTTTGAAAAACCAAGAAAAGATAGTCGAGCACTTCAATAAGAATGTTAATCAGGCTTACCGCACCTTGATTGATGATATCCTTAAGCTTAACCCTCTGTTTGTGGACTACATGAACGAACAAGAGGCTAGTGAGAAGAAAGTAATGTACCACTCCCTGGAACAGAGGTACAACGCGGTGATATCTGATTTTAAGCATACAATAGCTTCTGGGATGGGTAATAAGATTCCCTTCCTGTTTAGCTTCTATAGGGCCTCTCTGGAAAATCCTGATCATGCCGTGGAAGTCCTTGAAAATTCCCCAATTATGATGTTGGTAGAGGAAGAGAAGGTTGTAGAGGAATTGGAAAAGATGAAAACCAATACCCTCCACTCTATCCAGGAATTAAACGAAAGGGATACCAAGGACATGGGTCCTGAGGATTTAGGTGACTTGGAAGAGGAAAAGAAAGCTCTTGAGGAAAGAGTGAAATCCTTTCAAGAAGATATGGAAAAAATTGCCAACGGTAGCCTACCCTTCTATCAGAGCAAATTTTACCCTCTTATAAAGAGGACTGCTTTTAAGCATACCATTCTAGGAGACCTCAAGGGTCTTAAGGACTCTATACATATTTCTCCCGTAGATATTTCGGAGAGTATCAAGGACAGGGATATTTTCAAGCTCGTAAAGAACATTCTCACTAATAACCCAACCAATGCAAGTATGGTAAGTGTTCTCAGCATGGGTCCTAGGGCTAAGGAACCTTTAATGGGTTTGTGGAGAAAATCGAAGGTAGTACTGGATTCCCTTTCTAAGACAATTCAAAAATCCGTGAAAGAGGTAGAGGAGCATATGGATTACAGTGCTCCAATTGATACCTACTTTGCCCGCAAGCCCTCGGGTAATGTTAGGATTCAGAGTGCTTTCCGTAAGGGTACTCCTTTGGAGACCTCGGACTATACGATTGCCGCAGAGAATACTGTCAAGCAAGATATTAAGGCTGCTTTTCACAGTGCCTTTCCTTTGAAGGATATGGTAAATACAGAAGCTCTCAGCGATAGCCTAGGGGTGGGTATGGCACCTGCTCAAGGACAGGTGGTATCCGACGTTCGAAAGGCTTTGTTTCAGTCCCATGAGGTACTTGGGAGTATTTCCTTGGCCACGTATAGTAAGATAGAGGATGACTTCGAGAAGTATAGCCGTGTGGTGGCTGTAATTAAAAATGATATCATGAGTGATATCAATTTCATCCGTGCTTTCCGTAGTAACCTTAAGAATAGCTTGGGTGTTTTAGCAAACGCTAATGTTCCCGCCTCCAAGGAACTAGAGCAGAAACTGTCTGTATATAACAATGGAGCTCTTACTGAGGAAGCGAGGGAACAGGCTAAATTGGCTCTCCCTGAGCTCCAAAAGAAAGAAAAAATATCCAGAATCATCCTTACCCGGCTCATGGATGCCATTGTCGATAGCATTGATAGTAGTTTAGTCCTTACCAAGGATAAACCTTTTGAAGTCAAGGAGGGTACCCTTCTGGACGAACTGAAAAAGGTTTCCTCAAAACTAGGGGGCAATACCCCTCTTCCCCCTATTTTCTCAGAATTGGATGCAAAGGGTTTGGTTCTGAACAAGAGTAATTCCCTATTCCTCGCACATACCATAAATGAGGGATATAAGCTCCTGGAGACCTTACGATCAAAAGTGGCGGATATCTATGCAAATGTAACCAAGATGCAGTCCTTAACCCAGGAACTGATAAAGGACATCCCGCATTCTTTTGCCAATTTCCATTCTTTGGAAAGGACTATAGATATTGCCTTGAGAACCCCGGATTTTAAGAAGCAGATGGTGGGTAAAACGGCCTCCTTGTCCAGTGTCCTTGACAGCCTAGAAAGGATGGTGTCTAGCTTTAGCAGTAGTGAAGATCTGCTATCAAAACTCCTGGAACATCCTGTATATAAGCTGATTGGTAGATTCTCTAAAGAAAAGAACGAAGTTGCTCAACTTGAAGGAGAGGACCTCGTTAAGGACGAGGGTTTATTCTCCTACATACAAACCCATCTGCCCGATAACTCTGAAAACTTGGAAGACTATCTAAGCAAGTACCGAACATTCCTGAACGAGGTAAAGGTATTGAGCTCCGGATCCAAGAAGAAAGATGCAGATGGTAACCCTATGCTCGATAGTGAAGGTAAGCCTGTATACAACCCTAGCAAGCTAGTGGAGGTTGTGAACTCCTTGCCCGAGGAAATAGCTAAGATGGTAGAAAAGGCGTACACCACTGGAAAGGACTATAACCCTAAGTCAAAGACGGCGTCTTTTTCTCTGATCCGTAAGGCAGCTAGCCTTATCCATAATGGGAACCTTATGGCTGCTGCAAATCTCCTTCGCAAAGTTGCTAAGGGAGGTGGGGAGGAATCTAAAGGTTATGTGAAGGGAGAGGTAGACACTACCTCCAAATCACC
>Ga0265293_10010204_pt1 | contig 13186 bp, 12 predicted proteins | sample Munlanlewell138R_FD_192505 | JGI IMG/M metagenome (GOLD analysis project Ga0265293, IMG submission 192505) | Leachate microbial communities from a municipal landfill in Southern Ontario, Canada - Leachate well 138R | ecosystem: Engineered > Solid waste > Landfill > Unclassified | place: Canada... | reverse complement strand
ATGATGCATTTAGCCATGTAATAAATCCCAATCTTCCTTTTGGTGGAGTTGGGTATAGTGGTACGGGTAGGTACCATGGTAAATACTCTTTTTATGAATTTTCCCATAAAAAGAGTATCATAAAGACTAAGGGCAAATTTCCTATTGACATAAAGTTGCCACCCTATAGTGATATAAAGTTGAAGTTAGTAAAAAAGTTTTTGTAATTTTAATTATTTAATTTATAGGAGGTATAAAACTGGAGCCATAATGGCTCCAGTTTTCACTTAATATGTTTATCTACATATATTCCTCTGTCTCCTGCGGTAAGCCTTTTTTCTTTAACTTATTCTCAACAATATCTTTTGCAATAGAATAAATAAATACAAATAAAGGTACCCCTATTATAAGACCTAAAAGTCCAAATATCTTTCCTGTTACTAGCAAGGAAAATAAAATCCAAAATGCAGATATACCAAGGGAATCTCCAAGAATCTTTGGTCCAATAATATTTCCATCTATCTGTTGAATAACTAGTATGATTATTAAAAACCATAATGCCTTAATAGGTGAAACAAAGAGTATTATTATTGCTGAAGGTATTGCTCCAATGAATGGCCCAAAAAATGGTATAATATTAGTTATGCCAACAATAAAAGATACTAGAATAGTATAGGGCATTTTAAATATAGTTAAAACTATAAAGGTTAGTACTCCTATTATAAGGGAATCCAGTATTTTCCCCGATAAAAACTTTCCAAATATGTCATTGCTTCTATGTGTTAATTCTATTATTCTGTTTGCGGTTCGTTCTGAAAACATGGATATGGTAGTTTTCTTACTTAGTGCAAAAAATCTTTCCTTGTCAATTAAGAGATATATTGAAACTATAACTCCTAAAACTATATTCCATAGACTTGATAATATACCTTTCACCACATTCCCCAGCACAGGTATAAGATTTGTAGCAAATCTTATAATACTATCTTTATATTTATTCCACTGTTCTACTAAAATATTATAGTATTCTTCTTGAATCTCATATTTACTATTGAAGTCATTGAATAATTCTGTAATATTGGTTATATAAGTAGGTATATCATTTACTAAACCCATAATACTGGAAACTAATTGAGGAAATACAAATATTAAAAATAAATAAATTAACAATCCTACAGTCCCATAGGTTAGAAGCATTCCAATGGTTCTTTTAAATTTGAATTTGATTTTTTTGAAAAAACCAAAACATAATACTTTCTCTTCAAAAAACTTCAAAATAAAGTTAAAAAGATAGGCCATGGTAAACCCAATAATAAATGGCATAAGAGTTAATATTACCTCACCTACTTTAATCTGAAAAGAACTAATCTCTGAAGCAATTAAATAAAAAATAATACTTGCGCATGCCACAATAAATGCATAAACCGATATAGTTGTATGTTTAGGATCCCAATTTATTTTCATATATTTCCTCCCATGTAAATTGTATATTTTTAATTATACCCAAATCATATTTTGTACAATCTAAAAACAAACTTTAACTTCTACTTTCCTAATTCAAAATACTTGTGTAATGCATTTACAGCTTTCCTGGTATATTCGCTTTCTATTAAACAGGAAATAGTAGTGTGGGAGTCAGATGTCTGGAGTATCTCAACATCTTCCTTGGCCAAAGCAGAAACTGCCTTTGCCATTACTCCTGGTATGCCACGCATCCTGTTCCCTATAATAGTAACCTTTGTGCAATTGTGAAGCAATTCATAATCATACCCTAACTCCATTAATACCTTTTCTATCCCCTTTGAATCCTTTTTATCTATAATAAAGAATATTTGATCTGGGTAAATATTTATCATATCAATACTAATACCAGCTTTTGCAATATTATCAAATAGCAACTCATGGTTTTCGTATGCCAAATTACTTGGTATTATCTTTACCTGAGTTCTATCACTTATTTGAGCAACTGAAGTTATTATCTTTCTATCGTCTTCTCTGTAGGATCTTTCTCTATCATAATTAGTGATTAAAGTACCATCAAAATCGGAAATTGTACTTCTAATAACAATAGGTATATTCGATCTCATGGCTATTTCAACTGCCCTAGGATGTAATACCTTTGCCCCATATTCTGCCATCTGAAACACTTCATTATAAAATACAGTATCCATGACCCTAGCATCTGGTACTATCTTAGGGTCTGCCGTCATTACACCATCCACATCTGTATATATCTCTACCCTTTCTGCACCCAGTGCTTCTCCTATTATAGAAGCAGTAACATCGCTACCGCCTCTGCCTAAAGTAGTTATATCTCCATCTTCAGTAACACCTTGGAAACCTGCGATTATAGGTATTATTCCTTCTTCTATTGTTCTAAGTATCCTAGTAGGATTGACTTGAAGTATCCTTGCATCTGAAAAATTTTTATCTGTCAAAATTCCCGCTTGACCACCAGTAAATACTGTTGCCTCATGGCCCCTCGCCTTTAGTGTATTGGCCATTACTACAGCTGAAATTATTTCACCACAAGACATTAATATATCTAATTCCCTTGGGTTTGGATCTATGCCTACAGATTTAGCAAGGTTAATCAATGTATCTGTTGCATAGGGGTCTCCTTCTCTTCCAATGGCAGATACTACTACAACAGGCCTTAATTCCTTCTTTATAGAGGCTAAAATTTTATCTATGGCTTGATTTCTTCTTTCTTCATTATTAACAGAAGTTCCACCAAATTTTTGAATAATTATTTTCATTATTGTCATCTCCATTAAATTTCTATATTATAGTTATATTCTTATTCGCCGAAACACATTTTTGACACTATAATATATTATAGTTTAAATTTAGTCTGTTGTGAACTATTTTTATGACCTAACTTAGCTCACTTTCGTTCCCTAAGTTAGGTCATAAAAATAGACAGCCTAAAGGCTGTCAAACCATAGTTTCAATTCTCTTTCCGCACTATCAGAAGAATCTGACCCATGAATAATATTTTGAGTTATTGAATTAGCAAAATCTCCTCTTATAGTTCCAGGCTGGGCTACCTTCGGATCCTTGTGTCCTATCATCATTCTGATTACTTCAATAACAGACTCCCCCTGTACCTCCATGGCCATAACTGGTCCCTCTAAAATATACTCTATTAATTCCTCAAAAAACACCTTGCCCCTATGTTCCTCATAATGCTCCTCTATCAACTCTCTACTTGGGCTAAACAATTTGGCCCTAATAATCTTAAAATCCCTTTTCTCAATTCTACTTATGATTTCTCCCATAAGTCCTCTTCTGACTCCATCAGATTTAATCATTACAAAAGTTTTATCCAATTAAATCACCTCTGTTAGTTTTTGCTCCTATTATAACATATATTTAGATTTTTTCCAATTTTCAGTAATTATGTTAGAGGTAGTTTGTTAATCGTCTTCTCTTTCAAATTTTAATATAGCACCTGTTATTCCATGAACTTCAACCATGTATTCATAGTCCTTGTTGTACATTTTAATTTTATATTTTGGAGGATTATCATCTTTTTCAAATTGTATTTTATCAAGAGTTGCAGCTCTACCTATTTTCTCCAAGGTTTTTTTGATTGCTTCTTCCTTAGTAATATATTTAACACTAACTACAGGAGGATTATTGACTTTTGTTTTAGAATCTTCTTCACTTTCAAAATCAAAAACTTCTCCTGTTTCTCCATGGATTTTCATTGCATATTTATACTTTGAGTTTATTAATTGGATTAAATAGTGGGGTTTTTCATTTTCTAATTCAACTTTAAAATCTGTAATATTTACAATAGGATCATTGACTTTATCTAATGCTACGATTTTAGCTTCAAGTTTTGAAATATATTTGTCTTCCGTAACTTTTATCTTTCCCAATTTATTCTTTTCTGAACTCAATACCTTTCCAGTGATTCCATGAACTTTAATGTTGAATAAGTGTGTTTTAGTAGTTACTTCAATGGTATAGTACGGTTCATGATATATTAGTAAAATTCCAAAATCAGTAACTTGTCCTTTTTTATCCTTTGCTTTCTTTAATGCTATTTCCATAGCCTTATCTAAAGAAATATATTCTTTTACTTCCAGTTTACTTTCTGTATTCTTACCCTTAGTATCTTTATTGTATTTGCTTGCCTGTACATATGAGCCCTTTGGCAGAATAATTATCAATACAATCAGAAATAAACCTATGAGTATATTCACTATATTTTTATTAGTTTTTTCTATCATAAAAAACATCTCCTATTTGGTTATTGCACTTTACTCCATGCAACAATGGGCAAGATAACTTGCCCACTTTTATTTAATCTTTCTCTTTTTCAAATTCTACTATTTGCCCTGTTATGGCATTAATTACTATTTTGTACTCATATTTATCATCTTCCATTTCAATTTCATATACTGGAGGGTTTTTCTTGTATTCAAAATCAATTTCTTCAATCTTTGCCTTTTTATTATCTATTTTCTTAACTGCAATTTCAATTGCTCTTTCCTTAGTAATATATTTTTGATTGTTTTTGTTATCTTTTCCTTTGTCCTTATTCTCTTTATTGTTGTTTGGTTTTACATGTTTTGAATTGTTGGCTTCATGCTTCACTCCAGCAACTTCACCAGTTTCTGCATTTACTTTTACTGTATATCTTAGTAGTGGAGTTCTTATCTCTACAAAATAATATACCCTATCATCTTCTATATCTACTACCAAATCTAAGACTTCTTTATTCTTATCTTCTACTTGATTTAGTGCTATTACCTTTGCTACATCCTTTGTAATATATTTTTTAAGTTGTTCTCCTGGTTTATCTACTATAATCTTTGATGCTTCTAGACTAATTACCTTACCATTAGTCCCATCAATTTCAACTGTATATCCATAAGTCTTAGTTTTTACTTCTATAATATAATAGGGATTTACTCCATTTAAACTTGCTTCCGCATTAACGACTTCTGCTGTAACATCATTTATTTGTTTTAGTGCTATATTTTTAGCTTGAGCCAAGGTAATGTTGGTCTTTACTTCAATATTCTTTACTTGAAAATTAATTATATTACCTGTAGCTATATCTACATCTATTGTATATATATGAGTCTTGGTTTGAATCTCAATGATATAGTAAGGATTTTTTTCATTTGAACTAATTTTTAAATTTGTTACTTGTGCAGTGCTGTCATTGACCTTCTTCAGGGCAATTTCCTTGGCTTGATCTATGGTGATGTTTTTGTTCGCTACTACACTTGTCACTTCAAATCTTATTATATTTTTACTAGATGCATCAATATCTACTCTGTATACATAGGCCTTAGTCTTAACTTCCATGATATAGTATGGCTTCTCTTGATTGAAATCAATATTGAAATTTGTTACTTCTGCAGTACTATCATTTATCTTTTTCAAGGCTATTTCTTTTGCTTCTGCCAATGTTAGATATCCTGTAGTTTGTGTGCTAGCTGCTTCTACTAATAAATTAGTTGGAACTATAGATGCCACCATAGAAAAAATTAATATTCCTATGAAAAGTGGCAATACATTTTTAAACTTCTTTATTGTCATAACAACCATCTCCTTTTATTTTGTTAATCTAATTTTATTATTCATTATGACCAAAAACAAGTTTAAATACCATCAAAATCCATTATTAATAAATATTCAACATGTGGAAATCCTTGTGTTTGATTTTTGTATATCCAGTATTTACAAGGCTTATAGCCCTTTAATCATCTATCTTTTCTTTTTCAAAATCTATTATAGATCCTGTTATGGCATGAATTTCTAATTCATATTCATGATTTTTCAGTTGGATTTCTAACTCAAATTTCGGAGGATTGTCTTCAAGATCAGACTTAACTTTTATAACTTTAGCTCCAACTCCCACTTTCTTAATTCCTATTTCTATGGCTTCATCCTTAGTAATATAAGTAGGTTTTACTATAGACTTCTTATCCCTTTTATCCTTTTTATCTTTTTTGTCTTCTTTTTCTTTCTTCTCTTTCTTATCTTCTTTTTCTTTCTTATCCTTCTTTTCTTCTTTGATTTTTTTATCTTTTTTCTCAGGCTTGTCTTCTTCTTTTTTATCATTATTTTTATTTGAGCTATCCTTTTTTGTTGTTTCCTTTTCTTCTTCTTTCTCAATTTCCACATCATGCTCTTTTGTTTCTTCTTTAATTTGAATTTCTGGTATGGAACTAACTATTTTATCATTAGGTTCTCTTACTATTTCTTTAGAATTTTTATTAGCTGTAGTAGGAGTATCTTGGTTTGATATCCACTTGCCTTTAGAGATAAGTTTAATACTTGTCCCAATAAGTCCAATGGATAAAGCCATTATAATAACTATTAGTATCTTTACTAGATTAGTTGTTTTCATATAGATAGCTCCTCCTTCCTTGACTTCCTAAATTCCTCTGTAGTCATACCCACTTTTTTCTTAAATAAGGTATAAAAATACCTATTGTCATAATATCCTACGCCCTCAGAAATGTCTTTTGCAGTACAATCAGTATTAATTAGCAAATCCTTAGCCTTATCTATTCTACAGTTGATTATATAATCATTTAAAGTAATTCCCTTTTCATTTCTAAAGATTTGCCTAATATATCCTAATGACAAATTTATTTCTTCGGCTATTTCATCTGCTGAAAAATCTTGTCTAGAAAAATTGTTAAGGATATATTCTTCTATCTTATCTACAATAGAGTCTTTACTTAAACTTGCGGCAACCTTGTTGTTTTCTATTTCATTAAATAATGTGACTTGATTTCCACCAATAGATAGGGCATATTGAACTGCCAACATTGCATATCTATGGCTAAATTTAATACTATCAATACTATTTACAACAACACCTATTCCAACAGAAACTGTAATATCTAATTGGTTTAATATTATTTCTTGAAGGTTTACTAATACCTCCACTATGCTATCCATTTTTCTGTCATCAAAATCAACTTCATTAATAATAAAACTAATAGAGTTAGATGAAGTAATGGCTCCAACCCAAAAAACATTTTTTTCTATAATATCCATTAACTCCTCTAAGATATCTATGGAAAGGTTATTATCGTCAGGAACAATAGCTAAGGTTAAAAACTTTTCCTTATGAAAGCCTAAAGTTTTTCCAACAGAATCACCATAATTACCGCTAAATATTCTAGCTACATGGGACCTTCTATTCTTTGAAATCAAACTTTTATAAATTTCTTCCAGAAAAGTATATTCATCCATACCTGTGATGTTATCAATTGAAGGAGTTTGCTTTATCTCTTTTATTAGCCTATCTAAAGGTTCATAGATTTTCTTAGTAGAGTAAATGCTTACCATCAAACTAATAATCATAGCTAAAATAAAAAACAAAGCGATTACTCTATTGATTTGTGTGGTTTCTGTCATCAGCATTGAATAAGGTACAATGCTAATAAATACAAAACCCATATTTTGTGCCTTCTTATATGTTATAAAAGATTTTTCTCCAAAGTAATTTCCCGTAAAACTATCCTCTTCTTTTGGATTATTGGCAATGCCATTGTAAACTTCACCAAAGGGCAAGTTCTTACCAAAATCTGCTCCTCTAGAGTCTGATATGATTTTACCGCTACCATTGGCAATAATCATGGACCCCTTACTTTTTTCTATATTCAGTAACTCCGATAGTTTGTTTTGATCAATATTCACTATCATACCTGAGTTTAGTTTGCCATCCTTTTCCTTTACTGCATATACAATGGAAATGAACTCCCCACTATACTCTACTTTATCTATAATATAGGAGGTCCTTCTAGGAAAGAATACTTCATTTTTATAAGTATCATAATGTTTTTCAAAATCTTTAAACAACTTAATGCCAGATTTATCATAGAATTCATCTAATGTTTGTGGTGGGAAAATATTTGATATTACCTGATTAGCTTTTTCATTTATTATATATATTGAATGGACTAAATCCTCTCTAAATCCAGCGTTGCTAATGATCCTTGAGGCTGTTTTAACATCTTCATCTGATATTTGGCTGCCTTCTAAGGATTTAAGAATATTTTCATCCTTAGACCATAAGGCGTAAAAGTTGCCATAAATATTAGTCAAAGCATAATAAGCAGTATTATAAGACTGTCTCATTAAATCTTTTTGAGTATCTGTAGTCTTCATTTTAGCCCTAGAAGACACAAAATTTGAAACAACCCCCATTAAAATACTAGTAAGTAAAATAGAGGTTATCAAATATGAAACTATTAATCTAACTAACAATTTATTATTGGTAAATATTTTTTTTAATTTCATATAGACCTTCCTAAATCTATTATTTAATTTAATCATCCCTTGTTAAGCATAAAAAAGAATAACTATTTGGTTTTGGATACAAAACTGTTATCTTTAATATGGAACCTTAGCAAATAATCTTTAGCCAGCTCTGCATAATCTATATTAATCCTTTTGCTCCTTACGATTTCATCTGCTTTAAGCTTAGGGCTATCCTCTACCCAAATCCTAGGGCTAGTTACTAAATCTGCTCCATAGGATTTTTCTTTTGTAATTCCATAGGCCATGACAAATTTTGCTGGACCATTAGTTAAATTTATTATCTCTCGCCTTGGAGGGTTATCATATGCTTTTTTATATCTATTCTCATACATTTTTTTTATTCCTTGTATTGGTTCTACTCCTCTAATTAGCACAGCCCCGTGGACTCCCTTTTTCTCTGCCACGATATTAAAGCATAGATACATTCCATATATAGTATAGATATAGATATGTCCTCCAACTTCATCTATTATCCTTGTCCTATCAGTTAAACCTTTATTAAAATGAGCTCCATCATCCTTTGCATTTATATAAGCCTCTGTTTCAACTATTTTACCTTTATAAATGTTTTCTTCATCATCATAAACTAAAATCTTTCCAAGCAAATCCCTTGCAACTAATATGGTGTTTCTTTCATAGAATTCTCTAGTTAATCTCATCTAATCCTGCCCTTTCAAAACTATGGTATCTTGTTCCTTGAAAAGTTAGTTTTCCTATATCGCCCTCTGCTAACATACCATATTCTTTGCCAGAAATGTGAAATTCTATTCTATCTCCACTCTCCACTTCAAATGTGGCATAATAAGAAGTACTTGTTGATGAATGGACATGATTGTTATGGTTGTGATTGTGTCTACTTGTATTAGTCCTTTTAGTCACTAATTTAGCCACTACTGTAAGTACTGGTTGCTTATTATTTGAACTCCATTCTCCTATGCCCTTCACAATAGTAAAAGCAATCATTCCGAATACAAGTAAGAAAAATATGGGAAAAATAATCCCCATAATAGAAAACATATCAAATGGTGAAAATCCATACATATTAACTCCTCCTAATCTACGAATATTCAAATGTTTCTTCTTTCTTTATTATATCATATTATTAGTTAGCATTAGATTACAATAGTATTACAGGACTGTATTTGCGCCACATTATCCTTTGATTAAATATGGAAATAAAAAGAAAATCCTTTTTGATTCCAGGATTTTCTTAAAAGCTCAAAAATATTCTACTTTTTAGAAGAGTTCATAAATGTTAACCTCTACTCTAGTTTTATGGTTATCTTTTTATTTGGGAATTCAGTATATCTTTGTCCTTGGATGTAAAAAACTCCTTTCTCTATCATTTCTTTAGGAATATAGAAGTCTTCCTCTTTAGAAGTATTTATCCTAATCTTTTTTCTAATGATATAGTTATAGGTTTTTTCATTATTTAGTATTGCATCTAAATCTACTACATTGCCCTTATCATCCCTAAGTTCAGACTCTATATTAGCGGCATAAATACTTGTTATAACTTCACCATCGTCATATGTTATATGCATATCTGTTTCAGTATATTTTCTATCTATACTATCATCCTCTTTAATAATTATTTCAACACTGTCTTCATAATAAATAATATCTTCTATAGTTATCTGACTATTATTATAGTCTATGACCTGTGGTAAATTATTAAAGTCTATGTTATATCTCTTATCTCCTTTACTTGTTAAGATTTTATTTGCATATCTATACTCTTCGACAATTAATTCAATTTCAATTGGATCTTCTAAATACAAGGTTTCAAGAGATATACTTCCCTTTGCAGTCCCATATCCATTGTGATAGGAATTGTAAGGAATACCTATAGTAGACATTCTATAGGTTTTTCCTTCATATTCTATAACAAAAGATACTAAATTAAGAAAGTACTTTTTTTCAGAATTATAAGTTTCAAACTCATATTCAACATTGGTTTCTGTTGGTGCTAAGGTGATTTTTTTTATTCTTAGTTCATTTCCTTCTAAATCTATAACTTCATCTATTATAAATTGTTTTGATTTTATTTTCCTAGCTGATATTTCAATATCCCAATTTCCTTCTTTTATTACCCTAGCTTCTTTATCTTTGTTTAGCATATCAATTAATCTTGTAATACTGATTTTTATATTTCCATTATCCTTTGTCATAGGTTCTGCTACTAACATTAATCTCAGTGTATTCTCTTCTTCTGTATAAAGTCGAATACTATTTGCTATGTGTTCCTTAAATATAGGATGAATTCCAATATCTCCGTCTATGGTTATAGGATTTATTTCATCCTCTCCACTTCCATAAAAAGGTGTATATCTAATGTTTCCCTTTAAATCTTCTATCCTTAATAATATTACAGTATTTAGTTCATCTGCTATTATTCCTTCAGCTGTGACTTTTACATCATTGTTTATAACAGAAACATCCAATCTGTCTCCTACCCCACTCTCAATTAGTTTTTCCCAAGCTGTTTCTGTTATCTCACTACTTTTCTTCCAAAATTTCATAAAATCAAAAATCTCTGTCCCATAGGAAGTTACAACTAGAAAAAGTGAAAGTACTATAGCTATCAAGCCAGTTCTAGTAAACCTTCTTATTTTCTTAACTTTTGTTTTATTATGGTTAAGATTTATCTCTCTAGTTGTATCAATCCTATTTGTATTGTTTAATACATAATCTATAGTTGATTTAAGTTCTTTATACTCTCTATTACACTCTTCACATTGTCCTAAATGTTCTTTTACTAGGATTTCTTCATCTTCATTCAATATGCCATCAATATAATCTAAAAGTTTTTCTTTAATCCAATTACAATTCATGTCTGCACCTCCTCCAGCAATATTCTAAGCTCTTTTAACCCCCTATATATACGGGATTTCACTGTTCCGATGGGGATGTCTAATATCTTGGATATTTCCTCTTGACTATATCCAACTATATATTTTAGTACGACTGCCTCTCTAAATATTTCATCAATTGAATAGATTTCTTGAAAAAAGTTATATTCATCAATATGGTAATCATAAATTTCTATATCTTTTTGAAGCAATTCTTTTTCTCTATTTCTTAGGATTTGTCTACATTCATTTATTAATATGGATATAAACCAAGTTTCAAAAAATCTAATATTCTTAAGTGTATTTACTTTCTCATAAGCCTTTATCATTGTGTTTTGTAGTATATCTTCAATGTCTTCATGATTATAAACATAGGACCAAGCAATCTTGTAAAATTTATCTTTTCTTTCTAAAATCCAGTACATTAAGCTTTCTAAGTCTCCTGATATTATTTTTTTAGCTATTTTTTTGTTCTCCAGATGGATAATATCAATCCCCTCCTCCCGTTACTAATTAGATGCATAGATATATGCAAAAGTTCCCAGGAAATTAGTTAAAAAATAAAAACTTGCGGATGGCGCAAAAAAACTTAATTAAGGTATCCTTAATTAAGCCTTTCTCCCAACTCTTTTTCAATATAAAGATCTTTTAATCCCCAGAACTCTTTAAACTTTATATACTTGTCTTTCGCATCTTTGTTGCTTTTATTGTCTGTTTTTATTGCCCTAATAAGTATATTTTTCGGAGTATGTTCCATATCTATAAACTCTAACAGCTGGACTTGGTAGCCTAAAATCTCCAATACATTGGCCCTTAAACTATCAGTAACCAAGGATGATAGTTTTTCTTTTATTATTCCATGACTTAGCATTGGCCCTAGTACTGGATTTTCTATTTTGTCAAAAAATTCATGCTGACAGCAGGGCACTGAAAGTATAGCTTTTGCATCCCAGTTTATTGCCTTAACCAAGGCTGCATCAGTAGCAGTATCACAGGCATGTAGAGTCACTACCATATCCACATTCTGAAACCCTTCATAATCCTTAATATTTCCATGGATAAACTTAAGCCTTTCATAGTTTAAATCCTCTGCCACCTCATTGCAGAAAAGAATTACATCCTTTTTTAAATCCAGACCAATAATATTTACATCTAAATCTAATATCTTCACCAAGTAATAGTAAAGAGCAAATGTCAAATAGGATTTTCCACATCCAAAGTCTACAATGTTCAGGGATTTTTCTTTATCTATTTTAGGAATAACATCTGCTACCATTTCTAAAAATCTGTTTATCTGTTTAAATTTATCATATCTTTTAGATACAACCATGCCTTTTTCATTCATTACTCCTAGTCTAATTAAGAAATCTATATGTTCACCATCTTCTAAAATATATGACTTTTTTCTATTATGTGTTAACTCTATACTTTCCTTTGTAGGTTTCTTTTTTAAAATATTAGCCTTACCTTTTTTATTTATTAATATTTGATAGTCTGCTCCTTTTGCAAATAACATTCCTTGTTTAAAGTGTTCAGTCAACAATTTATTTATTTCAGAAATTGCCTTAGAGGGTTCAAGGTTTTCATGTAAGACCTTGTTCATATATTCATAAGCAAATTGAAATCGTACATCTCCCTTTATAAGTACAGGCTTAATAATTACCTTGTTAAAGCTTTCTCCATTGTTCTTTCTCAAGTTACTAAGAACAGCGTATATTAATTCTTCATTTAAAACAATTTCTTTTATTAGCTCTATGATTTCTTCCATCATACTTCTCCTTGCTTCTACACATCATATTTTGAACATACTTACTAGTCTATCCAATTTTTCTATTATCTTAGTCAAGTTGATAGTGCTACTTGATATGGTTTCCATGGTAGCAGCTTGCTCTTCCATGGCAGCAGATAGTTCTTCAGTAGAAGCCGCTGTTTCTTCTGATATGGAAGAAATATTTTGTATGGCTATCAAGACTTCTTCTTTGTTTACATCAACTTTCCTTAGTTTTTCTTCCAGATTTCCTATGGCCTCCATGGCCATGGACATTGCCACA
>Ga0265293_10010203_pt1 | contig 13186 bp, 10 predicted proteins | sample Munlanlewell138R_FD_192505 | JGI IMG/M metagenome (GOLD analysis project Ga0265293, IMG submission 192505) | Leachate microbial communities from a municipal landfill in Southern Ontario, Canada - Leachate well 138R | ecosystem: Engineered > Solid waste > Landfill > Unclassified | place: Canada... | reverse complement strand
ATCAACAAATACAAAAAGCATTTGGTGTATCATTTGATTATGCCACCGCAACCCGAGAAAGCTTTAATAAATATTTGAAATCCATTTGATTTAATATAGAAAGAGTTAAAAAGCAAAAATAAAAACCCATATTATAATATTTTTTAAAAATGCTAATATTATATATGGGCATTTCATAGCACTACAACTGTAAAACTCAGGTTATGGTATTTGTAACTTTTAATGATATTCTTGGTTTATTTAAGTAATATATAAAGTAATCTAAGCCAAATTATTTTGTAATATAGTATAATATTATTGTAAGGAGAAAGCAGCAATGAAGATAAGAGGATTTAAAAATACTAATATATATTTTGAAGGACAAGGAATTGTAAAAGCCGGATTTACAATTAAGGATAATAGAATACACGATATAAATTTTGATGATAGCGACTTACTGGAACTAGATGATAAATATATAATTGTGCCCGGCTTTATTGACAAACATATTCACGGAGCCAATCAATCTGATTCGATGTATCCGACATTTGAGCACCTTTTAAATATATCTAAGTCTATTGCTCAAGAAGGCGTTACTGCTTATTTACCAACGACAATGACACAAACCATAGAAAATATCGTTATTGCTTTGGAAAATATCAAGGAATATATTGCAAAGAATGTTGAGGAAGGTGCTGAAGTATTAGGAGCACATCTTGAAGGTCCCTTTGTTAGCAAAAAATATAAGGGTTCTCAACAAGAAAAATATATTCTTCCTTGCGATATTGAGACAATGAAATATTTTCAGGAGAAAAGCGGAAATAGTATTCGACAGGTTACATTTGCTTATGAAGAAAACGGTCAAAAATTTAGTGAGTACTTATCGCGCCAGGGCATTGTTGCCAGCATCGGTCATAGTGATGCTAAATTTGATGAAGTTTTGGAATCAGTAAAATATGGTGTGACTTCGGTTACTCATGTTTATAACGCGATGCGGGGATTGCATCATCGGGAAGCCGGCACTTTAGGGGGTAGTTTTTTGGCCGATGAAATCTATTGTGAATTGATTGCCGATTTAGTACATGTGTCACCGGCAGCCATAAAGGTTTTATATAAAATGAAGGGCAAGGATAAAATTGTCTTAATTACTGATGCTTTAGAATCCAAACACTTACCGGATGGTGTATATCAATTAGGAGGACAAAAGGTTTATGTAAAAGGCGACGAAGCCCGTCTTGAATCGGGTGTATTAGCCGGAAGTAATCTTTCGATGAATCGTGCCATTAAAAACTTTATTGATGTTACGGGTGTATCTTTAACCGATGCGATTGATATGGCAACGATTAACCCTGCATATGTTCTGAATATTGATAAACGTAAAGGTTCAATCAAGGTTGGAAAAGATGCCGATTTTGTGGTAATTGACCGGGAATTAAATGTTTATTTGACTGTTCGCGGTGGGAAAGTAATATATAAACAATATAGATAAATAAAAATGAACCTTAAACGGCAGTGTTATCAAGTTAAAAAGTTCGATTTACCGGTTTAAAAGTAAGCGTGTAAAATAAGACGTATGGTAAAATAAAGGATATCACTATACAATAAAGTATAAAATGATATCCTTTTTGTTTATTATAGCTTTATTTTTAATTCCTGTGGCAGTTTATCACTGTATGGAAGTAGTTCTGAAACTTCTGCGATGTTTTTAACATTAATTAGTGGTAATGTTTTGAAAATATACGTTAAGTATTGTTCAACCTTTAAATGATTAGCATAAGCTGTTTCAACAATACTATAAAGTAAAGCTGATGCTTCAGCTCCACTTTCAGTAAAACAAAATAGAAAGTTCTTTCTACCGATAACAAATGATTTCATCATTCGTTCAGCTCTATTATTATCTATTTCAAGTCTTCCATCTTTCAAATAATTCTTTAACTCTGGTAAGGCATTTAATGAATAATTAATGGCTTTGGTTATTGCCAGTTGATTATAGATTTTATATGGATTGTTATTTAACCATGTTTCATATTCAATTATTATTGGTAAACTCATTTTTTGTCTTAATTCAAATATTTTATCTGGAGTTAAATTATTTTTTTTGGCAAGGTGTTCGATACTATATAAACGATCAATATACTTTTTTCCTTCAAGAGCTAATTTATGAAAATCACTGTCTTTATCACTAGCTTTTATTATCTCCATATATTTTCTTCTGGCATGGGCAAAGCAACCAACATTGATAGCTTCCGGTACTCTTTTATATGCATCATAACCATCTGAATGAACATAGCCTTTAAACCCATTCAGTATTTTAATTGCATTTTCATATTTTCTATTTCTTTCATAAATATAAACATATGCTTCTTTATCATATTTTGATGATGCAAGCCCCCAAATATATGTATTATTTGCTTCGTTGGTTATTACTTGTAATGGTGTTTCATCCATATGACAAATATCACTATTTATAATATTTTTATAAAGTAAAACATAAATTGGTTTTAATACAAAAGCAGCTTTAATAATCCAATTACTAAAGTTCTTTCTGGTCACTTCAAGACCCATATTATTAAATACTTTTTCTTGTCTATATAGAGGCACATGCTTTAAATATTTTTCAACAATAACATTGCTTACAAAAGAATCTTCTACCATTAATTTCGGAAAGGAGGTTATTCTTTTTGAATGAACTATCAAAGCTTTATCATCTTTAGAACAATAATTACATTTGTATGAGTATTCTTTATGGACATGTAATTCAAGTTTAGCGGGAACAAAGTTATAAGTTCTGACTTCTTTATGACCCATTTCTTTTAATTCCTGATTACATTTAGGGCAAAGAAGATCATCACCTTCTAGTCTATGATCAATTTCAATAGTAACTATATTTTCATTTTTTAAATTGGTTTTATTTTGTCGCTTTTTTCTTTTGTAGGTAATTACCTCATATTCATCTTTAGCGCTTTGTTCTTTATCAGCAATCGTTTCGGCTTCATTAAAAATATCACTATTATCAAAAAGTGATATTTGGATATATGGACTAATAGTTTTTTCAGTCTTCTTGGCATATTTTCTTGCTTTTTCAATCGACAGTTTTTCAAGAAGAATAATATTTTGAATCTGTAAATCTTCTTTTTCTAAAGCCAATCCTTTAACAAACTTTTCTTGATCTACTGCTGTTTTTAATGTTTTATATTCCTTTAATTCTGCTTCAACTTTTGATACAAATTGTTCCATAATGCACCCCATACTATATATATATTTTACCATAAATCACCCTAAAAGTACAGGATTATATGGCTATAAAACAGACCCAAAATCACCATTTTTGAATATAACTTTCAAGTCTCAAGCCATCAATTAGCCCTTTAACCTGACTCTTTGTAATCTCGATTCCAACCATTGAAAGGGGCCATTTAATCGTTATTTGTTCAACTCTTTTGTAATATAACCAAAACGATCCTGCCTCATAATGGAGGATTTTTATCTTGTTTTTAAACTTATTACAAAAAAGAAATAGGGTGTTATCAAAAGGATTAAGCTTAAGTTTACCATTCACAATTGAAGCATAACCATCAATACCTTTTCGTAAATCGGTATAGCCACAGGCAACATATATATGTTTAACATTATTTAAATCAATCATATCTTTTTCACAGTCCTAATTACTTTTAATAATAATTCTTCATCAAAAGAATCTTTAATAACAATTTTCATTTTATTAATGGTTATTTCTATTGATGAAGTCAATAAATCATGATCATTACTAGGATTATCAACTGCTTCAACAAAGCCACTAAATCCTGTGCTATATTTCCTATACCAATAACCTAAGGAATAAGCCTTTAGGTTTTTTTGTTTCGCATATTCCTTTTGTGATAAACCAGAAGAAATAAAATCAGTAATTACCTCAGTCCAATATTCATTTAACTTACTTCTTTGTTCGTTCATTATAATCACCTCACAAATAAGTATATAAAAATAAGACATCTTTTTCAAGACGTCTTATTTTACACGCTTACGTTTAAAAGCAAGATTAAATTCTTGCTTTTTTTGATATTTAGACAGCAAAAAAAGTAGTTATTATTAAACTACCATAATTAGAGCGAATTTTAAAGCGTATTCGTTTAGTCACTTATAGAATTTAAGGCCTTGTAACGAGATACCTTGATGATAATGTTCAATTTATTTTTTATAACATTGAAATCAAACCCAAAAATATCTAAGGACCTATTTATTGCTTAATAAGTTTACAATTTTTCCGGAAATAATATCTATTGCTACTTCGTTTTCTCCGCCTTCAGGGATAATCAAATCGGCATACTGCATTGTAGGTTCAACAAAACGTAAATGCATGGGCCTTACGGTATTAAGATACTGTTCGACTACCATTTCCACATCTCTTCCTCGTTCATAAATATCACGTCTGAGACGTCGTATAAATCGAATGTCATCAGGAGTATGAACATACAGTTTAATATCGAATAAATTACGCAAATCAGGAATTGCAAAAAGCATGATACCTTCAACAATAATAACATTAGCGGGGTTGATAGTTTCTTTTTCTTTTTTACGATTGTGTTCAACGAAATCATAAATGGGTTTTTCAACGGATAAACCCAATTTTAATTGATTAAGGTGGTTGGCTAATAAGTCGATGTCGTATGAAGACGGATGATCATAGTTTACGGTTTTTCTTTCAGAAAATGAAAGGTGCGATAGGTCACGATAATAGTCATCCATTCTGATTAGTGCAACTGAGCCGAATTTTTCAGAAATTTTCAATATTTTTAATGAAAGAGTGGTTTTACCACTGGCAGTTCCGCCAGCTATTCCAATTATTGTTGTTTTCATAACTATATTATATAATTCGGTTAATAAAAAATCAATAAAAACTAGAGTCTATTGTGTTTATATGTTATAATATACATAAATATTCGCCCTCTATGGTTAAGGAATTCCCCATTATTAGAAATAATAATTGGTGAGTCATTAATATAATAATAAAATTCCATAGACGGCAGAGTTAAGCTGAAGGCTCCTATCTGAATTGTTTTGCTATGGGTTCTTGCTAATAATGAAGCATTAATATATAAAAGAGGAGAGATAGAACAATGATTAAACTGGTTAATATTTTCCGGAAAGCAATGATTATAGTTTTAACTGTATTTGTTTTAGCTACGGTTATTCCAACGAATACAAAAGGCTTTGAGACGAAATCAAAAAAGCGGATGTTTGAATTTCGCGGTGCTTGGGTTGCGACAGTGTCTAACATTGATATTGGAAAACAGTATGGCTCAACTGAATCAGCAATTGAAATTTATAAACAACAGTTTTTAAATCTTTTAAATGTTTTTGAAGAGTACAATTTAAATGTCGTGATATTTCAAGTTCGGCCGTTAAATGATGCGTTTTATAAGTCTTCAATCAATCCGTGGAGTCGGTTTTTAATTGGAACTGAAGGAGTTGATCCCGGTTGGGATCCGATGGAATGGATGATTGAAGAAGTCCATAAAAGAAACATGGAATTCCATGCCTGGATGAATCCTTATCGAACATCGCTTGATGTAGTACCTAAGACAGGCGATTATGAAAATGAAAAAATTGCATATTTATCAACTCTAGACGATAAAAATTTCGCAAAGCAAAATCCGAATTTATTAGTGAGAGGCGTTCATGATAAAAATTTATCTACGGCCCGATTATTACTTAATCCGGCTCGGGAAGAAGTGCGGCAACATATTTACAATACAATATCTGAAGTAGTTAGGAATTACGATGTAGATGCTGTTCATTTTGATGATTATTTTTATAACGGCGTTGATCATAGTGAGGATGCTATAGATTATAATTCTTATAAGCAAAGCGGCGGTACTTTTTCTAAGAACGATTGGCGGCGGGAACAGGTAAACATACTAATTAAAGGCATTCATAATTTAATGAAAAAACTAAATACAAATCTCGGTAAAAATGTTGAGTTTGGCATTAGTCCAGCCGGTGTTTGGGCCCCATCTACGGAGTGCCCCGCTCCTTATGGGCAACCCGGGGGTATGGCGGGTATTGTCTGTTACAGTTATAGTTCTTATGTTGATTTGTTTGCCGATACAAGAAAATGGGTAAATGAAGAGTGGATTGATTATATTCTTCCTCAAAATTATGGTTCTTTTTATCGGCCGAATCATAAGGCTATTACTTCTTGGTGGGCAAATGAAGTAAAGGATAAGAATGTGAAACTTTATATCGGACTAGCGCCTTATCAATATAACTCATTTAATGACGGATGGGATATTCCCGATATGAGTGATCAGCTGGATTACGGTTATTCATTTGATACCGTCAGTGGATTCGCCATGTATAATATTTCTAATTTAAAAACAGCAACTAATAACAATATGCGTACTGCCTTAGATAATCTTAAAGCCCGATGGATTGAACCGGTATTTCTGCCGATAAAAACATTGAAAACCATCAACGATTATTCCGAACCGAATGTAACCGTAAGCCGCAGTAATTTTTATATTGCATTAAACTTTGCTCCGCATCAAACTGCATATGCGTATGCAATTTATCGAATCGAAAAAGGTCAACCGTTTAATCCCGATAGTGAAAAAATGTTTGATATTATATATAATCAAAATAAAACATTTCAAATTGACTATCCGGCAAACCGGGAAAAAGCATATCAGTTTTATATAAAAACTTTATATGGCGACGGGAAATTTGGTGATGAATTTTTAACCTTATCAGTCGATTCTTATGATAGCAATTCTCGACCGGAAATAAAAAATCTTAATCTTAATACTAGTCTTTTGGTAATAGAAGAAAAAACCATGTTGAATATCAGCGGTGAATTATACGATGCTGATGGCGACTTGTTAACTGTTACGATTAGAATCAGCAATCGTGTTTTAAATGATATAATATTGGTCGGGGTAGAAAAACAATTTAGCAGAGACATTTATATTCCTGATTTTTCGTTTAATCGAGCGTATTTCATTGTGACAGTCAGCGACGGAATTGATTCGATAAGTGCCAACACAAGACCTTTTTATGTTCCGGCCCGACATTATACTAAATTAATGCAACATATAATGACGATTGAAATTATTACTAATGATACTGTAGAAAAGATATATCAGTAATAAGGAGGTTTACAGATGGATATTGCACAGGAAGTTTTAAAATGCGCCATTGGCATCGGTTTAGTATTTTTCATTCTAAACAGCGCTATTAAAACTTCTAAAACTAAAAACAAAGTATGGATTAATTTAATTGTCGGGTTATTTTTGACATCTGTTTTTACGATTGCCTTCTTTGTCGATTATCATGATGAACCAATTTTAAATAGTTTGTCCAATCTGCTGTTTATTGGCTTTTCTTTCCTATATGCATTATCTTGTTCATTATATTATTTTATCATTGGTTACGGGAATCCTTTTACTTCTTCCCGCCAACTTGAAAGCAAATTTTATTATCAAGAGTTTTTATATCTTTTATATCGTAACGGCAATGATTTATATTTAAAAAAAGATAAAAACGGTAATTATAGTGGAATTGTTGTAAAAGGGAAAAAAACACGGTTTCTTGAGGACATTTTGAATGATACTAATAAACAAATGCAACTTAATGTTACTTCCGATAATGTTACCAAAATTGGTAAACTGACTATTAAAAATCAAAAAGAGATTTATCATTGTTTTTCAATTGAAATATCGACAATTTCGGATAATAAAGGATTGGAGAAAATTAATGCTTATCAAGCATTAAATTATCAAATGACACAACTGGACAAAGAGATTCTTTACCGGATGATTATTAAAAATAATTTTGATATTGAGCGATAGGGATAATTATGAAGATCCAGTTAATTCTCGAAGGCGGAGGGATGCGCGGAGTATACACCGCCGGCGTTTTAGATTTTTTTATGGAGAAAAATCTAAAATTTCTCAATGTAATTGGAGTTAGTTCCGGGGCATGTAATGCTGTGTCGTATAAATCGTGGCAACCACGCCGAAATATTGAAATTTATACTACTTATGCCCTGGATAAAAGGTACTGTAGTATAAGGAGTCTGTTAAGACACGGAAATATCTTTGGTTTTGATTTTATATTTAATGTTTTACCTAAAGAGCTTGTATACTTCGATTATGATTCTTATAATCAAAGCCCGATTGAAGTCGAGGTTGTTGTTACTAATATTGAAACCGGAGAGCCGGAATACTATCCAATCAAAAATATGGAAGTTGATTTGCCATATCTGCGTGCTTCTTGCTCGATACCGGCGGTAAGTAGAATCGTCATTTATCAAGGGAAAAAAATGTTGGATGGTAGTGTCAGCGACTCTATTCCCATTAATTATTCAATCAAATCAGGATATGATAAACAGGTTGTCGTGCTAACTCGCGACAAATCGTATCGTAAAAAACGGTTGCGTTCCGTGCAGATGTTACGGGCTCGTTACCCCCGCTATCCCCAATTAACCTATGCTGTTTATAACCGATATTTAAAATATAATCAAACATTGGAAATGATAGAAAAATTGTCATTAGAAAAAAAAGTATTTGTTATTCGCCCCGAAGAAGTTGTAACTGTCAGGCGGTTTGAAAAAGATTGTAATAATTTAATGCGTTTTTATCATCAAGGATATAATGATGCCGAAAATAGATTTGAGGATTTATTAACTTTTATCACTTCGGCAGACAATGTAATAAGCGGATAAAAAAAAGACATATCAAAATATAATTAAAAAATATATTGAGATGTCTTTTTTTATATGTTTTGTATTTCTCGATAAAGTTTTTCTGGTATTTTTGCTTCGATTAATAAGCCTTCTTTTGTAACTTTTTCATTTATAATAATGGCTTCACTTTTAATAGATGCGATTAAGTCAGATTTATAAAGCGGCACATTGATTTTAATAGTCCGGTAATCATTAAACAATTCTTCTTCTATTAATGTTAAGAATTTTTCAATATTAATGATTTTTTCCGCACTTATTTTTATTGCTTTGTCACAATACTCCGGAATTACGAAGTCTCCCTCCATCAAATCGATTTTATTAAAAACATAGATAATAGGTTTGCTTTTAACGCCGAGTTCGGAAAGAACATGGTTGGTGGTATCAATTTGTTTTTCGAAATTTGGGTTTGCGGCATCGACAACATGAACAACTAAATCGGCTTCGCTTATTTCTTCCAATGTGGATTTAAAGGCTTCAATTAAATGGGGAGGAAGGTTATCAACGAAACCAACGGTATCGGTTACGAGAAACTTAACATTATTTTCGGTTCGAATCAATCGGGTCGCAGTTTCCAGTGTGGCAAAAAGTATATCTTTTTGAAACACGGTTTTCTTCCGCTCGACAGTGTATTTTAATAATGCATTCAGCAAAGTTGATTTTCCGGAGTTGGTATAGCCCACTAATCCGACAGTTTTTATCTCGGTTTTTTTTCTTTTGTTTCTTTGTTGTTGTCGGCGTTTCATTAATTTTGCTAATTCTTTTTGCACGGTTTGTATTTGATTTTTAATATAACGGCGGTCGAGTTCGAGTTGAGTTTCACCGGCACCTCGGCCCCGGGCTACGCCTTGGGCGGTGGTTCCTCTTTGTCGGGAGAGACCTTTGTGCAAGCCGGCTAGTCTGGGCAGCATATATTTTAATAATGCCGCTTCGACTTGAAGAAGGGCTTCTTTAGTTTTAGCACGTTTCTGAAAAATTTCAAGAATTAAAAAAGTGCGATCGTAAATATCAATCTTTAAATATTTGCTAAGGTTATTAATTTGATTGGGAGTAAGTTCGTCATTGATAACTATTAAGTCAACTTCATGGAAAACTACGGCTTCTTGTAATTGTAATAATTTCCCTTTGCCAACATAAGTATTTGGATGTTTATCAGGTAGTTTTTGAATGATATTATCAATAATTTCGATATCGCAGGCTAAAGCTAAATTTTTAAGTTCTTCAAGTTGATAATTTATTTTCTCTAAGGATTCTAATGTATTAACCGCTACTATTATCGCTCTTCGCATTTTACACCTCGCTGCCTTTCGTTTTTAGTTCTATTTCTTTTTTTAAAAAAACTTTATTGATAAGTTTCAAAATATAAGGGAAAAAGATAATGGCAACGATAGTTTCGGAAAAAGGAAAAGATAGCCAAATATAGTTTAACCCAAGAAATTTACCCAAAAGATAAGCACTGGGAATCAGCAGTAAAGCTTGGCGAAGAATTGACATTATTAAAGCGGAATGACCGTAACTTATCGATTGAAAAGCATTTGTAAGGATAATGCCGAAAGCAGCTGGTAAAAATGATATACTGATAATGCGAAAGGCAATCTTACCGATTGTTATTGTTGATTCATCTTTGGCAAAAATTTGAATCAGCAATGATGGCATTGTTTGGAAAACGATGAAGCCGGTAAATAAAATGATAAATGCCGTTATTAACATTAATTTTAAAGTTTTCAGATAACGTTTTTTATTTGCTGCGCCGTAATTATATGATAATATCGGCAATCCACCTTGATTTAATCCAAAAACCGGCATAAAGATAAAGTTTTGCAACTTGAAATAGAGCGTCAGAATCGTATTGGCTTTTTCTAAGGAATCGATTTCCTTTAGAATATTGTTTAATAGAATATTGGTTATGGAACTGATTGAGTTCATTAACATTGCCGGTGCTCCGACTTTTACAATTTCAACAACATACTCTTTTTTTATTTTTAAAGTTTTAATATTTAAACTGATTTCCATTTTTTGAGTAAAAATATAGATTACGACAAAACACATAGCGCAGAATTGGGCGATGATTGTGGCGATTGCCGCTCCTTTAACGCCAAGAGCCGGTAAGCCGAACCAACCGAAAATTAATATCGGATCAAGAATAATATTTATTACGGCGCCGATAATTTGGGTAATCATCGGAATAATCATTCTTCCTTGACCTTGTAAAATTTTATTGGCTACAATTTCAACAAATATAAAAATACTAAACATCATAATAATTTGTAAATATTCACTGCCATAAAATATTATATTGGGAATATTGGACATAATTTGCATAAAAGGATTGACTACAAAAAAGCTAATGACAAAAAAGATGAAGCCGACAATTAAAGCCATAATTAATCCTGTCTTTGCAATATTTGATGCTTCATCTTTATTTTGCTCGCCTAATTTTCTGGCGACTAAAACGTTGGTACCTATTCCGATTCCTAGAGCAAATGCCATAATAATTATTTGGATAGGCAAGGCATATCCAACCGCCGTAATCATTATATTGTTTGTTGGATCAAGTTTGGCTACAAAAAAGGTATCGACAATATTATATAATGCTTGAATTAGCATTGAGGTTATTGCCGGTATACTCATTGATGCCAATAACCTTCCTACCGGCATATTACGCATTTTTAAACTTTTATCTGTATTCAAATTTTATCACCTTGTATAATCTGTTTATTATAAAAGAGAGGAAATTGACTCCTCTTTTTTTATTAGAGCCCACATTTTAATTGGGCGTTACAGTTGGTACATGTGTTGCATCCTCCGATATCTTCAACCGTTCCTTCAAGGCAGATTGGACAAATATCACCGATTTCGACGCCGATATTACGATTGGCTTTTGTTCGGACGGGATTAATTTTCTGTTTATCTTTAATAATCGTTTTTTCTTCAATCTCGATGCCGAGATCGGTTAGCTCAACTTGTTTTGGTAGGCTTTGTTCTTTTTTAAGCGTGAGTACTTGAGCATCGCGACTTCCGTCGACATATACAGTTCCGCCCTTGGCCTTTCCTTTATACAGTCGCATGTAGAGTCTTTCTACTTCTTCAACGGTATAATTTCTCGGAGCATTAACGGTTTTGGAAATTGAAGAATCAACCCAACGTTGAATAATACACTGAACATCGGCATGTTCTTCCGGAGTTAAATCCATAGCTGAAACGAAAATGCCAGGTAAATTTTCATAAGTATATTCCGGATAAATTTCAAGATATTTATCAACAATCGGCGCGTTGACTTCCATAAATTTTCCGAGACGACCGCTGCGATAGTATTTAAAAGCATAATAAGGTTCGAGTCCGGTTGAAACCCCGACCATTGTACCGGTTGAACCGGTTGGAGCAATCGTTAGCAAATGTGAATTACGGATACCGTGGCGCAAAATATTTTTTCGGATAAAAGCAGGCATTTTTTTCATATAACCGGATTCGATGAATTTTTGCCGTGAACCATATTGATCAAGGAAAGGAAAACTTCCTTTTTCGGCAGCGAGTTCAATTGAGGCTTCATAAGCTTTCGTTGCCAAAAATTCAAAAAGTTGATCGACAAAACGATTTCCCTCTTTACTTCCGTACCGTAAATTACAGTATAGTAATAAATCATGAAGCCCCATAATACCGAGACCGATTCGTCGTTCACCCAAAGCTTGTATCCGGTTTTCTTCCAGAAAGTATGTAGTGCGGTCGATAACATTGTCTTGCAGCCTTATTGCTGTTTTAATTGTTTTCTCCAGTTTACTCCAGTTTACTTGTTGCTTTTCCGGAATTGCCATATTGGCAAGATTGATAGCCGCTAAATTACATACCGAATAAGGGGCGAGCGGTTGTTCGCCACAAGGATTGGTGCACACTACTTTTTGGCCATAACCACGAGCATTGGTCGTTTCGTTAGCGTTATCGATAAAGAATATTCCTGGTTCAGCCGAATAGGTAGCGCAAATATTAATTAAATTCCAAAGTTCGCGTGCTCTGATTCTTTTATGGACTTTTATTCGGTATCCCATGTTTTCCCATTCGCGGACATCACCAACAAGATACCATTTTTCATCGTAAGCGGCTTTTTCGCCGGGACTATAATTATCAATATCAGGAAATCGTAATTCATAAATCGAATCGTTTTCGACTGCATTCATAAACTCCTTGGTGATAGCAACGGATATATTGGCACCGGAAAGAAATTCCGGAGAATTTATTTGATAGGTTCCCTGAGCTTTTAATATTTCTTCTGCTTTATTTAAAGTTGTTTTGCTGACGGAAAACGAATTGCTTTTTCCGCTTTCTACAACTAATTCATACATTTCTACTTCTTCATCGGAAAGAGGAGTAAATTTCAATTTGTTTTTTGCTTCTTTGATAATATCGTCATCCGTTAAATTGTCGATAAGAAAGTGCAATATTTTTGGGTTTTGCATTTTACTAATGATAAACTCA
>Ga0265293_10010201_pt1 | contig 13189 bp, 27 predicted proteins | sample Munlanlewell138R_FD_192505 | JGI IMG/M metagenome (GOLD analysis project Ga0265293, IMG submission 192505) | Leachate microbial communities from a municipal landfill in Southern Ontario, Canada - Leachate well 138R | ecosystem: Engineered > Solid waste > Landfill > Unclassified | place: Canada... | reverse complement strand
ATTGATAATCAATTAGTTATGTTGAAAAATAATATAGTTTGTAGTCCCCACGTGCGTAACTTTTTTAATTAAAAAAATTTTCAAAAAATTCGGAATATAATTTTCTATAATAATTTTTTCGTTTAATAATTTTAGTTATATTTGTATGAACAAAAAAATAGATAAATGGAAACAGTATATGATTTAATAAATAAGAAGGTGTATGTTGAATTATTTAACAGCATATTTGATGGGTTATATTATGAAGTAGGAGATGATTTATTTTGGGAGATACCAGACAGGTTAAATTTTGAGATATATAAAGAAGTAAGGGAGATTGTAGATGAAAAGACTTTGAATGATAATACAAGATCAGTAACAAAAGATTGGTTAGAAGGGGTAATAAATAAGTTAAAGGTAGAATCATATAAAAAGATTGAGTTGAGAGTAAGTTATGATATCATGGAAAAATTTTCAGAGGGAGAGGATATTGATATATAGTAAATAATTATTTCAGTATAGAATAATATTGTGATATTATATCAAAAGATTATGATAATTTTAATAAAAGGTTCAATCACATCAAAAAAAGATTGTTCATCAATTTCCACAATTATAAAAATTGTGTTAAAAAGTTTTTAAATAAGAATAAGTAAATAAGTTTTCGAAAAAAAAATAAAAACGATAATATGGGAAAGCAATTAATTGAGGAGTATATTGATAGGATAGAGTTCAGTATACCAGATCATGGGGAGGAGTTACAAAAGGCGAGTTTAGTAGTTGAAGAGACGAGATTTGTGATAGATAAGGGGAAGATAAATAAGAATAATAGGGAGTATTATTATAGGAGAGTAGTAAAGACGTTAGAGTATATAGGGAAGTTATCAGACAGCATATTTAATATTGAAGATGAGTTAGAGGTGATGTATATATTTAAGTACAAAAATTTTCCAGAGTTAGGTAGGAAGATATTTAGTGATCATTACAGTTCGTTGCATAAGCCGTATAATGTATTAAAGAAGAAGTGTTGGAAGATGTTGGATGAGATAGAGGGGTTAATAAACTGTTAAGAAAATCTTTAATAAGATAAAAAGTAAAATTTATTAAAAAAAGTAGAATTGTATATATTTATATAAAAGAAGGTATTAAATATTTTTAAATAAAAATAATAAGGAGAAGAAGTTGAAAGAAGAAGATTAGATGAGATTATATATATTTAATAGGGATATATTAGAATATAAAAGATTTCGAATAATTACGTTAGGGAGAGTGATAGTGTTTATGGCGATAGAGATTGTAATATGTTTTATTTTATTGTTTTGTATAACATCTTTATTTTCAACGCCAAAAGAAAAGGAATTAAAGAAAAGCATTAAGTACATATTAAATGAGTATGATAATATAAATCGAAGGGTAATAGAATCTGAGGTTATCTTGGGACAGATAAGGTCAAATGATAGTATCATATATGAGACTATATTTGAATCACAGGAGATAAACAAGAAAGAGTTTGAGACATATTATGAAGGTGAAATTGAATATGATTATTGTGAAATAGTAAATGAAGTTAACACAAGACTATCAAATTTAGATAAAAGATTAGCAAAGGAATTGTTTACTTTAAATAAGTTAGTATTAAAGTCTGAATTACAGAGAGATATGTTATTACATATTCCTGCAATACAACCAATAGACAATAAAGATTTAAAAAGAACTGCCAGTGGTTGGGGATGGAGAGTACATCCAATATATAATATTAAGAAGTTTCATTACGGATTAGATTTCACAGCACCAATAGGAACACCAATATATGCAACTGGGGATGGAATTATTGAATATTCAATATTATCGACAGATAAGTTATCGAGGGGATATGGAAATTTAATAATTATAGATCATGGATATGGTTATAAGACTTTGTATGCACATTTGAATAAATTTAACATAAAGAAGGGGGATAAGATAGAAAGGGGGAAGATAATTGGATATGTAGGGAGTAGTGGATTATCTACTGGACCACATTTACATTATGAAGTAATAAAAGATGGTAAGAAAGTAAATCCAATAAATTATTTATTTAATAGTTTAACACCAGATGAGTATGAAAAGATTATTGAGATATCCAATAGTATAAAAAAGTCATATGATTAAATTATTTTGATAATATATGAAACAAAATCAAAAGTATATCGTAGAATAAGTGTTATTAACTAAACAAAACGAAACAATGACTGAATTATTAACAAAAAGAGATGCAATTGAGATGATCTTTAGACCTATTGGTGAATTAGAAACAAGGATTAAAGAGAGGATGATGGATAAGTTATTAAGAATGGATTCTGATAAATTTTTAGTTGAATTTAAAAAAAGTACTGATTTAACATTAGAACCATTTAATAACAACAGATTTGTCATAAAATATTAAATATTTTGTAGAATGATACATAAATTAATAAAAAATTTACAAGACAAGCATGATGCTTGGATAGGCAATAGAGCTGATCAAGTAACAAGTGCTGAAGCAGATGGATTTAAAGAAGGATTATCATGGGCTATTGAAGTAGCAAAAGAATTAATTAAAGAAGCTAAATCTGAAGAGCAATATAATATTGAAGAAGAAGTTAGAAATATAAGTATATATGATGATAATAGTGATGGATTTTCAATATTAACATGAGCTTGGTTTGATTTAAAAATTTTTATTATTAAAAAAACAATGAACTATCAAATTATTAAGGACAAAGAAAAGTTGCTTAACTTTATTGATTGGCTACCTGAATTGCAAAAAGGTGAGGCATATTATTGTAGTCTATTTGCTCGTTCAAAATATTGCAAAGATGTTGCACACATTAGTTCTGACAAACAACAGATAAAAAGATTTACTTCAACCAAAGAATTTTTATTTGAAAAGATATTGCAATTAGAATGTGAAGTTGGTAGTTACTTTCAGAAACACAATTCGATACCACAAGAAGCACTTGCAATTTATATTAATCCAAATCCAAGAAGTTATGAGAAAGCAGCAAAAAATGGATTAATAAAACTTGCTGAACTTATTACAAAGCCATATGGTGGATATAATCCGCATCAAGAAATGATGAGTGAAATACAAAAGGCATGTAGTCGAAAAATATACTTTGATATTGATTTTGATGGTGTTGATTTGGAAACAGTAAAAATTGAAATAATTAAACATATAAATGAAAATTGTTTACATTTTTTACAGACAAGAGGAGGCTTTCATTTGCTTGTAGAATTATCAAAAATTGACAAGCAATATGAGAAAACTTGGTATAAATCAATTTCAACTATTGAAGGTGTTGACATTAAAGGTGATAATATGATTCCTGTTATTGGATGTTATCAAGGTGGTTATGTACCTTCTTTTTATCATAAAGAATGATATGATTTATTTAATTAAAAATATTGTATTTCTATAGGAGTAGTTCTTTTTTGTTTTCGCCATTCAACTAAGTATTTTTTGATTTCAAAATTTAATAAAAAAGTTGATAACTGTAATTCATTTACTTTTTCAATTTTTGAAAAACACATGTTGTTTATTTGTTTATTATTAATATTCATTTTTTTTTGTAATATTAGTTGTTAATGATTTTATTGCATTTAAATCTTCTGACAATCGTTTAATAAAATTTTCTTCACCATCGTCACCAGAAAGAAACCAATCAACTCTTTGGGCATAAACAAATGCAATTTTTAGAGCTTTTATTGCATCTTTCATTTTTTCTTGAATTTCTTTTGGATATGTAATATAAAATTTTTCTTCTGGATATTTTTCATAATATTCATTATTACCATAAAGTTCATCATTAGGTATTTCTTTTCCTTGTCTGTTTAACTGAAATTCAATATCATCAATAATTTCATTAATGCGATATTGTTTGTAATCAAAATGACCACCACTCATAGTTATATTATTTTTTTATTAAACATTATTTTTTATTTTAAAACTAATAAAACAAGCAAATAAGTATAACCAACTATACAACGAAAAGATGAAATTTATTGTGTGTGTAAATATACAAATTTTTTCATTTGTTTTAGCAAAAAGATGTGTAGAATATAACATAGAAAATATAAATCCCACAAACCATATCCAAAAAAAACATTCCATTATCTTATAATTTACCATAAATAGTAAACATTTAAATTAAATCAGGAATGTTTTGTAATGATCGAACACTCACATGTGTATATATTTCAGTAGTTTTAGATGAACTATGACCTAGTTGATTTTGAATGAATCTTAAATCAATTCCCATGTCCAATAAATGTGTGGCATACGAATGTCTTAACAAATGAAAATGATATTCTTTACCTAAATAATGTTTAATTAATTTGTTACAACTTTCAGTAGAATATTGTAATGAATTGTTTTGACCATTAAATAAATAATCTTTTGGCTTATATTCTTTATAATATTCTCTTAATATTGTTAATAATTTCAAAGGTAGTTTAACAATTCTATCTTTATTACCTTTAGATTGAATGATATTAATAATCATTCTCTTAGAATCAATATCTTTAATTTTTAAGTTAATTACTTCAGAAATTCTTAATCCACAAGAATAACCTAACAATAAAATACTTTTATGTTTAATATTTTTAATTTTATTAATATTATTCAATAAAAAATTTCTATCAATAACCTGTGGAAGTTTTCTTTCTTTTCTCGGTCTTTCAAAATCTATCTTGTTATATTTTTTATTTAAAACTTTTTCGTATAGAAATTTAATCGCATTTATTATTTGATTTTGTTGACTAATAGATGTAAATCTATAATTGTTTAAATAACACTGAAAATCATCAGAATTAAAATGAATACTTTGTTTATTTGGAAATTTTTCAAAAAATTTTCTAATATAATGTATATATATGTTAACTGTATTTTTAGAATAATGTAAAAATATAAGTTTTTGTTCACTAATCTTTATAATCTTTTCGTTCAACATATTAATATTCTTTTAGTTACAAGCAAAACTTTATATATAATAGTTACAGGCAATACTACTTTAGTCCTCCGAAAATGTGAGCAATCACATCAACAGTCCAGCCATTCCCTAACATTTTATACCTATCTGTGTTTGAAACACCTTCTGTATAATTGTCAGGTACAGTTTGTAATCTCTCACATTCTATAACAGTAAGTCTATGTATATTTTCGTTCCTGTCTTTTGTAAATGTAGATTTTTGTCCTTTGTGCATATTTGAAGTTAAACAACTTGCTTTCCCATCAGCATACCACAACTGTTCTAATCTCGTTTTATTTCCAAATTTACCCAACAACCATTTAGGGTAGTTATTATGAAAGCTTGGTGTTTCCAAAATATCATAAACAGTTGTTTTGTTTTCCTTTGGTAATTCATTTATTGGTATGTTAGTCCAATATATTCTCGGTCTGTTATGAGCAGAAAATAGATTTGAGTTAATGCATATAGGTTCTACTCCAAGTGCATCTGTAATAATATCTTCCCATTCTTTTTTCATCACAACATTTTCAAGTAAAAAGAATGTTGGTTTTACTTCATTCAAAATCCTTACAAATTCCCAGAATAATCCACTTTTACCATCAAAACCCTTTCCGTTACCAAATGAACTAAAACTTTGGCAAGGGCTTCCACCGAAAAGCAAATCTATTTTTGGTAAATCACTTCCTTTCAATTCAGTAATACTTCCAAGTTGTTTTGTATTTGGGAAGTTTTTTTGCGTTATGTAAATTGCTTTTTCATCTATTTCAGAAGCAAAGTAGTTGTTTACTTTAATCCCTAATTTATTAAGTGCAATTTGACCGCAACTCATACCATCGAAAAGAGATAGTACATTAATCCCGTACTGCCTGTAACACGTGCTATAATCAATAGCGGGTTTCGTGCTACCCGAAAGTTTCTGCTGTTTATTATCGTTTGTCATAATTTTAAAGTTTTGTGTTTTTAATCCGCTACTGCTTATAGCACCATTCCGTTATAAGCCATATTAAGACGGCTTCGATTGAGATTTTTCGACAAGTTTTTTTAGTTCATCCTGAATAAAGTTTTTAAGGTCTTTATCTTGGTCAACGGCTAACTTTTTTAAGTCTTTAACTATTTCGTCAGGTATATCAATTACTTTTCTCATATCAGCATTTTTTATAATGTCTTTCTAAGTATATTTCATCATCCGATTTATGCTTCAATGTATAAGTTCTATAATCATCATTCATTATAAATCCTTTTTCAATTAAATATTTGTGCGCTCCAGTTGATGTTTGAAAATATTTAACTAAAGAAGCTATTTTTACCACATAAAAGAGTCTAATTTTTCTATCACGCCTATCCAATTTAATCAAAGCGTCCGTAGTAAGTTCGTAAAGTTCAACTGTTGCTATCATAATAATATGTTTTAAATTCTCTGTAGATATATATTATATATACGATATACACAACAATAAGTTACTTTATTTTTAAATTATTTTACTTTCAATTGAATATCAAATAAATACGGCTTATAACACGCAATAAAAAACAAAAGGGCGTTATCTGTAATTCAAGCGTAGTATCTATCTGCAAGGTTCGTAACGGTGGATAAGAACGTGGTACTTAATCCCTTTCGTTTCTTATTGCCCCCGTTATGTGTAAGTGTTCCGTTCATCATTCTAATCAACATTTCGGTTGAAAATTTTAAAAGAAAAATCCCACGCACTTATACGATTTTATGTTTGATACTATTATTCGTCAATAAATTTGATAATTCTAAATATTTTTGTTCTTTATCTTTAAATATAATTATTTCTTTGATATATTTAATTGGATTCTCAAGTTCATCTTGTTTAAGTCTTATTTCATCTTCTCCTGAGTGTGTTCCAATGTTTTCAGAACCCTTTCTAAATTTTAAACCATCCGTTTTCATTTGATTAAAATCAAATTTTATTTTCACTCCAACATTTCCGTGATGTTTACCTTCTGAATATTTATTCGGATACCAAAAAACAAACCCTCTCTTATGTAAATTTGGGTGTGATGTGAAACTAATACCACCATACTCGTCACCACCACCAATTAAAATATTATCTTCAATAATATCTACTAAGGAGTTTCCATTTGTATAATGGTAAATATAATTAACATTCATATCACCTTCCAACCCATATGGGTTATCGCCTTTTGTTATTTCATTTTTTTTATCAAAATATTGTTTTTGAAGTAATTTAGATTTTAATTTCCAAGTTTTAAAATCTTTAACATTATCTAATTTTTTATTTTCTTCATCATACCATTTATCTAATGATATTAATTCATCGTAAGTTTTATTCTCATTCAAAAACTCTCGTATCGTGGTTTTAATAAATTGTTTCAAATCTTTCATTTGTTTTTCTTTATATATAAATATTAAGAATTAAAATTTCCATTCTTCTTTTTCTTTTAAAAATTTTGTAATAGTCTTCGATTAAACATTCTACCTTAATAATCCACACCTACACATAACAAGGTGTATAAGAAAGTTTGCTATTAACTGTGTCGGTAATTTGAAAGTTCATCTAAGCAAACCTTCTCATACACCCAACCGTTGTACGCAATTAGCCTACGCACACTTTTCTAAATAATCATTCCATTTAGTACAACCTTTGAATAATTTACGAACATATCGTTTAGGTAAATCGTATTGGAAATAACCAACAGCATTTAATCTACCGTACCCAGCAGTTATACTTACTTCATCAATAAAAGTACTACAAGCTGGTTTCTTTCCAATACTATACATTGCCACCGCACAATAACTGCGTACAACATATAATATATTCCATGCCTTGCGTTGTAACCATTTTTTAAGTTTTGTTTTCATATCAAAGTTTTTAAGTATTTGTAAATTTGTTCCTTGTATTCGGCACGTAATATATTACCACCGTTAGGCACAATAAAAATTACTACTTATGTAGTAAGTATATTCTTTTTGCTATCGTGCTTATCATACCGTTTTTATGATTTTTAGTGTGATGATACCAAAGACCTATTTTACCTAATTTATCTTTTCCTATTGTAAATCTCCATATTTTCATATCCGTAATTTTTACAGATGCCTAACAGCAAGCATAAAACATGCCTGTCGTGCATCTAAGTTAATATTTATGTTAATTTCAAAGTTCATCTTTCAATCAAAGTTCGTGTTGGCACGTTTCATACTTGCGTACCGTTATAGGTAAGCTTTAACATCGTCTTTTGTATATCCTAGCTTATTTCTTGTTGCTTCTATTAATTCAGCACATCTCTTTTCATTGTTACCATAGTCTGAATCATCGTAGTGTTTTAGTTGTACTAACATTTCAATCTCTTTGAAAGAAAGCCTACCTATAACTCCCAATAAATCCAATATTTCGCTAATCATTTGTGCTTTATCGGAGCTACTTAGTAAGTAGTTGCCCTCTGTGTTTCTATCAATTATTTGCTCTAAAATCTGCTTCATACTGTATTTATTTTTTACGTTATAAAACATTATAAACGACCACCCCACTCAAATTTAATTTCATCAACATTGTAGTCAATATTATAATCTCGTTTAAGTATTTCAACTGCTTCTATTTTTGCTTCGTCTTCGTTTGAAACAACACCACCTAATCTAATTTCTTTTCCATTTATAGTTATACTGTGATTAGTACCAGCAAAACTTCCGTTCCAATAAAATTTGATTTCCATATAAATAACGTTTTATAACAAAGGCTATAAGCAATTGCCTATCAGCGTTTGTTGGTTAATTGAGCAGTATTTACAAGGCAACTGCTCATAGCCCCATCCGTTAGCGTTCATTTTGCCACCGCACCACGAACATACTTTCCGAGAACAAAATTAAGTTTCAACATAAAGCGTTCATCTGCTTCAATTTCTTTAAGCATTTTATAGTGATAACTTAAATCCATGCTGTTATCATCATACTCACCATTTCTTAAAAACTGCTGAAAGTTTGCATCAATAAAATGCTCTACTTCATCAAATTCCTTTATGTCATTAATATCTGACTTAATTTTGTCTTCAACTTTTTTCTTTTCAAAGTAATCCATTTATTTAAGTTTTGCACCGCCCACGCTCAAAAACGAAACGCTAACAAGCGGTATAGGTAATAATTGCCCTTGCTTTATCTGTTCTTCAAGGTATGCAAGCCTTTTTAAACGTTGTAGAACATCAAAATCAAACATAGTATGCCCATTCTCTGTAAACTTGTTTTCTCGTTTCTTGTATTTATATTCAATCATAATTTCGTTTTTTAAGTCGGGCAATTAAAGCCCATACAACAATACCGTTATGTGCAATGCTGCCAAAAGTATCGCACAAGCCACCCCGAAAAAAGCACAGCACATAACACAAAATATAGTGCATGGCTATTAGTGCCTTTAATCGAGGTCGGTGCAACTTGACCAAAAAAGAAAAGCCACCGCGCTTTGGTTTTTTCAAAACCATTAGAATAGCTCCGGTAGTTTTAATTTAACTTCAGCAAAAACAAAATGCAGTATTTTATTAAAATCAAGAGTTGGGTTTTTAAACTTTTTTACAAAGTTCCAACACTCTTCCTTTACAATGTCATAATAAACTGTATTTAACAACTGAGGAATATTTTTACTTGAAAATCCATCATTATCAATTTCAATTTTTGCCTTAACCTTTTCGCACAATGCTTTAGTAACATAAATTTTAGCTATTTCAGCTTCAATCATTTTTCTGCCTTTAATATCACTAGCCCCCATTTCTTTAGTGTGCTTTTCTTTAAATTCAGAGGTTACAATCTTTGCCCATGTTTGTCTACCGTATTTATTATAGTAGTCATAATTTTTAATCACAATTCCCTCACCAACACCTTTACCATCTTCAATTAAAAATACATTTTTCATGAGCTGATTTACTAACTGTTCATGGCTCGCGTTTTCAATAGTGCATATTGGTCTAATATATTCGATATCATACCTGTCAAGCAATTCGCTATAAACATCATAATGAAGGTATTTTAATTTATCATCACCTTCATGCTTTATTTCGCTTTCATATTTGTCAATAGCAACATCAAAAACGTAGAATTTATTCCATGCATCTTCTCTGTATGTTTTTAAACTATGCGGAACAAGCCACTCACCAAACAATCTAAGTGTTGGATTTTCTACAAAAAAAGCTCTTAACTTAGAATTGCTTACAGCCCAATTATAAAAACCTGCATTATCATTATCAAGTGATAACTCACGTTTTCTTGAACCTGCTCCACCTTGCCAAAGGCTTCCATTAGTCCCGTCTATTTTCGGGAATACATACACCTTCCCTAATTCAATGTTTTTTACTTCGGTTGTTCCGAATCTTTCAATGTGTTGATATTTTCTAAATTCCATAATTTATAATTTTGTGGAAGAAATCCCTCCCTATTTTCTTTTTTTACGTTTCTACTTTTAATCAAGGTCAGTGGGTATTTGTACGCCACGACACCATATTTTTATCGTTAGCGGCAAGCTTGGAAGAACCACCACTTTAAAGAATCATAAGAGCTATTAGATTGCCAACCGTCAGGGATTTTTAATCGTTTAGCCTCTTGTAAGCAATATTCTTTTGTCATTTCTTTCACCCCTTCTTCCCATTCCCCATCGGTGAAATAAGTATTTGCAATAGATAATAATTTAGCGAATTTCTTTTGCTCACGTTTAGAGCGAAAGCCAGCCGCTAACACTGTATCATAACCCATTTGGGAGTCGGTGCTTTTTTTTTCCATCTGTATTTGTATTTTGATAAGTAATTGTTTCAAATCCCAAACGGGTCATATGCATAATAGTTATATGTCATTGAAATGACAGTACAACACATGCCTATATTCATTAAACCAAAATCGTATAGGATTATTAAGCCACATTTTAGTGTCAAAAGTTCCTTTTTGAATTTCAATCAATCTATCAATTATCCATTTTTTAGACGACTTTTGTTTTTCAATTGGTTGATTACCAAAATCAAATAAAAACTGTTTGCAAATATTTTCATTAACAGAATCAACGGCATATAACACAGTATTAGCGTTATTGCCGTTTTCGTTGGTGTTTGAAGTGTTTCTCCAATCATCATCTACTTTGAATTTTACAATAAATCTGTGAGTAAATCCGTCAAATTGTTCTTTTGAATACTTAGTTTCCATTTGATTATATTTTAAAAGTTTAATAAAACAACAAAAATAAACTATTGCTGTTATGATTCGTATATATTATACGTTAAATTTCAATTTTTGTTTCAATAATTAATATTTTAAAAACGGCATAAAGTTACAAATATTTTTGACTTATTACACATTTTTTTGAAAATTTTAAATGAAAAACCCTCGGATAATCATTCCGAGGGGGTTATTGCCATTAACTTTTTACTTAAACTAAGCCATGAAAACCTAATTACTGCTAAGTTAATAAAATTTTCATTATTATACAACAAATTACATAATATTTTGCCAATGTTCTTCATTTATTGAACCAGTTCCTGCAAATTGATCAATCATTTCACCTTTTAAAAGTATCTTTTTAATATGAGTTAATTTATTCCAATCTAACCCAAATTTCTTAGCAATCATCACGTAGGCATGGTTTTTAAATATGACCCTACCAGTTCTACCATAACTTCCATATTTTTCAAGTATATCATCAATTTCCATAAATCAATTTAATTACATTTATTATGTATTAAAAAAATGTTTATTCTTATGTGTCAATTTAGTTATTTGGTTATTTAATTCATTAACTTCATAAGTCAATGTTGCTAATTGATAAAAAATCCATGTATTGGTTGCATCTTGATAAGTGATGTTTTTATTGGCGTTATCAATTATTGATTCTATAGTAGAATGACAATTATTTTGTAATTGTTTAGCATTTTCTTGAATTTTATTTAATTTTTCTTCTTTTGTTTTCATATTATTAATTGTTTTTTAAGATACTTAATTGATTTAATATTTGGATATTTTTTTTAGTCATTTTTTTGCCTCATACACACTAAATGATAATTCTGATTTTATTTCAGTTATTACAATTCTATCAGAAAATGTTAATTCAAAAATTTTTTTCATATTGTAATATCTTGATTTTATAATTATCATTCATAACCATAAACTTGTTTAGTTGCAAGTTCAGAATCTTCTTCTAACGAACCAATACCTAATGATAATGATTCACCAAAGCATCTTATTTTATTGTCTTCATTATCTAAATAACAATAACCTGCTGATATTAAATTAAACATATTGAAATCAGAATGATTTAATGTTTGTGGAAAAAATATAATTTGATTATATTTTTTTAATCTCACATATTTGTGTTTGGTATTGTTCATATTACATAATTTAATTGATTATAATATATGATACGAAGATAATAAAAAAAAGTTTCAATTCATTTAAAAATTTTAATTATTATTTGATGAGAGGTTGTACAATGTAGTAAATGTTTTTTAAATAAAAAACATGGACATTATGGTTAATATAATATCCATGTTATGATTAAATATAACGATAATACAAATCTAGTCTTTAATTTTTTTATGTGTAAACAACTTATTGTACAATGTATTATCTTACAAAAAATCCACTAAACTCTTTATTCCCATACTCCCCCTCTGTCATTTTTATTATCTCTTTTATGGTGTACTCTTTCTTCTTCTTCACCAACCTATTCTTCACATAATCTTTCACGCCAAAAGAACAAGCCCCAGTTATCACCCTATAACACATAATACCATCTTCAAAGGTTAACTTATCTTCTAGTGTTAACCCTAGATAGTCTTCTTTCTTCCTATTGCTTATTTTATATATTAAATCCTCTTTAGCCTCCTTCAAACTATCCCCATGTGACCACCTACCCTCTCCATCAGTTATTAAATATAGTACATTGTCACTACCAATCTTTCTCACATGATAAACATTCCCCCTCTTATTAACTACCTCAGTAAATACTCCATCTACTTTAATGTATTTACCATTCTGCCAAGTGAAGACATAGTTCTTAGGTAGTTTATTATGTTTACATGTTAAACTATTACTTAAATATAAATTCCCCCCAACCGTAGGGTTAAAGTTCTCAGGGATTGTGGTTAGACTACTTAAATCTAAACTCCCCCCAACAGTAGGGTTAAAGTTCTCAGGGATTGTGGTTAGACTACTTAAATATAAACTACCCCCAACCGTAGGGTTAAAGTTCTCAGGGATTGTGGTTAGACTACTT
>Ga0265293_10010199_pt1 | contig 13190 bp, 10 predicted proteins | sample Munlanlewell138R_FD_192505 | JGI IMG/M metagenome (GOLD analysis project Ga0265293, IMG submission 192505) | Leachate microbial communities from a municipal landfill in Southern Ontario, Canada - Leachate well 138R | ecosystem: Engineered > Solid waste > Landfill > Unclassified | place: Canada... | reverse complement strand
CCCTTCAGGTCCACCAATTTTAAAAATAAACCTCTTTTAGAGGTTTTTTATTGTTTTAATTATTTTGATTGAAGTTCTTTCTTTTGTTTTTGTTCTGTCTAGCCCTTTCGATTCTCGACATAATATTTTCCATTATCTCAAGATAAAGGTTGTCTCCGAGTTTCTTATCTTCCCAGTGTCGATCGATACTTGGATTATCATTTACTTCAATGATACAAACTTTCCCGTCTTTATATTTCAAATCAACTCCGTAAAAACCGTCTCCAATAGCGTTAGCGGCTTTAAGAGCGATTTCCACAACTTCTTTTGGTGCTTCTTCGACTAAAAAGGTCTCAACTTTCCCAACTCTTGCGTTCGATTTGTTTGTATTCCATTTGTAAATTTGCCAGTGGTTGCGGGCCATGAAATATTTACAAGCATACAGCGCTTTCCCTTCTAAAATCCCGATTCGCCAATCGTATTCACTTGGGATATATTCCTGAGCGATGAAAAGTTCACTACTTAAGAATAATTCCTTCATTTTGAGTTCTAATTCTTTTTCGTTTTTAACTTTATAAACTCCTCGAGAAGCTGCGCTGTCTGGACGTTTTAAGATAATCGGAAATTCAAAAGTTGAAGTGATTTTTTCTAAAGATGTCAAAGGGCTGACAATCAAAGTTTTTGGAGTAGGAAGTGTATTACTCCTCATGCTCTCATGAAAATAAAGTTTGTTTGCGCATTTTAAAATTGACCAAGGATCATCGATTACCGCCAGTCCTTCGGAATATGCATAACGAGAAAATTGATAAGTATAATCGTCGACATTAGTAGTCGTTCTAATGAAAAGGGCATCGAATTGAGGAATGCGGAAAAAGTCGTCTTTTGTAATGAATTCCACGTAAAAACCGACTTTTTTTGCAGCTTCTGCAAATTTGTCAAGTGCGGTTTTCCCACTCGGAGCCGAAGGATCTTTTGGATCTATTAAGATTGCAAGATCAAATTTATATTGTTTTATTTTGGAAATTGCAAAGCGATTATGAGAAAAATATTTTTGTGCATTTGAAATAAGAACCTCATCAATCACAATATCATCCAAGGTGAGAATTTTGATTTTCTTTAATTTCCAATTTCTTTCTTTGATAAAAACAACTTCAAGTAACGGAGTTTCAAAAAGCCTTAAAAGCGCCTTACCTAATTTTTCATAACATTGAGGCTCTGTTTGACCAAAGATGATTTGAAAAACAATTTCCTTTTTAATATCTTTTTTGAAGGTTTCTTGAATCAAATCAAATATTTCTTCGCCGATTGATTCAGTGATTGTCGTATCAAGCGCATCCTCTAATGTGGCAACAGTTGGAATCGGCCTGAAATCTCGCGCGCTTGCTAAAAGTGAAACGTAATACCCTAAAGTTTGATAGCCTAAAGATGAACACAAATTGAATACGCGCAAATCTTTTGCATTTTGATATTTTTCATCATTGAGAAAATGATTGACTTTAACAACTTCGAGATTGGGAATTTGCTTTAACCAAGGCCAATCTTGATCGATGACGACGATATTAGCGGTGTATTCTTTTTCAAGCAGTTCATTTGTCAATTTAAGAGTCATTTTATATGCATCTTCGTCTTTACCATAAAAATCTTTTAACCTAATAGTGATGACAAAACCGAATGACTTATACCATTTGAGCAATCTTTCATTATTTGAATCAACTTCTAAAATAAGTCGATGAATTCCATTTTCTTGTGCTTTTGAAATGATGTGGCTAAGAATAAAACGTCCATAACCCAAATTTTGAAATTCAGGTAAAACAGAAATCGAATATATTCGCCAACTCTTTTTAAAAGTGTAAATCACAGCACTTCCTACCGGGACACGATCATCATTTTCCAAGACTAGGACAATTTGGTGTTCGCTATTTAGGCTATGTTTTAAAGAAGAAAAAGATACTTGTCGAGAAAGAGAAAAACTCTTTTTTTCAAGTGTGAGCAGAAATGGTTCATCTTCTTTTCGAGCTCTGCGAATTATGGGCATATTTTTTACTTTAAAATACTACTTTCCTAGATAATTTATCACTAGACGATTTCATTATATATTGGCTTAAATAAAAGAATAGTAAAAAGATAAAAAAACTAAAAAAAGTTGTTATTTAAAGGTTTTTTACACCGGTAAAATCAATAAAATGAGGTAGCGAGTCACACCAACCACAGAAGACCTGCCATTCTTTAAGTTTATGATAACGTCTTTGAAGGTACATAGTCTTAAGCTGTTGATAATTAGTACTCATCGTCGCAGACAAACAAAAACCAGAAGGAAGGGTGGCAACTAATTCTCGCCATTTATCTTTTTTCAGCGGGTCATCATCTGGAATATTCTTATATTGTTCAATGAGCCGTTCCATAATCAATAAAACTTCTTTATTTGTTTCTTCGACGCATTGAGAAGCGACGTCAAATTTCAATAAACAATGCATGGTAGATTGAGAGGATACAAAATCAAACCAATGGTAACGTTGGGCTTGTTTCCAAAAATATAAAGGAGCGGTGAGATCCATTTGAACTAAAATTCCTTTTAAAAAATTATCATGACCTTCGCCATTTTTTGTGTTTCCGAGTTTTCTTGCGCGATTAATATCTTTTTCTATAACTTCGCCATTATCGATTTGAATTCTCAAAGGATTGCCACTAGCTTTAATCGCTTTATCTAGTCCATAAACTGAAGTGTTATTGATTTGAAATTCCATTTTTAATGACCTCCAATAAATTTTCAAGCAAAGCAAGACGAGTTAATAATCCAACACCTCCTGGAACTGGCGTTTGCAGACGGACAGGGAGATCAGGAAGTGCATCTCCGTGTAGTCCGGTTTCATCTTTATTGATTCCAACATCGATAATTATTGCATTTTTGTTATATGCAAAACGTTGATCAAGAAAATGTTTTTTTCCGATTGCGATGACAATGATATCCGCAATTGAAACATATTTTTTCATATTTTCAAACGAAGTTTTAGAATGTAAAACAACAACATTAGCATTTTCTTTTAATAGTAATTTAGCCATCGGTTTACCGACAATATTGCTTCTTCCGATGACTAAAGCGTTTTTTCCTTCAATTCTTTCTCCAAGCGCTTTTAAATAGCCAAGAATCCCTTTTGGAGTACAAGGAGGTAAAACGCTTAGAGGATGAAAACCATCGACATCTTTTTTTGGATTTATCGCGAGTTTGACTTTCTCTTCATCGATTTGTTTAGGGAGTGGAAGTTGAACGATAAAACCATCCACTTCTTTATCTTTGTTGAGATCGTCTATTACTTTTAATATTTCTTGTTCACCGATCTCAGATGGTAATTTTAAAAGTTTGGCAACCACTCCGATTTGAGCAGCGTCTTTGATTTTCCCTCGGATGTAACTATCGCTAGCAGGGTCGTCGTTAGCTTGAACAATCACAAAAACTGGTTTCTTCGAAAGTTGAGAAACTTCTCTTTTTAGTAATTCTTTTTTGATTTCGACGTATTCTTTGATATCCACGTTTTCACTCCACTGAGATCTTGATATTTCGATCTTGATATTTTCGGATTTTAACACCTGCTAAAGTGAGCATTTTTAACGATGCACGAGTCATTAAAGAATCTTCATATTTGTTATCTAAATAAACAATTTCTTTAATTCCAACTTGAATAATTGCTTTAGCGCATTCATTACAGGGGAAAAGCGTGACATAGAGGGTACAACCTTTTAAAGCCGAACCATTTCGGATATTCAAAATCGCATTGAATTCAGCATGGCAGACATAAAGATATTTGCTATCAAGGTCTTCCCCTTTTTCCCAAGAAAGTTTTGATTCGTCGATATTGCGCGGCATTCCGTTATAACCGATTGACACGACTTTGTGATCGTCATCGACGATACATGCACCAACTTTAGTATTAGGGTCTTTGCTCCTCAACGAGGATAAAAGGGCGACGCCCATAAAATATTCGTCCCAGTTTATATTGCTTTTTAACATGTCCTAATTCTAACAAAAAAAGATTGTTAAAAGTAGAGAAAGTTAATAGATTAACTAACGCTAATCATCGCGATATTTATTTGCTATACTTTTAGTATGTTTGTCGGATTAGAAAAATTATCGCTTGTCGATTACGATAATAAAGTATCTTGCATTTTATTTAAACAAGGGTGCAATTTTCGCTGTCCTTTTTGTCATAATTCTTCTTTAGTCACCCGTTTAAAAGAAAACACCGAAATTCCTTTTGAGGAGATTCTTGCATATTTAAGAAAAAGAAAAGGTGTTTTAGATGCGGTAGTGATAAGCGGTGGAGAACCGACTTTAGATTTAGGATTAAAAGACGAGATTAAAAAAATCAAAGAAATCGGATATTTAATAAAATTAGATACAAACGGCACTCATCCCGAAGTCATCAAGGATTTGTTAGAAAATAATCTTCTCGATTACATTGCAATGGATATTAAAAATTCATTTGAAAAATATCCTTCCACTATTGGAGTGGATAATTATGAAAAAGAAAAAATCCTGCAAAGCATAGATCTAATCATCAACTCAAAAATTGATTATGAATTTAGAACGACACTTATTGAAGAATTCCATTCTTTAGAAGACATGAATAAAATCGGTGAAATAATAAAGGGGGCAAAAAAGTTTTATCTTCAAAAATTTATCGATCACGAAACCAACATCGAACAAGGGTTGCGTTCTGTGACAAAAGAAAACGCCCTCATTTATAAGAGCGTTTTATCAAAATATGTTGAATCAGTTGAACTTCGCGGATATTGACTTAATCCATGAGATCAACCGCGTTTAAAGCCGCGATTGAAGCATCGTTAAGTGCAGTCACCAATTGGCGAACTGTTTTTTTACGCGTATCTCCGATTGCGAATAATCCAGGTGTTTTCGTGCGCATTTCATCATCGGTGAGGATATAACCTTTATCGAGCTCGACCAAAGGAAGAAATTTTTCATTATCGGGGATTTGTCCGATTGCGACAAATAAAGCGTTTGTTTTAAAAGCAGTTAATTCTTTGGTTTTTGTGTCTTCAAAAGTTATCTCTTTTAATTCTTTATCACCATTTAATTCGACGAGATTAAAATTATGACGAACGGTGATATTTTCTTTTGCTAACAAACGGTCGACAATGATTTTATCTGCAAAAAATTTATCGAACAAAGTGACCACATGCACTTTAGTGCAATAATTGCTCAATAATAAAGCATATTGAACTGCGGTGTTTCCATCACCGACTAAAAACACTTCTTGGTCTTTATAAAATGCCCCATCACAAATCGCGCAATAACTGACTCCATGACCTAAAAATTTATCTTCATTTTTAGCATTGATTCGTCGATGTCTGACGCCATTGGCGATGATGACAGCTTTGCTTTCATGGATTCCATAATTTGTCGTGACTTTAAAAATATTTCCTTCTTTTTTAATGTTTAAAACATCTTCGAGTTCAAATTCGGCACCTAAATCACTGATTTGTTCATAGAGATTACTCGCCCAATCTAGTCCAGAGATTTCTTTGATTGAAGGATAGTTTTCGAGTCGAGGAGAATCTGCGATCTGCCCACCAAAATTTTCTTTTTCAAGAATGAGAACTTTTTTGCCTGCTCGTAGAGCATATAAAGCCGCTGTCATCCCAGCAGGACCGCCACCGATGATAATAATATCGGTCATAAAATTTACTTCCTTTCGATAAAATCTTTAATGTTAGAAGCGTTTTCAAACACCTCATAACCATTATCTTTTGGAACAAAAAGAGTTGGCACTTTTAAAACGTTGTAACGTAAAGCTATTTCTTTATTTTCTTCTTCATCAGCGTAGATGAGGTCATACTTGATACCGGCTTTATCTAAGAGCATTTTCGCCATTTTACAATTCGGACAAGTGTGAGTTGCAAAAAGCATCGTGTTTTTGTTTATTTCGACGGCTCCATCGATTTCTAGATCGGGTAAAGCGCAACCGGTGGTCGGCGAGCAATTGTCGTTAGTTAATTTAGAGTTGTTCATATCGTACTCCTTTCTTTGTTTGTATTCTTGAGTTTTTCCATCATTCCAATTTTGAATCGGGCGATAATAACCGGTAATGCGGGAATAAACTTCAGTTTTATTGCCGCAGTTCGGGCAAGTTAAGACTTCGCCTTTGAAATATCCGTGATCTTTACAAACCGAATAAGTCGGAGAAATTGTGTAATATGGAATGTGGTAATTCTCTGCAATTTTCTTGACTAAGTTCATGCATGATTTCCAAGATGGAAGTTTTTCTCCAAGAAAAGTATGGAAGACCGTTCCTGAAGTGTAAAGAGTTTGTAAGTCATCTTGAATATCAAGAGCAGAGAAGATGTCGTCTGTATAACCGACAGGTAAGTGTGATGAGTTCGTATAATATGGAACTTGATCATTTTCACTTGCAGTGATGATGTTTGGAAATTGAATTCGATCGTGTTTTGCAAGGCGATACGAAGTCGATTCTGCTGGAGTTGCTTCTAAGTTATATAAATCACCGTAGCGAACTTGGTAATTGGAGAGACGTTCTCTCATGTGATTGAGAACATTTTTAGTAAACGTTTGGGCTTTTGTATCAGAAAGTGGTGCTTTGATCCATCGGGCATTTAAACAAGTCTCATTCATCCCGAGTAGACCAATGGTTGAAAAGTGATTGTCGAAATTACCTAAATAACGTTTTGTATATGGATATAGACCTGCATCGAGCAAAGAAGCAATTGTGTTTCTTTTGACTTTTAAAGAACGCGCAGCGATATCCATTACATGGTTCAATTTTTCATAAAAATCATTTTCGTCAGTTGATAAATATGCGATGCGCGGCATATTGATTGTCACGACTCCAATTGAGCCAGTCGATTCTCCACTTCCGAAAAATCCACCTGATTTTTTTCTTAATTCGCGAAGGTCGAGCCTTAGTCTGCAACACATTGAGCGAACGTCAGAAGGTTCCATATCTGAATTGACGTAATTAGAGAAATACGGAGTTCCGTATTTAGCTGCCATTTCAAAGAGGAGTTTATTGTTTTCGGTTTCACTCCAATCAAAGTCTTTGGTAATTGAATAGGTTGGAATCGGATATTGAAATCCTCTTCCATTAGCGTCACCTTCAATCATGATTTCGATAAAGGCCTTGTTGATCATCTTCATCTCTTCAACACAATCTTTATATTTGAAATCCATTTCTTTTCCTCCGACGAGGCAATTTAATTCCGCCATATCGTTAGGAACGACCCAATCGAGAGTGATATTACTAAACGGGGCTTGAGTTCCCCACCTAGAAGGTGTGTTAACTCCATAGATGAACGATTGAATGCATTGTTTGACTTGTTTATAAGTGAGATTATCGACTTTGACAAACGGGGCTAAATAAGTATCAAAGGATGAAAAAGCTTGAGCGCCTGCCCATTCATTTTGCATAATCCCGAGGAAATTGACCATTTGGTTACATAAAGTTGATAGATGAGAAGCCGGAGAAGAAGTGATTTTTCCAGGAACGCCTCCTAAGCCCTCTTTGATCAGTTGTCTAAGCGACCAACCAGCGCAATAGCCGGTCAACATCGATAAATCATGGAGATGAATATCCGCATTTCGATGTGCATTAGCAATTTCTGGGTCATAAATTTCGCTCAGCCAATAATTCGCGGTGACCGCTCCAGAATTAGAGAGGATTAAACCTCCTACCGAATAAGTGACAGTCGAATTTTCTTTTACTCTCCAGTCGTTGATTTTCAAATAATTATCGACGACATTTTTATAATCGAGATTAGTGTTCTTAATTTGTCTTAAGTTTTCATGACGTTTGCGGTAAATCATGTATGATTTAGCAACGTCGACATAATTCGCAGCGATGAGGACGTTTTCGACTGAATCTTGAATATCCTCAACCGAGATTGTCTCATTTTTTATTTTTTTATTGAAATCAGCGGTCACTTTCAATGCGAGGAGTTGAATGATTTCGTCGTTATAAGATTTATGTTCGGCAACGAAAGCTTTTTCAATTGCTTCTTCGATTTTCTCAATTGAAAATTCGACTATTTCACCATTTCTTTTAATTACGTTGATCATACTATTTCCTCCAATTATGATAAAAAAATTGCTTTTGCTCTAACAAATTTGGTTTGGAACATGATGGTTATTTTTGTTAGCATTCCTATTCTATTATTTTAACGCTCTCTCTTAAAGTATTTTTTTAGGAAAAACACATTATTTTAGACAATGTCTAATACTTTAAAATTTATGCTTAACAATTTGAATAATTTATTTTATGGGATGCAGATTTGATGATGATTTAAAGCTTTCAAAATCGATGAAGAATAATAATGACAATATAAAAGTAAGACGTCTTATCCAAAAATTCAATCCATATGCTTTAAGTAGCAAAGTCAAAAAATAAAAAAACGCATCATAGATGTTATGAGTGATGCGTTTATTAGATATTTAATTAATCAGCTTTTCCGTCTGAACCAAGAACGTTTTTGATTTTATGTTTGACGAGTTCTTTGGTCGCAGCCCGAGCATCTGCCATGTATTGGCGAGGATCGAAATGGTCTGGATGTTCGACTAGATGTTTACGAATTGTCCCAGTCATCGATAGACGAAGGTCAGAATCGATATTGATTTTACAAACCGCCATTTTCGCTGCTTGTGCGAGTAATGCTTCAGGAATTCCAATTGCATCAGGCATTTTGCCACCGTGTTCGTTAATCATCTTCACATATTCTTGTGGAACACTAGACGCTCCGTGAAGGACGATTGGGAAATTTGGAAGACGACGCGAAATTTCTTCAAGAACATCAAATCTCAATCGAGGTTTTTGACCTGGCTTAAATTTGTATGCACCGTGAGAAGTACCAATTGCGATTGCAAGTGAATCGACTCCAGTTCTTTTGACGAATTCTTCGACTTGGTCAGGATTGGTGAATTGTGCTTCATCCTCTTTAACGTGGACATCATCTTCGATGCCTGCTAAAGTTCCGAGTTCGCCTTCAACAGTGATATAAGGATTGTGAGCATGAGCATAATCGACGACTTTTTTTGTTAGAGCAATATTTTCTTCAAACGAATACTTAGAACCATCGATCATGACAGAAGTAAATCCACCATCGATACATTCTTTACAGAGTTCAAAACTGTCTCCGTGATCGAGATGAAGGACGATTGGAATATTTGTATCTTTGATAGCGGCTTCAACCAAAGCCATTAAATAACCGTGCTTAGCGTACTTTCTTGCACCGGCTGAAACTTGTAGAATAATCGGTGATCTCAGTTCGTTAGCAGCTTCGGTAATCGCTTGAACGACTTCCATATTGTTAACATTAAAAGCTCCGATTGCGTATCCTTGCTCGTAAGCTTTTTTAAATAGTTCTTTTGAATTGACTAAAGGCATAATAGTCTCCTTTTCTTGCTTCTTTCAGCGTGTTAATTTTACAATAACAAAATCCGATTTACAAGTAATGTAAACCTTAAAAAAAGAGGCAGAAAATCGCCTCTTTTAGTGTCATTTAAATTTTATTATAGTTTATTCAACGAGTGTGTAGTCTGTAATATTTGGTAAAGAGATATTTGCGCGAGTATAATTGAGATTCACCGAACTGAGCATTGTTCCGTTTGAACTGAAAGGAGATTTAGTCAATTCTTCTCCAAACGTCAATCGATAATTTGTAAAAGTGAATTTTAAACTAGAGGGGCTGGTTTGTTCTCCTTCTTCATCATTTGAGGACAAAACAATCTCACTGATAAGGTGACCCGGTCCTTTTGATTTGTGAGACTCACTCACAATTGATATACTTGTCGAAGAGACTGCGGTGATTTCTTCAAGGTCATTCAAATACTGTAAAGATAAACTCGCAGTAAAACCAGATGAGTTATAGTAACTTTTGACCGACGCATCTATATTTTCAAACATTTCATTAAAAAATTCTAAATCTTCTTCCTCGTCACTAATCGAATATTCTTTCTCATCATCATTACGAGAAACATCATAAATAACATTGTTCTTTTTATACATCCACCGTTCAGTGGTAGACGTTTCATTTTCGCCGTCTGCAATCACTTGCATTTCTTGCTTAGAATAAACCTGTTTGGCTTTACCATCAATGGCAGTAATTTGTGAAATTTTTAAGGTGCCCTGTTCCTCGACTATTTTAACCATCCCCTCGACTCTGAACACATCAACGTTCCCAATTTCTCCTGCCTCTTCTTTTTCGACAATTGAAGTCAAAATATCAATGGCTTCTCCTCTAGAAATGGCTTTTCCAGAACAGGCGACTAAGCCAAAAACTAAGAATAACGCTGCGATTTTTGCAATCTTTTTCATTTTTTCCTCCTTAAATTCAGTTTAGCACTAAAAGAAAAATAAAACTAAATATAAATGTATATTTTAGTTTTTGTTCATAAAACTTCATAAAAACGGCTTACTCTCTAAAATAATTCATTATATTTTAATTAAAAAGACCGCTAGTTCTCAATGAACCTCAGCGGTCGTTTTTAAATATTATCACGTTAAAATTTTAAGAATATTTTTTTCTCATTAAGAAGTACGAGAATATCGCGATAATTGATAAAGTAGAAATTCCGATAGTCAAGTAGAGGAATTGATTATTTGTAAATAAATCCATAGAAATATTTGAGATTGCAGATCCTTGAAGTTTAGTTCTTCTGAGCATCGCTTCAGTATAAGCTTCTAGACCGGTATATTCATTAGAATCTTGACCGGTGATAATCGTTGAATTGAAATGCGTGATTTCCGTTGAAGTCATTGCATTATAACGAGTATAAATGAGATTAAGGCCCGCTAAATCCATCGTGCAGTAATCACCATCAAGAACATCAATTAAATAATCATAGTTATATAAAGGTGTTGAGGCGTCTACTTTATAAATACTAGGTTTTACTTGCGAAGAAGTGTAGCACGCGTATCGCGGAGAACTATTATTATATTGCATAACTCTAGTTGGAGAAGCAACGTTAGTTATTGTCGCGATATTACTAGTAATAGTGATATTCCAAGTATTACCAGAGCTAGAAGAAGTTCCGGTTTGAAGAGTATTTTTTGAACCAGTGTAATAAAGATATTCGGTGTCATTAGAAAGAGTCCAAGCTCCTGAACTTCCACCAAGTGTGAGAAGTGTAGCGCTACCTAAAGAGGTAATTTTGTTGCCAGAGATAGTGACTGAAGTACTGCTTCGGAATGTTCCATTTGCAGCGCCTAATGCATGACCAGTAGAGGTTGAGATGACAATGATATCTCCAGCAGATAATGTAGATACATCAGTAACTAAAGTTGCAGTTGTTCCGATGCCTCCACTTTCATAAGTGGTTGTTGGTGAAAATGGCGCTGCAGCGACGTTCACCGTACAGGTGGCAGTTTTTGTCGTTGTTCCTTGCTTGGCAGTAACAGTAATTGTCGCAGTTCCAACTCCAATCGCGGTTACAACTCCATTAGAAACACTTGCAACATTGACATTGCTGGTCGACCAAGAAATTGTTGGGCCAGGATATGCGTTGTTAGGATTTATTGTTGCAGTTAAATTTAAAGTTCCTCCAACTACTAAATTCCCACTTGAAACATTTAAAGTCACGCCTGCTAAAGCTACGTTCCCACTTGAAACTGTCACATTAAAAGTAGTCGTTTTAGTTATTGAATTTTCAACGTAAGAAACAGTGACGACTTGAGTTCCGACTGTATTAAGAGTCGCGCCATTAGCAGGGTTAGTCGTATAACCGGTGACAACTGAAGAAGAATTATCAGAATAATTAGCAGTTATTACTAGCCCAGATAAATTCAGAGTTTCACCGACAACATATGAAGTTTTACTCGGATTGTTCGTCACAGAAATAGAAGTTAAAGTTGAACTCACTACAGTATCATAACGGAAAAATTGCATTTTAAAACAATCTGCGTTAGCGGAAAGTTGCCCGCCAGAAGTGATCGACTCATAACCTCTAAAATCAGAAGCATTATAAATTTCCACCCAGCGTTTATTGTTAGCTTCTTGCATAGTGATATATGAATTAACATAATTTAATGACCAAGTATCAGGGGTTGTCCCAACACGGAGACCGTTATTAGCATTCGTTGAATATAAATTGTTGTCACTAACTCCCGTAGGCCTGATTGTATATGAATTCCCGTTTTTGGTAATATCCCAAATAACGTCCGTTCCTGCCGTATCATTATATGAACTTTCTAAAGGTACAGCGCTAGCTCCAGAGCCATACCAGGACAGCGAAACAGCAGGAGGAGCTCCGGAAGTTCCATTATCATTTTTCATCGCCATTAATTCGCCACCGGGCGTTCGAGGCGCAGTGATAATGTATTTACCCGGAATGAGTCCAGCAGCAGAAGTGATTTTAACCCATTCACTAGATCCGTTCGGATCGCTGACGACAACTAAACACGTCGCAGTAAAACCACCATCGGCAGAAGTTGCGGTGATCGTCGCAGTCCCTTTACCGACTCCGTTTACAGTAATCGAGGTTCCAGTTGAAGAACTGACTGTGGCAATTGAACTGCTACTGCTAGTCCAATTTACAGTTTTATTAGTTGCATTAGATGGTGCAATAGTAGCCGTAAGTCCTACAGTATTACCGATTAAGATACTCGCATTAGTATTATTGAGTGAGATACCGCTGACACCAACAAAACCAGCCGGATTGACAGTGATTGTACAAGTTGCAGTATATTGAACTGAATTTTCAGTAATTGAAGCAGTGATTGTCGCAGTTCCAGTTGAGACACCGGTGACGACACCACTTGAATTAACAGTCGCGACGCTAGTTTTACTGGAAGTCCAAGTGATTCCACTAGAAGAATTTGTCACGGTGGCAGTTAGAGTAGTTGTGCTGCCAACATTGACACTAGCAGTTGTTTTATCTAAAGAGATAGTGGGATTTGAATAAGCGGCACAAATGCTTTGAGTTGTCGAGTTTGTATCGCCCCAAATTTTACATGCATATTCTGGGTGATCGATAAATGGATTGCGATTACCTTGAATATCTGATCCTGCAATAGCTTCATTTCTTCTGATTTCGGTATCATCGATCCCATAACGTAGATTCCAAGATAATAAATCACTTAGTTTACCCATTGTTTTATTAGCGGTATTATCATTTGTCGCATCGATAAGACTTAAACTGCTACTAGCGACTACAGAATAAAAGATGATTCGAGCTGAAATGCCACGATATT
>Ga0265293_10010198_pt1 | contig 13190 bp, 13 predicted proteins | sample Munlanlewell138R_FD_192505 | JGI IMG/M metagenome (GOLD analysis project Ga0265293, IMG submission 192505) | Leachate microbial communities from a municipal landfill in Southern Ontario, Canada - Leachate well 138R | ecosystem: Engineered > Solid waste > Landfill > Unclassified | place: Canada... | reverse complement strand
CTACTAGTTACATAATGGATATGCTGTTAGTAATTGGCCGTATTCATCTAACCTGTAAGGGAACAATATGAAGGGAAATGAGACATTTTATTCCATTCCTTGGGAAGACCTTCCGCCGACTCACTATGTGGACAATCGAATTTTTTGCGACCAAAAAATTTTCGATATCGAGCAGCGCACCATTTTCTCCAAGGTATGGAAATTCGTTTGCTGCGAATCCGAACTCGCTGGCACAAATGACTTCCGTACCACCACGGTAGCGGGCGTTCCGCTTCTTATTGTACGCGGACCGGATGCGAAGATTCGCGCGATGGTCAATTCCTGCTCGCATCGCGGAGTAAAGCTGGTCGAAGAGCCCGCGGGCAACGCGCGCAAGTTTGAATGCCTGTTCCATCGCTGGACCTATGATGCGCGCGGCAGATGCATCGATATTCCGCGCGAAGAGGGTTATGCATGCGTCAAAATTGACAAGGCGCAATGCGGTCTCAAGCAGGTCCGATGCGAATCCACGCGCGGCTTGGTGTTCGTGAACCTCGACGATGATGCGGCCCCGCTCGAAGACTACCTGGCGGGATGCCTTTCCGTGTTTGACGATGTCTTCGGCCAAGTGGAGCTTGAAGTCTTACATTTCCATGAGCAGGTGCTCGATACCGATTGGAAGCATTGGCAGGAGACGAACATGGAGCTCTACCATGAATATCTGCATGTGCTCAATCGGAAGACCGGCATGATCGATCCTGCCTATTTCAATAGAGCTTGGCATGCGTTTGAAAACGGCCATATGGCGGTCGATCCGCTCATCATCCAGTACGAGAAAATGCAGGGCAGCGCCTCGCGCGAAGAGCAAACGCTGCCCGGATTGAAGCCGAATGAAATTCGCATTCTGGATATTTTCCCCGACGTCATGCTCAACTGCCGCGCTTCCGTCCTGCGGATCGACACACAGATTCCGCTAGCGGCAGGAAAGACCTTGGTCCAATTCCGCGGTCTGGGCGTCAAAGGCGAACCGGAACAGATGAGACGCCAGCGCATCCGGGACCACGCCGAATTCTGGGGGCCATTCGGCAGGAATCTGCCCGAAGATGCCCTGGCGACGGAGAGGCAGAAGGAAACCATGGGAAAAGCCTCCAAATACTCTCTGATGGCCAGGGAGGAAAACCGCTTGACCCAGGATGACTTCCCAGTTCGCGAGTTCTATCGCCAGTGGGAACGTCTTACAGGTTTGCGCGCGGCTTCCGCTTCGATGCTCCCTGAATAGCTGACACGAACCTCTGAAGGAGACGATATGGTACAAACTCATGCAATACCACCGGTCCGGATAACTGAAGCGCCACTTTCCACAGAACCGTTGGAGGCGATACGACGGGTCATCGAACGAGGCTGCCAATTGCTCGACGCCGAAAATTATTTCGAATGGCTAGCCACTTGTGCGGATGACCTCGAGTACTCCATCCGCGCTTATAGCCCTGAAATCCGTAATGAAGTCACTTGGCTCGAAAAAGACCATAAGGGGTTGGAGGTGCTCTTCAAGCAGCTGCCCATGCACGAAAGCTACAAGGGCCAGTTCAGGAGAATACTTGGCTGGACTGGCTCGGCCGGCCACGACCCGGCAAAGCGGATATTCGCCGTGGAAAGCAGTTTGTGCGTCTACCACACCGACCTGCATGGCGCATCAGTGCTCTACTGCACCGCAAAATACCGGGACAATTTCCGCTTTGAGTCCGGCGTGCCCGTCATGTGCTCAAGGATGGTGCTGATGGACACGCGCAGATTACCCTTCGGATCCCATATTCCGATTTAGGGCTGCTGTCGCGTCAACGCTGTTGCATCAACATACATAGACCGAAAAGGCAATTTTTTGACAAAGGAGACAATATGTACACAACGATACTCAAACAACCGGTTGCGGGCTTTTTCCTGACCGTGCGTAGGCGCCGGAATTCCCTATTGGGCCTGCTGGCAATCTCATTCGCGGCATGGAGCGCCAGCGCGGCAGCCGAAACCGTATTGCGCCTATATACCTATCCGCAAGGAACCTATGGCCAGGTTTCCGGGGTCACGCTGCAGAAGCTGATTGCGAAAAACAGCAAGTCGCTGCGCATTGAGTCTCTGCCTGCCGCCGGACGGGAACTGTATGCAGACTATGCGGATGCATCGCCCGAGAAGCGCAAGCTCATGATCCTGCAGATGTCCCACATCGAACCTGTTCTTGGCGAAAAAGGCCAGATGCCTTGGGCCAAGCCGGTGCCGCGCATGAAAGCGTTGATGACCTTTGCGCCGAATAGCGCCGTGGCCATGTACACAAATGACCCGTCGGTCAAGACCATCTATGATCTCGCCGGCAAAAAAGTGGATTTGGGCCTGCCCGGATCCTATGGCTACAACACGCATGCTCCACTGTTCACCGCGGCCGGCCTCATGCAAAAAATCCAGCTATTACCCAGCGTAAGCACCAATCAGGGCTGGCAGCGGCTCGGGGACAAGGTGGTCGACGCAACCAGCGCAGGCATCATCAATATGCGTCTTTTGCCGCCCGGTCCATCGGATATTGTAAAGAAAAATAAGATATATCAGGTCCATGTGCCGCAAGAGTTGTTTAAGAAGGCCCAAGACACGACCGGTGTGCCGCTGTTGCCGCTTCCGGTAAAGAAAGGCGCATTCAAGGAAAGCTATGCGCTTGATTATGAAGTCGCGCGCGAGGACTCCGGCACGCTGGCACCGGCCTTCACGCCGGGATTCTGGGTGTCCGCGGACATGCCGGATGAGATTGCCTATGAAATCATCAAAACTGCGCTGAAAAATATTGATCAGTTCGGAAACGACCACGCGCTGGGCAAGCTGCTCAAGGAACAAATCGGGCACATGACTGTTCCGCAGGCCGAATTCCATCCGGGCGCGCGGCGCGCATACCAGGAACTGGGGTTCAGCTATGGACTGGAGGGCATTAAAGCACACACCAAGCAGTGAAATGCAGGAAGCCTGTTCCGGATTCGTCAACAATTCTTTAAACAAGGACCGGCACACAAGAGCTGAAGAGACATTTAATGAAAAATTGGAAATTAACGATTGCGGAATTGAAATGGACCGAGAAGGCATTGGCGGCGTTAGCTCTTGTCTATGTGGGATTTCATTTCTTGAACCTGTTCATGACTTTCGGGCCGATGGGCTCGAAAGTTATTCACATCTCCATGGGCATCGGCGTGCTGACGCTTGACCTGCTGCGCCGGCATTCAGGCCGGTCCATGAAGATTGTCGCGGCCTTTGCATGGGTGTCCGTGCTCGCGGCATCCGCTTACTTTCTGTCCGATCAGATCGGCGTATTGACCCGATATGGCTTCGCCTCTCCTCCCGACATGCTGGCCGGAGCGGTTCTCGTATTCTGGATGTTTTTTCTGACCGGGCTTTACTTCGGCGTTCCTTTTGCGGTCATCGGCATTGTTTTTTTCGTCTATGCCTATCTGGGAAGCTATTTGCCTGCGCCTTTGACCGCGCCTGCGTTAGACTTGCTGAGGGTGACTTCAAAGCTGACGGTAGGCGCGTTGGGGGACGTCGTTGAGTTAAGCGTCACAATCATTTTCTTGCTATTAGTCTTCGGAACCTTCCTACAGGCGTCCGGCGCCGGTGCATTCATCTGGCGGGTCGCAGGCAATTTGGCACGCCGTATTGGCGGCGGGACCGGAGCGCTTACGGTGGTATCTAGCGGCCTGGTGGCTAGCTTTACTGGTGTTGGCGTGGCCGGTGTCGGCATTACGGGGCCGATTGCGATCCCGCTGATGAAACGCGATGGGTATACGTCCGAGCAGGCCGCCGCAATCGAGGCGATAGCGTCTACCGGCGGGCAGATCACGCCGCCGATCCTGGGAATGGTGGCGTTCCTGATGGCCGATTTCATCGGCGTGCCCTACGCCAGGGTTGTTCTGGCAGCCATTATTCCTGCGGCGCTTTTTTATATGGGGCTGCTGCTTTTCGTAGTCTTGATTTATCGCAGGAATGGCGGACAAGGGCAAATTCAAGGAGAAGCCCATGCCGGCCCGGCGCATGGATGGATCAAGGTTAGCATCAGTTTTCTTTTTCCGATCGCGGTGATCGTCGCCCTCATCATCGCTGGCATGTCGGTCCAGCTGGCGGTGTTCTGGTCTATCGTCGCCATCGCGGTGCTGGCGCTCATATTCCGCCTCGAGCGCGATCCGAAGGTTTGGCTGCATGCCGTATTAGAGGCAGCCATCAATGGAGCGGCGCTTGGAATGGCTTCCGGTGTGCTCGATGTCGTGATGGCCTCGCTGGACATTACACAGCTCGGGATGATCGTCGGCTTTATTGTTAGCCAGATCGGCGGCGCCAGCGTGCTGGCGAATTTCCTCCTGGTGCTGGTGGCCGCGTATGTGATGGGTATGGGCATGCCGGGCGTTGCGGTGTATACGGTACTGGCCGTCACCTTGGCTCCGGTGTTGATCAGCCTCGGGGCTGAGCCATTGATGGCGCATTTCCTGATCATGTACATGACCATTCTTTCCAACTTCACGCCGCCGGTCGCGTCAACGCTGATGCTTACGGCGCGGATCGCGGGAGCGAATTATATGCGCGCGGGTCTGGAGGCCATGAAGGCTGGAGCAGGGTCAATTCTGTTGCCTTTCTTCCTCTTTTCCTATCCGGCTCTCCTGTTGCATGACGCATCGCTGGGAGCCGTTCTGGAAGCGGTAATAGTTACGTCGGTAAGCATTTTCCTGTTGACGGTAAGTTTGCTGGGATGGCTGGGGCGCCCGATATCCATGTTCGAAAGGGTACTGCTTGCCTTGCCGCCGATAATCGCATGGAGCGCGGGATTTGCCGGTATAAGGTCGACCTACTGGGCCGCGGTAGCCGTATGCCTTGCAGCCTTCATCTGGTCGGTTTTTGCCGGGTATCGTACGCGGCAAAAACCGATTGCTGCACGAGCCATGGAGATGGAGCGCATATGAAAAAGGAGATTGCACTGCCGAACTGCCGCCCCGATCGTGCTCGCGCCACGGTCCCGGTCACGATCGAAACGGAGCATAACTCATATAAGGTGGATGTTGCGGCAGGTGACCTGATTCTCCACGAGGCCTTGCGTGCCGGAGTTCCATTGGCGTATTCGTGCGCGAGCGGAACCTGCGGAACCTGCGTGGCGCAGGTGATGGAAGGCGCGTTGGAGAATCGCTGGCCAGACGCGCCCGGCCTTTCAGCAAGGATGCGTCAAGGCGGCCGGGTTCTGTTGTGCCAGTCTGCCGCATTCGTTCCGACCCGGTTGCGTACGGCCGAAAGCGCAGTTAACAGACACGGGCCGTTGCACACGCCGGATTATTGCTCCGCACACGTGCTAAACAAATCCTGGCTTGCGCCGGGCGTCACCGAGCTGCAGCTGCAGCTCGATCGCGGCCTGCTTTTTACGCCCGGGCAATTCATTCTGGTCTGGTTTCAAGGCTTGAACGGGCCGCGCGCGCTCTCGATTTCAAATACCGATCATTCCCCTGTAGACCAGGTTCGCCTGCTAGCAAAACCCCGAAAAGGAAGCGAGCTCGATGCGTTGCTGGGGTCTGATAGCGTGATCGGCATGCCGCTACGGCTATTCGGCCCGCTGGGATCAGCATGTCTTGAAGATGGCGCGGCTTACGATGACATCACCTGCATCGCTGGAAGTACCGGGATAGCGCCTATGCTTCCAATCATGTTCGAGTGGGCGCGTCAGGGTGCGCCGGGTTCCATGCAGCTTATCTACGCGGCGCGCACGCGCGAAGACGTGTTTCTGCTGGAGGAGATTGAGCACATAGTGAAACGTTCCGGCGGCCATTTGAAGGCGATCATTGCTTTATCCGAGCCGCGCAACGACGACGTTGATGTTCTGCGCGAGCAAGTCCGCGACTTTGCACAGGTTTTTGCCGGCTATGCGCACGACGCGGTTCGCGAGCTGGCAAGCGCCAAGCCACTGGGCGGCATTGCGTTTGTCTCGGGGTCGAAGCCGATGGTGCAGGCGACGGTTAAAGCGCTGATCTTGCACGGCAAGTTGAGCCCAACAGCAATTCGTTCCGATGATTTTTGTTGAAAGGATAAATGCAATGCCCTGGAAGAAAGTTTGTTCTCTTAATGAACTTGAGCAGAATCAGATCATGGAATTTGATGTGGACGGAACGCCCGTGGCGGTAGTCCGCGGCGACAACCAAACGGTAGTAATTCCTCCGATGTGCCCGCATTTGGAGGAACCACTAAGCCAAGGAATCTGCGATGGTCAGACACTGACGTGCCACAAACATTTATGGCAATGGAATCTCAAGACCGGCGAGCCGTTGGGGCTGGCGCAAAAACCGCTGAAACGCTACGACAGCAAGGTTGAGGGGGAGCTGCTTTTTGCGTTGATAGATCAGGAAATTCTATACGACTATGAATGAGCCAACATTGCTGAAGAGGCCGGCTGTGATCGTCCGTAATCGCAGGTCTTGCGATTAACTTCAGAACTCGCCGACATGAAGAGCTTACCAGCAATTGATAGCGGGGCAGGGGCGACAAACTGCCGTCATGCGATCCGACTGCTGCAGACGGGCGAAGCCTATGTTTGCAGTAGTGCGGAGACATTGTTGCAGGGCATGGCACGCATTGGCAAAAAGGGCATTCCGGCTGGATGCCTGAACGGCGGCTGCGGCGTGTGCAAGGTTGTGATTCGCTGCGGCACCGTCCGCAAAGCCGGTGCGATGAGCCGTGCACATATTTCCGAGGAAGAGGAGACTCAGGGAATAGTGCTGGCCTGCCGCGTCATGCCCGTCAGTGCGATCGACCTGGATGTCATCGGCAAGATGAAAAAGGCGGTAACCCGAACCCTTTGGGGAGGAAACGCCGTTTGAAGTGAAGCATGAAGCAGGCCACGCCGGTTTTCGCGCAAGAGCCGGTGTGATACCGTGGATCGATGGTAGATAGATACAAGTAACGAGGAGACTGAAATGGGTGTAATGAGAATAGGCCACGTCAACATTCGCGTAATGGACATGGAAGCGGCACTCAAGCATTACCAGAATGTTGTAGGTATGAAAACCACGCACAAGGATGCCAAAGGCAATGTCTATTTGAAGTGTTGGGATGAGTGGGACAAATACTCGCTGGTCCTCACGCCGTCGGAACAGGCGGGTATGAACCATGTCGCGTACAAGGTCGAGAAGGAAGCCGACCTCGATATGCTGAAACAGCGGATCGAGGCTTACGGCATCAAGACTGAAATGCTGGAAGCGGAGAGCCTGCCCTTTGTCGGCCGCATGCTGCAGTTTGTGCTGCCCAGCGGCCACGACATGCGCTTGTATGCAAAAAAGGAATGTGTCGGCACCGATGTTGGATCGACCAATCCAGACCCATGGCCAGACGATCTGCGCGGCGCTGGCGCCCATTGGTTGGATCATGTGCTGCTGATGTGTGAAATGAATCCTGAAAAAGGCATCAACAAGGTGGCAGACAATACCCGCTTCTTCATCGAAGTGCTCGGATTTTTTCAGACTGAACAAATCCTGGTCGGTCCGGGCGGTGCAATCCAACTGGCGTCGTTTTTGTCGTGTTCCAGCAAGCCGCATGACATCGCGTTTGTCGGCGGCGACCGGCCGGGGATGCATCACCTGTCGTTCTTCCTCGATTCGTGGCACGACATTCTAAAGGCGGGCGACATCATGGCAAAAAACCGCACTCGCATCGACGTGGCGCCAACCCGGCACGGCGTTACGCGCGGCGAGACCATCTATTTCTTTGACCCGTCGGGCAATCGCAATGAAACCTTCGCCGGATTGGGTTACCAGGCACAGCGAGACAAGCCAATTATTACGTGGACGGAAGAACAGGCCGCCCGCGGCATCTTCTATCACACCGGCGTCCTGGACGAAAGTTTTACTACCGTATACACCTGATCGCAGGCAATCGAAATGCCGTGACCTTCCCGCCGCAGCGGCAGCCGTTCGGTGCCGCTGTGCACGGCCGAGACGCGGCATGTTTGTATCGGTTGCGAACTATGGACGTCAACAATATGGGTCGTCATGAATGGGCTGGAGAAAAAATGAATCATGAACCTGGCGTGCCGCGGCTGACTTGGGAGGCGGCGCATCTCGCGGTCCAGGCCGCGGTGCGCCAGGCGCTGGAGCTCGGCGCCAGAATCAACGTATCGGTGGTCGACGCCGGGGGCGTTCCGCTGGCCTTTCTTCGCATGCCTGGCGCGCCGCTGCACTCGATTGAAATCAGCGAGGACAAGGCATATACCGCGGCTAGTTTCGGTCTGGCAACCAGCGACTGGCAACACGAATTGGCCGCGCATTCCGCATCGGTGCGCCAGGGACTGCCGCTACGTCCGCGCTTCGTAATGTTCGGCGGCGGGTTGCCGATCCGATGTGGCAGCGAGCTGATCGGCGGTATTGGCGTGTCAGGCGGCTCCGAGCAGCAGGATGAACAATGCGCGAAGGCCGGCTTGATCGCAATGGGATTGCAGCAGTAGCGGACATTTAAGGAGCAGCAATGAAAGAAATCCTCAATTTTATCAATGGCGAGTATGTCAGTACCGGCAACTGGTTCGACAAGTTCACACCATATGATGGCCGCTTGATCGCCCGCGTCGCCGAGGCCGGCCGTGCAGAAGTCGATGCTGCGGTGCGTGCGGCGCGCGAAGCCTTGCATGGTCCATGGAGCAAGCTTGCGGTAGCCGACCGCTCCGAACTGTTGTATGCAGTGGCCGATGAAATCAACCGGCGCTTCGATGATTTTGTCGAGGCTGAAATAACCGACATGGGACAGCCGGAGCACTTCGTGCGCCATGTAGATGTGCCGCGCGGCGCTGCCAACTTTAAGGTATTTGCCGACGTCGTCAAGAATGTACCGAACGAATTCTTCGAGATGGCCACGCCGGATGGGCGCGGCGCACTGAATTACTCGCTGCGCCGCCCGGTCGGCGTGGTGGCTGTGATCTGTCCTTGGAACCTGCCGTTTTTACTGATGACATGGAAGTTGGGCCCGGCCATGGCATGTGGCAACACGGTGGTGGTGAAGCCGTCGGAAGAGACGCCGCAGGCAGCCGCATTGCTGGGCGAGGTGATGAACAAGGTCGGCATCCCCAAAGGAGTTTTCAATGTCGTGCAGGGGTTTGGCCCGGATGCTGCCGGTGAATTTTTAACCACCCATCCGCAGGTGGCTGCCATTACATTTACCGGCGAGACTCGCACTGGCGCTGCAATCATGAAGGCGGCTGCCGATGGCGCGCGTCCCGTCTCACTCGAAATGGGAGGCAAAAATGCGGCAATCGTGTTTGCCGATTGCGATATGGATGAAGCGATTGCCGGCACGATTCGCTCGACTTTTGCCAACTGCGGACAGGTATGCCTGGGCACCGAACGAATCTATGTCGAGCGCCCGGCCTTCGAAGAATTCGTCACCCGTTTGAAGAATGCGGTTGAAAAAATGAAGCCCGGCGCGCCAACCGATCCGGAAAGCGGCATGGGTCCACTGATTTCGCAGGAACACCGCAACAAGGTACTGTCCTATTATCAAAAGGCAGTGGAAGAAGGCGCCACAGTGGTGACCGGCGGCGGCATCCCGGAAATGCCCGATGCTCTCAAGGGCGGCTCGTGGGTGCAGCCGACTATTTGGACCGGGCTGCCAGACACGGCCGCAGTAGTGCGTGATGAGATTTTCGGCCCATGCTGTCATATCGCACCGTTCGATACCGAGGAAGAAGTGATCCGCCGCGCCAATGACAATCCCTATGGCTTGGCTTGTGCCATCTGGACTTCGAAGCTGCAGCGTGCCCACCGGGTCGCAGCAGCGATCGAGGCTGGCATTGTATGGGTCAACTCTTGGTTCCTGCGCGATTTGCGTACGCCGTTTGGCGGCGCAAAGCAGTCCGGCATCGGCCGGGAAGGCGGAGTGCACTCGCTCGAGTTTTATACCGAACTAAAAAACGTTTGCATCAAACTGTGACCATGGAAAAAACATTAATTAACGCCCTCGGCGATGAGTTGTACCAGGCCTTGACCACCCGTACCACGATCGAGCCGCTCACCAATCGCTATGCCGACATGACAATAGAAAATGCCTACCATATCCAGCAGCGGATGATCGAGCGCCGCATACAAGCTGGCGAAAAAATCATCGGCAAGAAAATTGGCGTCACCTCAGCTGCAGTGATGAACATGCTGGGCGTCTATCAACCAGACTTTGGCTACATGCTCGACGGCATGATTTATAACGAAGGCGAATCGATTGACATGGCATCGCTCATTCAACCCAAAGCCGAAGGCGAAATCGCCTTCGTCCTCAAAAAGGATTTGATGGGCCCGGGGATATCGAATGCCGACGTCTTGGCCGCAACCGAGTGCGTAATGCCCTGCTTCGAGATTGTAGATTCGCGCATCCGCGACTGGAAGATCAAGATTTGCGACACGGTCGCTGACAATGCATCGTGTGGGGTATTCGTGCTAGGCGACCAGGCAGTTGACCCACGCAAAGTCGATCTGTCGCTATGCGGCATGGTGCTCGAGAAAAATGGCGAAATCATTGCCACCGGCGCCGGCGCGGCAGCCTTGGGTTCGCCGGTCAATGCCGTGGCTTGGCTTGCCAATACCATGGGTCGCCTGGGCATCCCATTGAAAGCCGGCGAGGTGATCTTGTCGGGCGCACTGGCAGCGATGTTTCCGGCTAAGGCTGGCGACAACTTCCGGGTCAGTATCGGAGGACTGGGCAGCTGCTCGGTGCGATTCAACTGAGTCACACGAACCGTTTAAAGGATAAAGTCACCATGGAAAAAATCAAATGTGCAGTGATTGGGCCCGGCAACATCGGCACCGATTTGCTGGCCAAGTTGAAACGAAGTGCGGTGCTGGAACCGGTATGGATGGTCGGCATCGACCCGGCCTCGGACGGTTTAACGCGTGCGCGCGAAATGGGTATCAAGACCACCGCCGATGGTGTCGATGGCCTGCTGCCGCATGTTAAAGATGACCGGATTCAGATTGCATTCGATGCCACTTCGGCATATGTGCATAAGGAGAATTCACGCAAGCTCACCGCCTTGGGCGTATTGATGATCGACTTGACGCCGGCCGCTGTGGGGCCTTATTGCGTACCGCCAGTCAACCTGCAGCAGCATGTTGGCCAGCGGCAGATGAATGTGAATATGGTCACTTGCGGCGGACAAGCCACGATCCCGATGGTGGCGGCCGTTTCTCGGGTGCAGCCGGTAGCCTATGGTGAAATCGTGGCAACCGTATCGTCACGTTCGGCTGGTCCTGGCACCCGACGGAATATTGATGAATTTACTCGCACCACCGCTGGTGCGGTGGAAAAGGTGGGAGGCGCCAAAGAAGGCAAGGCCATCATCATCATCAATCCGGCCGAGCCGGCGATCATCATGCGCGACACCGTGCATTGCCTAACCGAATCGGAGCCCGATCGCGATGCGATCACTGCATCGGTGCATGCCATGATTAAGGAAGTGCAGAAATATGTGCCGGGCTATAAGCTGGTCAATGGTCCGGTATTCGATGGCAATCGCGTGTCGATATTTCTCGAAGTCGAAGGACTTGGCGACTACCTGCCGAAATATGCCGGCAATCTCGATATCATGACTGCTGCCGCCGCCCGCACTGCAGAAATGTTCGCGGAACAAATCATCAATGGCAAGTTCAAGCCCGAACCGGTGGAGGCATAAATCATGACACTCAAAGGTAAACAGGTCACCGTGCACGACATGACGTTACGTGACGGCATGCACCCAAAGCGGCACCAAATGTCGCTCGACCAAATGAAAAGCGTAGCCAAAGGCTTGGACGATGCCGGCGTGCCGCTGATCGAAGTCACTCACGGCGACGGGCTGGGCGGCTCATCGGTCAATTATGGCTTTCCCGCGCATACCGATGCGGAATATTTAGGCGCGGTCATCCCGTTGATGAAGCAAGCCAAGATTTCAGCGCTGCTGTTGCCCGGTATCGGCACCGTTGACCACTTGCAGATGGCACGTGATCTGGGGGTGCATACCATTCGCGTCGCCACCCATTGCACCGAAGCCGATGTGTCGGAGCAGCATATTGCGACTGCCCGCAAGATGGATTTGGACACTGTCGGCTTTTTGATGATGAGCCATATGGCGCCGCCCGAGAAAATCCTCGAGCAAGCCAGGCTGATGGAGAGCTATGGCGCCAACTGCATCTATTGCACCGATTCGGCGGGCTACATGCTGCCGGAGGATGTGAAGGCACGCATTGGCCTGTTGCGCGACAAGCTCAAGCCGGATACCGAACTCGGCTTTCATGGTCACCATAATCTGGCCATGGGCGTGGCCAACTCGATTACTGCAGTTGAGTATGGTGCCAACCGCATCGATGCTGCCGCTGCCGGCCTGGGTGCGGGCGCAGGCAATACCCCGATGGAAGTGTTCGTCGCCGTATGCGCGCGCATGGGCATAGAAACCGGGGTCGATGTTCTGAAGATCGCCGATGTCGCCGAGGACCTGGTGGTGCCGATGATGGATCATTTGATTCGCATCGACCGCGATTCGCTCACGCTCGGCTACGCCGGCGTCTACTCATCGTTCCTGTTGTTTGCCAAGCGGGCTGAGGCCAAATACAAGATCCCGGCGCGCGAACTGCTGATCGAGTTAGGACGTCTGGGCATGGTCGGCGGTCAGGAAGATATGATCGAAGACACGGCGCTGACGATGGCGCGTGCGCGCGGTTTGATGTAAAGGAAGCCATTATGAACCTCGACCAGACTACCATCGCTAGGCTCGCCGCGCATCTTGAAAGCTGCGAACTAGATGCGAAGGACACGCTGAAAATCACGGATGAGTATCCCGACATGGATTGGGACGATGCATACGCTATCCAGGATGAAATCCGCCAACGCAAGATTGCGCGGGGCAGCAAGATCATCGGCTTGAAAGCCGGACTGACGTCGCACGCCAAGATGAAACAGATGAACGTGGAAACCCCAGTCTTTGGTTTCCTAGCGGATTATTACGCTGTCCCGGAAGGCGGCGAATGCAACGTACCCGGCCTGATTCATCCGAAAGTTGAACCTGAGATTGCATTCGTCACCAAACGCGCATTGAAAGGACCGGGCTGCCACATCGGTGCCGTGCTGGCGGCAACCGATTTCGTGCTTCCTGGGATCGAAGTGATCGATTCGCGATACCGAGACTTTAAGTTTGATCTGAAAAGCGTTAT
>Ga0265293_10010197_pt1 | contig 13192 bp, 8 predicted proteins | sample Munlanlewell138R_FD_192505 | JGI IMG/M metagenome (GOLD analysis project Ga0265293, IMG submission 192505) | Leachate microbial communities from a municipal landfill in Southern Ontario, Canada - Leachate well 138R | ecosystem: Engineered > Solid waste > Landfill > Unclassified | place: Canada... | reverse complement strand
GCCCTCATTACTTAAATCAATCCAAACTGAATTATCTTCGTCTTTAACAAATATACCTTTGTCGAGTTCTTTATTTACAATTTTTTTACCAAGCAAATAAGTGTCGGATTCATAATAAATTTTATCAAAACTAATTCCCAAATCTGAATATGTTTTATCAAAACCCTTATAAACCCACGAGTTCATCATTTGCCAGATTTTGATAATTTCTTTATCTCCATTTTCCCATTTTCTTAAAATTTCACGAGCTTCTAAAATTATTGGAGCATTTGCTTTTGCATATTCTTTATTTTCACCCTTACTAATTAGCTCATTAATTTCTTCTTTATATTTAGTTTCAAATTTCACATAATATTCGCCTACTAATTTATCACCTTTCTTATTATTAGTTTCAGGTGTTTCGTCATTTCCCCACTTTATCCAAGCTAAAATCGATTTGCAAATATGTATTCCTCTATCATTAATTAAATTAGTTTTGATTACATTTTTACCAGAAGCTTGAAGTATTTTTGAAATAGAATCGCCAAGAAGATTATTTCTAATATGCCCTAAATGTAAAGGTTTATTTGTATTTGGAGAAGAAAATTCCACCATTATGGTTTCTTTTTCAACTAGCTCATACTCAGAAGTTTGTGTGTTTAAGTTATTTAGTCTGTTTATCCAATACTCATTAGTCATTCTAAGATTTAAAAATCCATTTATAACATTATATGAAGACACATCCTCATATTTTTGTCTAATAAAAGTACCTAAATCTTTTGCCGTATCTGCAGGAGACTTTTTGCTAAATTTAGAAAAAGCAAAAACCACTACTGTAAAATCGCCTTTTATCTCTTCTTTCGTTTTTTCAATGGGGATGTCAATATTTGTAGTGTCAATAGAATAAAGAGCTTCTAAGCCTTGTTTTATATATTTTTCAATATTTTTTTCCATGAATAAAAATTATTTGCAAAAATAAGTAAAGGAAATAAGAAAAAAACTAAGATTTATCAGTTTGTTGATAAAATTTACAATAAGCTGATATTCCACAACTTGCACATTTAGGACTTCTCGCAGTACAAACATATCTGCCATGTAAAATCAACCAATGATGTGCATCAGGAATGTCTTTTTTAGGAATATGTTTTACTAATTGTTTTTCGGCTTGTAAAACAGTTTTTGCATTATTAGTTAATCCAATTCTTGCAGATACACGAAACACATGAGTGTCAACCGGCATTTTTGCTTGGCGAAATAAGACAGATGCAATAACATGTGCAGTTTTTCTGCCTACTCCTGGTAATTTTTGAAGTTCATCAACATCTTCAGGTATTTTTCCATTGTATTTCTCAGTTAAAATTTTTGCCGTTTGAGAAATATGTTTTGCCTTATTGTTTGGATAAGAACAAGATTTTATATATTCATAAATTACTTCTTGACTTGCATGGCTCATGGTTTGGGCGTCTGGATAATCTAAGAATAGAGCAGGAGTGAGGAGGTTTACTCTTTTGTCTGTGCATTGAGCAGATAAAATAACGGCTATTAATAATTGAAAATCTGTTTTATAATCAAGCTCTGTTTCTGCTAATTTCATATTCTCCCTGAAATAGTCTAAAACATGTTTATATCTTTCTTTAATTGTCATATATAGTGGAAAAAATAAGACCGACAAAATATCGGTCTTAGTCTTAATATTTAGTTTGTTTTAATTTTCAGATAAAAATCTTTCAGCGTCAATTGCAGCTTTACAGCCAGAACCAGCAGCAGTAACAGCTTGACGATAGATAGAATCTTGAACATCACCGCAAGCAAAAACTCCAGGAATATTTGTTCTTGAAGTTCCCGTAATAGTTTTAATATAGCCTTGTTCGTCAAGTTCTAAATAATTTTTGAATAAATCGGTTGCAGGAGTGTGTCCAATTGCTAGGAAGAAACCATGAATATCAATAATTTTTTCTTCTTCAGTTTTATTGTTTTTTAGTCTGGCACCAACAACTCCAGCATTATCACCTAAAACTTCAACAGTATTATGATTCCAAAGTATTTCTATTTTAGGGTTATTCATAACTCTTTCTTGCATTGCTTTTGAGGCACGTAAAACATCTCGTCTTACTATCATATAAACTTTATTACAAAGACCAGCCAAGTAAGAAGCTTCTTCGGCAGCAGTATCGCCACCACCAACAACAGCAACATCTTTATTTCTATAGAAAAAACCATCACAAGTTGCACAAGCCGAAACACCTAAACCTTTAAATCTCTCTTCTGATTCTAAACCAAGATAATTAGCTGTTGCTCCTGTTGCAATAATAACAGTTTCTGCCTCAATTTCGTGTACATTGTCGGCCACAACTTTAAATGGTCTTTGGCTAAAATCAACTTTTGTAATATAACCAAACCTAACATCTGTACCAAATCTTTGAGCTTGAGCTTTTAATTGATCCATCATTACAGGACCAGCAACTCCTTCGGGATAACCCGGAAAATTATCAATATCTGTTGTAGTTGTAAGTTGACCACCAGGTTGTAAACCTTCATAAACAACAGGGTTTAAATTTGCTCGGGCTACATAAATAGCAGCAGTATAACCAGCAGGACCAGAGCCGATTATTAAACATTTAATCTTTTCACTCATTGTAAAGTAATTTTATTCTTTAAATTGTTATTAATTCTGAATTGTAATAGGAATTTCTTCATAAACTTGAATACAAGAACCATTTGCAGTATTACAAGCTTGACCTTGGATAATCAAGACAAATGACATTATGTCAGTTATTGGCACATAATTGGCTCTAAATTCAACATTAGCTTGATAAGTGCCAACATTCATATTAAATACTTCATCAAAAACAGATATTGCTGGTGTAATTTCTTTAAAACTTAGATCATAAACTTTATTGTTTCTGTCATCTATATTAAATTCTAAGCTTAAAGGACCACCTTCTTCCAAGTTCATCCCATAAACATACCAATTATTTTGAATTTCTGCCTTAATATGCAAATTATAAGACCCATCTTCTGAACGCGATTGATTAATATCCCAAATTACCGGATTTTCTTGTGAGAATGCTACAAAACTCATCAAAAAAATAAAAATTAATGTTGTGATTTTTTTCATTTTAAATATCTTTTTTATAATAACGATTAATACTACAAATAGTTTGCCCGAAAATAACATTTTTTTTTGATTCTAAATAAAAAATCATTGTTTATTTTGTATTAGCATATATTTTACAAAGTTTTTATAAATAAATTAATTCTTATGGCAGAACTGTCAAGTTTGCACTGTCGGCAATATACACATTTGTAAAATAAGTTCCTGAACCTATCCAATAACCGTTGGCAGGGCTTCCATAAATATTAGATTTTACAGAAGCAGGATTAGTAAATGGATTGCTCCCTGTTATAACATTTCTATAAACAGAGCTCCAAAAATTAAAACTACTTTGATCAATTGTGGACATTTTTAAACTTACTGTATCGCCAATTTTATAGCAAATTAAATCCAAAAAATCCAAATCTTCATCAGTCCAAACATCAAAATAATAAGCATTTCTTTCATATCCTTTTGTCATAGGCGTGTATGTAAACTCTTGGTTGTTTATTAATTTATCGTCTAAAACATGTGGACCGAAAGAAGGGCGGTAATACCATTTTTGTTTTCCTAAAATTTTAGAATAAAAAGTATAATAATTTCCATAAATAGGAGGGTCGGTAAATTTAAAATTTAAAAAACCCAAGCTATCATGACCGGGTATTAAACTAAACCAGACTGAATCTATTGGAATAGGCTCGGGTATTGTAGTTGTTGAATTATACTCATTTTCTAAATATAAAATTTTTAAAACATAAGATTTATTAATTTCACCTTTAAACTTAGTTCCACGATAACCATGGTAAGGATATCTGTCCATTATTGCAGGCTCTAATGTGTCGCTAATAATTCCGTTGGAAACAATAACGCAAGCATCAGAATTTTTAATTATGGAAGAATTTAATATTGTAGTATCTATATAAGTAAAATAGCTTGTGTTTTTTGTAATAAAAACCATTGGGTAGTCATTATAATCTATCATAGCTTCAATTACAAGTTTTTCCTGAGCCTGAGGAAGTTCTAAACTAATATCTTTAACACAAGAAATAAGTATAATAAAAAGAATTAGTAAAATATTTATTTGTATTATTTTCATAAATTAAAATTTAAAATTCCAAGTTATAGAAGGTAAAATAGGAATTAGGGAAATTTGTTTTGCTTTGGTCGTAAAATTACCGCTTTCAACACTACCTTTATCTTCTAAATAAATAAAATATGGATTTTTTCTATTATATACATTAAATACAGAGAAATTCCATGAAGATTCCCATTTGTCGGTTTTTTTATGTTGATAAGTAAGCGAAATATCTAAACGATGATATGGCTGCATTCTGTAAGAATTTCTTGGTCCATATTCACTTATCAAATCACCGTCAATCATATATCTTGCTATTGGTAAGGTAGTTGTGTTGCCAGTTGCAAAAACAAAAACTAAGGAAGCGTCTAATTTTTCTGTAATTTGATAAGTTGTTGTTAAAGATAAATCATGTCTGCGGTCGTATTTTGCAGGAAATGCTTCTCCATCATTTATATCATCAAAAATTCTTTCAGTTTTTGACCAAGTATATCCAATCCAGCCTGTAAAACGCCCTGTTCTTTTCTTTAAAAATAATTCAGCACCATAAGAATATCCATCACCAAAAATAAAGTAATTATCAGCATTATCGTTTACATCATCTCCCGGAAGTGCCCCGTCTGCATATTCAATTAAATCATAAAGATTTTTGTAATAAGCCTCAACAGAAGTTTCGAAATGGTCATTAAAAAAGTTTCTAAAATATCCTATTGCATATTGTCGTCCTCCTTGTGGTTTAACCACATCGCTACAAGGTACCCATAAATCGGTTGGTAAAGTTGAAGCCGATAAAGAAGCTAAATGAATAAACTGTTTGTTTTGCATAAAAGATGCTTTTAAAGAAGAATTTTTGTCTAAACTAAATTTAATACTAGCTCTTGGTTCATATGAATCATAAAATGCAACATTTTCTCCTTTTTTGTAAACTATTGTATCAATATTATTCATTAAATCTTCGTCCTTCACATATCTTGTAAACTTTCCAACTTGATTAAAAATGGCTGCTCTAAAACCGGCATAAATTGTTAGTCTATCAGAAATTTTAAAATCATCTCCAATATAAATTGCTGCTTCGTGTGCTTTTTGCTTTTGTGCAGAGGAAAAATCAAACTCGGTCTCGCCTAAATTAGCAGAAACAGAATTAGGACTAAAAATATGATAAATATAATTTGCACCAAATTTTATATTATGTTTTGGATTTGGCAAATAAGTAAAATCTTGCTTAAAATAATAATCTCTAACTCCTGAATCTTGAATAAATCTAATGCCTTCATTAGGTTTGTCTTTGTCGCCCATTTCTACCGCAGTTTGAAATTTATAGTCTGAAAGCACTAAAGTTGAATTTGAGAAAAATTTAGAATTAAAAAGATGATTCCATCTAATACTGCTTGTAGCATTTCCCCACGGAATTTTCATATTAAAACCAGCTTCTTTTGTTTTAAAATCAAAAATATCTTTTCCATAATAACCGCTAAAATACAACCTGTCTTTATCAGAAAATCTATAATTAAATTTTGTGTTTAAATCATAAAAATAATATCCGGAACCTTTAAATGGTGATGAGCTTTTTATAAATGGCTGTAACAAAATATCTATATAAGTACGTCTGGCCGAAAGTATAAAAGATGCTTTTTCTTTTACAATAGGACCTTGCACCGTAAGTCTTGAAGCAATTGTTCCTATTCCACCTTCAACTTGAAATTTATTCATATTTCCATTTTTCATTGAAATATCCAAAACTGAACTTATTCTTCCGCCATATTCTGCAGGCATTCCACCTTTATAAATTTCCATATCTTTTATTGCATCTGCATTAAAAACAGAGAAAAAACCAAATAAATGAGCAGCATTATAAACAATAGCTTCATCAAGTAAAACCAAATTTTGGTCAGGACCACCACCACGAACATAATAACCCGAATTACCGTCTCCGGCAGATTGAATACCTGGAAGTAGCTGTAAAGTTTTCAAAATATCTACTTCGCCCATAAATGCAGGCAGGGTTTTAATTGCCTCTACAGGTAATTTTATTACAGACATTTTTGAATCTTCAACATTTTTGTTTTTTTCACCGCTAACAATCACTTCTTGAGTAATTATTGCAGAACTTTCTAAAGAAATATTTAAACTTTTATTAGAATTTAATTTTACTTTTTCAGTAATTTCGCCATAACCAATAAATGAGTATGTTATTTCATATTCTCCGGCAGGAATAGAAAGAGAATAAAAACCATAAGCATTTGTAGTAGTTCCAATATTTTGATCTTTAATAATTATATTAGCTCCCAATAATTCCTCACCGCTTTGTTTGTCTTTTATATATCCACTAAGAGTATATTTTTGAGAAAAGAGTGAAAAACTAATAAATATTAAACTTATAAAACATAGTAATTTTAATCTCATACATTTATAATAAAATAAAGTTTACAAATATATAGAAAGTTTTTGTTTTTATTAAATGGTATTATAATTTTAAAATTTATTTAACAAAGATTGTGAATATAATTAAATAATAAATAAACAAAATTACTTTAAAATGGCGGTAAAATAATATAAAACACCAATACATATAATATCTTTTGTAAGAAAAAAAAGAAATCCCGTTTTTTTATTTGTCCAGTTTATGTCCAAAAAACAAAAAAGTTAATAAGCTGAAAACAAGTCAATTAACTATTTTAATGTCCAAATATATGTCCAAATTTTTAAGCACAAAACAATTCTTCTTTAACGTATGCGTTTTGGCTCGGGCAGTTTATTTTGTCTTTCTTCACCTTTTTTCAGATGTATAGGAAGTACTTTTTCAAGCCAATTTTGTTTATCCTGATTTAATTTGTCCATATCTAAACCTAAATATTCTTGAGCTTTTGCTTTTGTGCTTAAGTCAGGCATTTCCACGGCTTTATTATAACCTAAATCAGCTAAAAGTCTTGCAATATCTAATCTTGCTTGAGAAGCTTTTTGTATTCCGTCAGAAATAATTCTTAAACTTTCAACAGGCGAGTGAAAACTTCCGCCATGCGAAGCAGCTGTAAAATCCCATCTCCATTGAGCGGAGCGTATATTCTTTTGGATTGGTTTTAATTGATCTTCATTAGCTCCAAGCTCAATTGCATAAGCAGTTTCTATATGAGCTTTAACTAATAAATCTTCTAAAATAATTTTTTGTTGATAAACTTTATCTTGATTTGAATATACATTTGCTATAAGCTCTTCTTTAGATTCGCGATGACAAAGCATACAAGAGTTTTCTATATTATTTAAAGGACTTTGAATTTTATGGTCAGTAACTTTTGTTGCTCCCTCACGTGTGTAAGGCATATGGCAATCAGCACAAGAAACTCCACGCGCATAATGGATTCCTGTTTTATATATTTCATAATCAGGATGTTGAGCTTTTATCATTGGAGTTTTACTTAAAGCGTGTGTCCAGTCTGAAAATTCAATTTTATCATAATATTCTTCCATATCTTCAACGCTAAATCCAATATCCCAAGGGAAAGTAACATAAGAACCTTGAGGTTTAAAATAATATTCGACATGACATTGAGCACAAACTAAACTACGGCGTTCGTTTACACTTGTAGCATTTACATCTAGACCTTGTCTTTGGAAAGCTTCCATTAAAGGGGTTTGTTTTACTTTCAAGGTCATATTTTCAGGATTATGGCAATTAGCACAACCAATTGGATTAATTACTTCTGAAAGCATTTCAGACCAAGGACTTGAATAAAACTTTTCAGCACCAATTTCATTAATCATACGCGGAACATCTGGTCCTTTGCAAGTCCAACAACTCGACATTTGCATATCTGCTGTATTCTCATCAGGACTACCGGTACGTAATGTATTATGTATATCAGTAATAGCATAAATATGTCCGCGAGGTTGATTATAATCTCTAGCAAAAGCGTAACCACCAAAAAGAATAACTAAACGTGGGTCTTCTTCTAAAGCATCACGCATTGCTGAGCCATTATATTTTGAACTAAAACTTGTATCTGCCATACGCTTATAACCTTCATATTCACGTGGATATGCTTGTCCCCAAACTTCGTTTCGTGGCTCAAATTCATCAAGTTCGTAAAGTGGTATATTAATTAAAGTAGCCTCTGCACGTCTTTGAATAATTGAAGCTGCTAAAATACCCAGAACAAAAACTATTACTGTTGTACCAAGAAAAAGAAGCCAACCCGTCCAAGGCTTTTTTTCAATTAAATTTCTCAAACTAAATTTCATAATCTGTAATTTTTATTTATTTGATTTTAAATTATCTTAACCAATCAGGAACAGGGGATTTTGGTGCCGGAACCTCAACCCAAGGAGTAGAAGTTAAACTTTTTACTCTTCCATGAGGTACTTCTCTATGACAATCCCAACAACGTTTTCCATTACCTTCTAAAGTTTCTTTATAACTAACATTTGCTTTTACCATTTCGGTAAGCTCTCCATGACAACGAATGCAATTTTCTTGAACCACAGTATTCCCTGGTGCAAGCATTCTTATGCTTTGGTCGTAAGTCCTTGCTGTAAAAATTGCAGAATGGCGTAAACCATCACTTGCTTTAAAATAATAATGTCTGAAAATATTATCATGCGGAACATGACAATCGTTACAAGTAGCACGTTCTCTATGCGAAGAATGAGACCAAGTTGCATACTCAGTAGTCATTACATGACAATTAATACAAGTTGCAGGATCATCAGACAAATAAGACCAAGCTCTAGATACATAAAAATTATACAAGGCAACACCTGTAAATGTTCCTAATAATATAATTACCGGTACTTTCCATTTTTTTGGAGGCAAAAATCTCTCTATTATCTTTTTTATAAATTTCATACAATGCAAAACTAAAAATATTTTTATTACAAAACGACAAAAATTAAATTTAGAATCATTCTTTTTAAGAGAAAATTTATTATTTTTACCCTAATTTTAAATATGTATAATTTTAAACTTAATATATTATGAGTGAATTGATTAATAATTCTCAAGAAAGAAAAAAGAAACTAAAAGAATTGATTTTAAAACTTCATGAAGGAGAAAATCAAGAAAAAGTTAGAGAAGAATTGACTTCAACTCTAAGTAAAGTCCCTTATAGCGAGGTTGTAGAAGTAGAAGAAGAGCTAATTGCAGAAGGTTTGCCTGTTGAAGAGGTCTTAAAACTTTGCGATATTCATGCTTCAGTTTTAACAGGTCATATTGATTTATCTTCGGTAAAAGATATACCAGAAGGACATCCTGTTGATGTGATAATTCATGAAAACCGTGAATTAATAAAAGTTTCAGCACAAATTTTTGAAATTTTTGATGAAATAAAATTTAAAAAAATAATAGACGAAAAAATTATTTTAAAACTTCGTGGATTATTTAATAGTATATATGATGTTGATAAATTATATCAGCGTAAGGAATATTTAATTTTTCCATATTTAGAAAAATACAATATTACAGGTCCGCCTAAAGTTATGTGGGGAAAGCATGACGAAATTAGAGAACAATTAAAAGGAGGAATTGAAATTTTACAAAGTTCCGAATTAGAGGCAGAGGAATTTCTTGCTGCTATGGATATTGTTATGCTTCCGGGCCTTAATGGGGTAGTGGATATGACTAAAAAAGATGAAGAGATTTTGTTGCCAATGGCTTTAGAAAAACTAAAAGAAGAAGATTGGTATGAAATAAGTAAACAAACTCAGGAAATTGGTTTTTGCCTTTACGACCCACCAACAACTTGGAAACCAGATTGGGCTACAGAAGATTTTTTAACCGAAATTAATTCTTCAGGTGGGCTTGTGAATTTACCTTCAGGAAGTTTTAAAATAGAAGAACTTTTGGCCTTACTAAATTCTTTACCTATTGATATGACTTTTGTTGATAAAGATGACAAAGTAAAATATTTTTCTCAAGGAAAAGAGAGAGTTTTTCAAAGAAATAGGGCAATTTTAAATCGTGATGTTCGTCTTTGCCACCCTCCAGGTTCTGCACATATAGTAGATAAAATAATTGAAGATTTTAAAACAGGAAAAGCAGAGCGAGCTCCATTTTGGATTCAAATGGGAGATAAATTTATTCATATAGAATACTTTGCTTTGCGTGGCGAAAATGGAGAATATCTTGGTACTCTTGAAGTATCTCACGATGTGTCTTATTACAGAAACTTAGAAGGCGAACAAAGGATTTTGTCCTATAAGTAATTGTATGTCGCTTATTTAATCATAAGCAGAAAAACAAAACCTAAAATGCAAAGTTTTCTTCAAACTTAATTAAAATGAACAAAGAAAACTTTAATTCAATTTAAAATTCTGCTTTATAAGTAAAAAATTCTTATGAAAGACTACATTTTTTAGTTATAAAGCTAAAAATACCTAGTTAAATAATTATTTTTACATTTTTCTTTAAATTTTTCTTTAAATTTAAAAATTTTGTTTTATATTTGTGAAATTAAGTATTTATGAGGATATAATTATGTTTGAAATATGAAATTACTTAATATATGAAAAAAAACAGTAAGTTAATTTTTTTATAAAGTTTAACAAATGTAAAAAATTGAGTATTAATTAAAAACTAAACGACATGAAACTAAAAATGATTTTATTTTTATTTATTATTGTTTTCTTTACAAATAATATTGCTTTTTCGCAATTATTGGTAAACAAAGGAACAGTAATACAAGTTACCAAAGGAGTAAGTGTTTACGTTGATGGAGCAGTACAAAACGATGCAGGTACTATTGACGTAGATAATACTTCAGGAATCAGTGAACTAATTGTAAACGACAATTTTGTAAACAATGCAACTGCCCAAGGTAGTGGATATTACAAAATTTATGGCAATTGGATTAACAATAACACTTTTACCGCTGGTACAGGAACGGTGTTTTTAGAAGGTACTAACCAATTATTAAGCGGTACAAGTAGTACTACATTTCACAACTTAACTCTAAATGGAAGTGGGGTAAAAACTTTAGGTATTGACCAAACTTGTACTGGGGTTTTAAGTTTGAATAACTTGGAATTAAGTACTCTTAATTATAAATTTTTTGTTACAAATTCTGCAGCAAATTCAATTACAAGAACTACAGGTTTTGTTAGTAGTACAAATGGTGGATTTTTGTCAAGAACAACTAACACTACTGGAGTTTATTTATTCCCTGTAGGTTCTTCGTCTGGAACAAATAGATACAGACCGGTTGAAATTCAACCTAATAACACAAATGCAAATACTTACACAGTTCGTTTAGCAAATGTAAATCCTACAAGTGAGACTTACAATGTTGACCTATTAGCAAATGATATTTGTGAAGTTAATTCAAATTTTTATCATCAAATAAATAGAACTTCCGGTTCAACTAGTGCAAATCTATCTATTTATTATGATAATTCAGCAGATGGTTCTTGGAACGGTATTGCAAACTGGGGTACATCACCAAATCAGTGGAATATTGTAACAGGTAGTAGTACTGCAAGCGGAAGCCCAATGTATAAAGCAATCGTTTCTAACTGGAATACTTTTTCCAACATACCATATTCTTTATATAAAGTAGCACCAAATGTTAATCCCACAAGCAATTCTCCAATTTGTGAGGGAGGAACAATCCAACTTAACGAAATTGGTGGAGAAGCTGTTAGCTGGGCTTGGAGCGGACCAAATGGATTTACTTCTAACTTGCAAAATCCTAGTATTTCAGGTGCAAATATCTTGGCTTCCGGTACTTATACTGTTACTATTACTGGTAGTGCTTGTCAAGCAGTTGGAAGCGTTAGCGTTACTGTAAATCCTAAACCGGATATTCCTGTAGCAACAACAGACTGTTCAGGAGGAGTTGACCAAGGTATTATTATGGTAACTTCACCAACTGGAGCAAATTATGAATATAGTATTGACGGAACATTCCAAGCATCAACAAGTTTTGGACCTTTAGCTAATGGAAACTACACTATAACAGTAAATGATACAAATACTGGGTGTTCATCAACAGGAAGTTCTATAAATTTATCTTGCGGTTGTGCAAACGAACCAAGTCTAACATTATCAGCTAGTTCAGGTGGAATTTGCGAATATGAAACTTTAAGTCTTAGTGGAAATACTTTTGGCGGGTCTGCAACAGAAGTTACTATTACACACAACGGAAATGGAAATTTAACTAACACTAATTTCACAAGCTCCCCATTCACAATAGAATATACTCCCGCAACAGGCGATATTGGAAATACAGTTACAATTACTGTTACAACAGATAATCCTGAAGGTTCACCTTGTACATCAAGTATAAGTAATTATAATTTAAGTGTTTATGCTAGACCTAATGTGATTTTATCAGGCAATTCTCCTATTTGTGAAGGCGAAAGCACTCAGCTTACTGCAAGTGGTAGTGGAACTTATGCTTGGAATCATAGTTCAGAAACTTCAGCAAATGTTACTGTAAATCCTAATACTGAAACTACATATACTGTAACTATTACAGATAATCATTCTTGTACTAATACTGATGATTTTACAATTACTGTAAATCCAAAACCGGATATTCCTGTTGCAATAACAGACTGTTCAGGAGGTATTGACCAAGGTATTATTACTGTAACTTCACCAACTGGAGCAAATTATGAATATAGCATTGATGGAACATTCCAAGCATCAACAAGTTTTGGACCTTTAGCTAATGGAAACTACACTATAACTGTAAATGATATAAATACTGGGTGTTCATCAATAGGAAATCCTATAAATTTATCTTGCGGTTGCACAAACGAACCAAGTTTAACATTATCAGAAAACACTGGAGAAATTTGCGGAAACCAAGCATTTACTTTAGACGGAAATAGTTTTGGTGGTTCTGCAACAGAGGTTACAATTTCCCATAATGGAAATGGTAATTTAGATATTGCGTCTTCAACAACAAGTCCATTTGATTTTACTTATACACCTAGTAGCGAAGATTATGGAAACACAGTTATAATTACGATAATTACTGATAATCCACAAGGAGAGCCTTGCCAAGTTGCAAGTGCTACGTTTAGTTTAGATGTACTTGATATTCCAAATA
>Ga0265293_10010196_pt1 | contig 13192 bp, 7 predicted proteins | sample Munlanlewell138R_FD_192505 | JGI IMG/M metagenome (GOLD analysis project Ga0265293, IMG submission 192505) | Leachate microbial communities from a municipal landfill in Southern Ontario, Canada - Leachate well 138R | ecosystem: Engineered > Solid waste > Landfill > Unclassified | place: Canada... | reverse complement strand
GTTAGTGAATTACCTGACTTCTAAAGGAGGTCTCGATATGATTCATTTTTCAAATTCGATATTAAATCCGCAACACCCAAAATATATAGTTAAATCGACTTTATCATAGCTTAAATCCTTGCTTTTTAGGCTATTCTCTTTTTGATGCAAAGATGCATTGTTTTATCTTATAGGTATGGATATACAAAGTGTACAAGACAGAATTGTAAGAGAATTTGAAGTATTAGGCGACTGGACCGAAAGGTATAAATACATCATTAAGCACGGCGCCAAAATGGAACCTATATCAGAAGATGATAGAATAGAATCCAATTTGATAAAAGGTTGCCAGAGCCAAGTGTGGCTAGTTGCTAAGTATGAAGATGGTAAGCTTTCTTTTAAAGCCGATAGTGATGCAGCTATAACAAAGGGGCTAGTATCTTTTGTAGTTAGGCTTTATTCAGGCAATACGCCAAATACTATTTTAAATACAGAACCTGAATTTATTGGTAAAATTGGGATGGCTCAGCATTTGTCACCAACTAGAGCCAATGGCTTAGCCTCTATGATACGGCAAATGAAAGTTTACGCTCTTGCCTACAAAACAAAGGAAACAAGCTCTTAAGCTTCTAATCATCCATATATCATAGGTTGAAATATATTTAGCTAACTTCAATATTTATAACTGTTATTAATATTGATTGCACCGCTAATATAATTTTGTAATATTGTGAGCAATCAATCACTTTAAAGCAATTGTATTATGAAATATAAGATTCTTTTGTCTACACTCATTCTAAGCTTTTTTACCATTGCTTGGAATCACAATTCAGACCAACATGCAGAGCCAGAGCCGCAATCTCTCAAGGCCATTATGCAGCTTTTGATGATGGACATGCACACCGTTTCGATGGGCATTTATTTGGAGAATTATGAAGTTATATATTCGGGCGGCAAAAATATCAACTCCCATCCAGGTATTATTAAGGAAGAGCAAAAAGAGCTAGCGGATATTTTAGGAGTGGAAATGAACTCTTTTCATGGTATGGATATGGTTGTGCACCATCATGCAGATTCAATAGCTATGGCGGCAAAAGAAAAAGACATGCAGAAAGTATTGCATCATTACCAAATCGTGCAAAATGGTTGTGTGAGTTGCCACGTAGCATTTAGAGACAGAATATTAGAAGCCAAATCAAGTGTTAAATAAATAGCTGCTTTAGCACTTAAACTGACATCAAAACCAACTCATTTTAGTTAACAAACTAGAGGAAGCAGCGTTTGACTTTCGGTTAAATGTGAAGGTAAAGTATGTCGCTGAGCGGATTGACTTGGTCGTATACTAAATCGGAAAAATTCGATTGTGGAAAGCTTTTGGGAGAAAAGGTGCTAGTCTCCAAAGTTTATAATCAAGGTACTTAACTGTATAAAAATTAAGTGGCCATCCCCCAACAGTTGAATGAATATTTATTTACATTTTAGATAGCCCTTTATTACCACATTCCATTCAAAATAAATTGTTTCTCATGGCAGTAAAAATATTAACATCAGCTGATATTCATATAGGTCGAGCATCATCGAGCAGTACTGATGGGAAAAATTTAACCACTAGAGAAGCATGGCAGCGAATGGTGACTTGGGCGATTCGGGAGAATGTAGATGCGGTGGTTTTAGCGGGCGATATTGTAGACCAAGCGAATAAGTATTTTGAAGCAGTTTCCGCTCTTGAAGATGGGCTCAATAAACTAGATGAAGCAGGAATTATTGTTTTGATGGTTTCAGGAAACCACGATTTTGATGTGTTACCCTCCATTCTCAAAAACCATTCCTTTAAAAATGTATATCTGCTGGGTGAAAACGGTAGTTGGGATTTTGAAACGATTGAATTAAATGGGGTATCTATACAATTTACGGGCTGGTCATTTCCCTCTTTGCATTACAAGAGTGATCCATTAATTAATTTCCCCAAAGAAAAAGTGGATGGGAATGCAGTTACTGTAGGGCTTATCCATGGCGATTTTACAGATGCTGAAAGTTCTTATGCTCCCTTAAAAATAAATTCCATGAGTGGAAAAGGGGTAAATGTTTGGGTGATGGGTCATATCCATAAACCAGAGCAATTCAATTCAACAAATCCTCTTATATATTATCCCGGTTCTCCACAAGCGCTTAGTGCAAAGGAAAAGGGTGAGCATGGTGCTACTTTGCTTACTATTGAGAATGATAAAAGAATAAATACAAGGCACATTCCTCTTTCAACCATTCGGTATGAAGAAATTGAGATTGACATAACGGGCTGTACCGAAGAGGATGAGATTAAAGCTAAACTCATAGGTGAGTCTGATTCCTATTTAAAAAAGGAAATCACAAGGCATGAATATTTAGAGCACCTCAGCTTCGATATTCTACTTACTGGAAGCCAAAAAGATTTACCAAAATTAGAGCGTTGGATGGAGAGCTGGGATATAAATGAGTTCTTGAGAAATAAAGAAGGTTTACAAATCTCAATAAGAAAAGTGACGCACCAATGTACTGCCAGTGTTACGAATCTTGAAAGCTTGAAGGATGAACCCAGTCCGGCAGGGCTTCTCGCTCAAGCAATTATCGACCTTGAAGCGGGAGAAAATTCAGCATTTATTGACTCGCTAAGAAAAGAAGCTCTAAGCTCGTTGAGGTCTTTAAACTCACATTCTACTTATTTACCCATTCGCGACACAGAGAAAATTGAGCAGATTGATGAGGATGATATCAACCAATTACTTCTTCAAGAATGTAATCGTCTACTTTCTCAATTGATCCAAACTAAGGCGGAGGGCTAAGACGATGAGTAAAAAAGTGCTCCGATTTGAAAAAGTAGATATCAAAAAGATGCCAGGTCTGAACCACGGTATAAAGGCGTATGAAGGTTTATCACCTCATATCAATATTATTGCAGGACCAAACGCTTCGGGTAAAAGTTCAACAGCACGAGCAATTCAGCAGTTAATGAGCCAAGAAAATGTTGGGAATATTACTGCCGAAGGTTCATTCAGCATTGAAGAAGAGTCGTGGATTTCTCATTTAGACCCCTCTTTTATCAAAACTCAAAAAAATGGAATAGATGCAGAATTAAAAGGGGTTCCATCAAATGAAGAGCAGTCAAGATACATGCTTTCACTTCATGAGTTGATAAAGAAAGATGATAAAGATCTAGCGGAAAGTATTTTAAAGGATGCTATTGGTGGATACGATATAGATGCCGCTAAAGACAAACTCGGTTATAGCATTATAAGAAAGCCTAAAAATGTAAAAGAGTTTAGAGAATTTGAAAGTGCTCGTAAAACAGTTCGTGAAATTTCAGAGGAGCAAAGAGATCTTCGTGCAAAACAAGATCAATTAGAAACACTTCTTAAGCAGAAAGAAAAAGCAGAGAAAGCCGAAGAATTAGTCAAATTCTATAAGCTTGTAGAAGATTTCAAAATTAGGCAAGCATCATTAAAAGCACTTGAAGATGAGTTGTCGACTTTTTCTGATAAGATGAAGTACGTGAAAGAAGATGACTATAAAAATTTAGATGCTTTTTTAAAGGAAATACAAGACAAAAGTGCCTCACTAGAAAGAGTTAAATCTGAAATTAGTCGTTTCGAAACTGAACTCACACAAATAAATCTCCCTGAGAACGGTGTGGATTCTTTAGACGTGAAGTATGTGGGGAATGAAATAGATAGGCTGAAGGAGTTAGAGAGTAGCATTTATGAGGCAGAGAATGAAATTGCTCGGGTAGATTCTGAGCTGAAAGATTTGTCTAAGAAATTAGGTTTAAACGATGGTGAGTCTACTTTTGAAGGACTCAATTTAGAAGGGATTAATTTAACAGACGAGTATTGGCAAAGTGCTTTTGATCTATTTGGGGAAATTAATCAGTTAGAGAAATTGATTAAGCATCTTAGTGAGAAAAAAGAAGAGGTCACTACTAAGAGCGAAACTCTAAAAGCTGGCATCACCGCACTATCTAGATGGCTAGGAACTGCGGAAGATTCTGGGAAATCAATTTCAAGCTCGCTTCTAGGAATCTTGATTATTCTTTCCATTGCAACCGCCGCTGCCTTTTATTTATTTGGAGCTGTTGGCTATGTAGGATTAATCTCAATAGTGCTTTTGCTGATATATTTAGGGTATAAAAATAAGTCCGATAAGGGCAGTGCAAGTGTATCCGTAAGGAAGAGCGATTTCGAAGAAACGGGATTGGTCGCGCCAACTTCCTGGGAAGCTGAGGAAGTTGCAAAACGTGTAGTTGACCTGATAAATGAGCTGGAAGAAACAAGACAACTAGAAAATATTATTGAGCAAATTGCTAATAATGAACGTCTTCTAAAAGAGAAAAAAGAAGAATTCGAGAGATTTAGAAAAGAGGCGGAGAAAGCAAAAGAAGCTTTAAAAATTATACCCGGTTTGGATGGTGATTCCCTAAAGAATTACTCGGCACTATATTGGTATTTAAAGAATGTGCTAAGCTGGCAAGAAAATAGAAACAAGATTAATGCAGAAGATGCTGTTGTCAAAAGAGCCAAAGAGCAGATAAAGGATCTAGTTGGGAAAATAAATCCAGTTTTTGGTAAGTATGGTTTAGGCACTGTAACTAGCTTTGCAGAAGCAAAAGCCCAGAAAGAGCAGTTGGAAGAGTATAGAGAAGCGTATAATGATTTAGTTAGAAAGCTTGAGACTGCTAAATCAGAAAAAGTGCGTACAGTTCAAGACAAAGTACGCGCCGAAGGAAATACCCAAAGTATCTGCGATAGATTAGAGATAAAACCAGAAGACATAGATCTAGTTAAAGAATTAGTTGGAAAGCTAGAGCAGTATAATAGAGTGATTGAGCAAAAATCTAACTCAAGTGCTATTCTTAGTGAAGCTAGAAACTCAATGAAGTCGCACAGTATTTATTCTGAATTAGTGGATGAAGTTGCGGTGATAACTTTGGATGAGTTATCTCATAAAATAAAGCAATTTGCAGAAGAGGCGGCTGAACTAACTAATATTAACAATAGTATTGTTAGAATTGAAACCTTAGTTAGAAGTACTGAACAAAAGCACGAGTTAGAAAACGCACTTCAGAAAGAAGTGCAAGCTTTGCAAGAGTTAGAAGAGCTTTACAAAACGAACGCCAACTCAATTATTGGAGAGCTCTTAGCCAAGCAAGTTAAAGCGCATTTAGGTGAGAAGAATATGCCTGAGGTGTTTGTGAGGGCAAAAGAATTATTTAAACGAATCACTAAAAATAGATACGAACTATTAGTTGATTCAACTAAGGGCGATGCCGGGTTTAGTGCAATGGATTTACGTGACGGAGTAGGACGTTCACTTGAAGAACTTTCAACGGGAACGCGTATTCAGCTTATAATGTCGGTCCGATTGGCTTTTATAGAACAAGCAGAGGGCGACATCAGCTTACCAATTCTGGCTGACGAATTACTTGCAAATAGCGATACCCAACGTGCAAATGCTATAATTGATGCGCTAATAGAAATTAGTAAGGCGGGTAGGCAGATTTTCTATTTTACGGCTCAGGAAGATGAGGTTGCCAAATGGGAATCTAAATTAAAGAACGAAAAAGATATTGAGCACAAGGTCTATGTAATTGAACAGGGAGATGGACTTCATAAATTGGAATTGGAAAGGGTTCAAGTATTTGCAGGAATTCAATTACAAAAGGAGATCCAAAAGCCAAACTCTATGAGTTATGAGGCTTACGGTGAAGCTCTTGGCGTACCACCAGTACACTCTATTTTTACGCCCGTTGAGCAACTCCATATTTGGTATCTGTTTGATGATGCAGTGCTATTATATAGTGTGCTAAAAACCGGTATTGAGAATTGGGGAATGTTGAAGAGCTATTTCAAAGAAGGCGGGGTTTTGGATGGATTGGATAAAAACACCCAAAATAAGATTGAACAAAAAGCTGAGTTAATCGCTCAATATTTAGAGTTGAAACAACACGGTAATAATAGACCTGTAGATAGGCAAGTGCTAGAAGATTCTGATGCAGTTACCCCCACTTTCATTGATCCTACTGCTGCCCAATTAGAAGAGTGTGACTTTGATCCCAGTGCTTTAATAAAAGCCTTAGAAAATAGAGCAGTACCTGGATTTTTCACTAATAAAAGAGAAGAACTCGAAGAGTATTTTATCAATAATGGCTACATCCAACAAAGTGAACCATTTTCACAAGATGAAATCCATATTAGGTTGCTTGCCTATATTTCGAATACCAATATATCGACAGAAGAAGCAGAACAAGTATTAGGGCGATTGAATAAGTAAGGCTAGGCTTAAGAGGTAGTATCCCTAAAAGTGTGTATGAGTTATTTTTATTTATACTCGGTAATCTGAGTTGTTGACTAGACTTATGAATTCATTATGATGTGCAGGAACCAGAGGTTTTCACACAGGCTGGGACGTTCGTAACAAGGGAAAGGAATCTATGCAATGCGATCAATATTTAGCGCGTGCATCATTTTAACGAAATCTATCACTATGAAATTGGGTCTATTTAATGAGTTAAGTTGCTTTTCAAAATAAACATAGCCCCGAGATTCATCTCGGGGTAAATGGATAAAAAACAATAATTGGTGGGCAAGATTGTTTTATAAAAAACGCACACTATTCCACCGAAATTTCGGCAAGATTCATTTTAAGAGCCATCTTCGGTATTAGTTTCAGATCGATGATTATAGATGAAGGATATCGCCTGCCTATGCCGCAGGCAGGCTCCTCTGGAGCTAAATATATTCCAATTTTGAATTGGTAATTATATTCAGGCATGATGTGGTTGTTCTTACTACCCATTTCTTGAATCTATCTCAGATATAATATTTTTTTTACTTTACACACTATTTTGGATAGTACCATAAAAAGATGTGTAAAGAGATTAGCCCCTTGGGAGGTCTCTTTGAGCTTTTACGGAAACTTATGTCTTTTATTCGAGCTCAGTTTAGAAACCGCTTAGCCATCACTAGCATCAGCTTTTAAAAAGTGATATTTGATTTTATGAGAGGTGAGCAAACCCAGTACCGCAAAAGAGGTGAAAAGGAAAAAACCAATTTGTAGGCTAGAAGCGTTTGTAGTCATGATATCTAGGTGCTCAGTAATAGATTCAAGCCCGGCAAGTTGATCCGAAATGATACCACTAAACCCTATATAAGCCATAAAAATAGCAACTACCATTACATCGGCCATTGACCATTTAGAAATCTTAAAGACTAAAAACTTTAACCAGCTATTTTGTTGAGCCTTTTCCGAATAAATATAAATGAGAGAGCTAACAAGTTTTGTAATTGGGAGAACCACACTGAACATAAAAACGAGTACGCCAACTGCAAGTACATCGGCTTTGGAGCTAACAAGCATAAGCCGAACCACCTCTAGAATACTTTTACTTTTAAAATAAAGCACTTGGTCTTTAAACTGAATGCTTTCACCCAAAAGACTGAACTCCATATTAGAGATTCGGGCATCAATATTAATCATGGGTAGTAAAACCCCCACAATTAGCAATATCCCACAGGTAAGAGTTAACAGAAGGAAATCTAACTGGGAGAAGTTATTATTAAAAGCGACAACAATAAATAAAAGCATAATCATTGAGAAAATAGCAATTATATAAGGTTGTTTTTGTGCTGTCAAATCATCAATAGCTTCTTGGATGGTAGAAACGGCAACTATTCTGGTTGGTGCATTATGTTTTTTTAAGATAATATTTAGAAGAGTGTAATCTACTTCAGAGAATGTTTCGTCAGAATATTCATCAAGTTTTTCAAGAATAAAATCTTGGGCAAGGTTTTTATTATCTGGGTCTTTTATGAAACCGATAATGCTTTCTGTAAGTAATGGAATGTCTTTTCGCATCACATCATAAACGCCAGTAATATTGGCTACACTGCCTTTAAAAAAACCCTTTATAGAACCAGAATTATACTCAAAAAAGCTTTTTTCAAGTTCATCAATTGCGGTTTCAAGAAAAGCGGCAATTTTTATTCGAAGATCTTCTTCTTTAGTGGGTTCAAGCTCAAAATCATTAATGCGCTTTATAATGATGCTAGAAAGTGCTGCCTTCCATTCATCCACATTAAAAATGCCGTACTTAATTTTCGAAAGCTCAATAACTTCAGTGTCAAGCACACGTGTTTTGGACTCTATATTATAAATAGATATGGAGGATACTAAAATCCCAATAAGCAAAGCCGCTAAAAATATACTCCGATAGTACTTCAAGAATTTATAATAAAGTAAAAATTGAAGTGTATAGTACCTACTGGAAGTTTCTGTAGCAAACTAAATGTTTAATAAAACCTAGCTAAACTCCATGTCTAAAAGCTCGCTTAAGATGTGTTTACTTTTAGTGGTAGAAATTTGAGCCCCTAGCTTTATTAAGATACTGTAAAGCCCCGTGTGCACCCTGCTTGTATATAAGAAGTGTTTAGAGCCCCGTAACTCATTCGAAAGTGGTGCTTCCTTAGTGAAATGCCTTATAGTACGATCATATTCGGGGTCATTGAAATCAAACACATCTTCTTTATATGGCTTTGAAAACATAATGCCGTAATTACGAGCAAAATTGTAATACTCTTCTTCACGATCCTGGTTTTCTGACTCGGTATTTATCACATTCAGTTTAATATATAAGTCACGAATAGCTTCTTTATCATCGGCTAAATGAGTAGGAAGTAGCTTCAAGTAATTCATAAAAAACTCATCAGGGAATTTTTTAACGCAACCAAAATCTATTACGCCTAATTTTCCATCTTCAGTAAATAGAAAATTACCGGGGTGAGTATCTGCATGAACGTAGCCGCCCAATCGAATTTCTTCGTGGAAAAAATCCCAGAGTAGCTGCCCAAATCGATTACGTTCTTCTTGAGAGGGCTCTTGAGCTAATAATTCTCCTAGATGTTTTCCTTCAATAAAAGTCATACAGAGCACACGGCCTGTCGAAAACTCCTGAATCCATTCTGGAATCAAAACTTCATCACTACCAAAGCGGGCTCTAAACTGATCAATTTGTGTTCCTTCATGTTCATAATCTGTTTCTTCAAGTAAAGTATTTCTTATCTCTTGAAAATAAGGCTCAATGTCAGAACCCTTTTTAATCAATCTTTTGGCTAACGCTTTTGCTACTGCCATATCAGAGTTGATGGTTTCACGGACATTAGGATACTGAATTTTTATAGCCACCTTGCGCCCATCTTTTAGCTCGGCTCGATGAACTTGACCAATGGAAGCAGCTGCAAAAGCGACCGAATCAAAACTTTTAAATAGCTTTTCCGGGTAATCACCCAATTCTCTTTTTATAATAGAGCGAACAAGAGCTTTATTTATGGGTGGAACTGAATATTGGGCTTGGGTCATTACCTCGGCAAATGCCTCAGGCAAAAAACCTTGATCCATACTCATGCCTTGGGCAATTTTGAGGGCAGTGCCTCTCAACTTTGTGAACTCTTTAAATACTTCTTTGGCATTTTCTGAATGGAAGGCTCCATCGTCACTTTCTTTGCCCGTAATTTTCTTTTTTAAATATCGCTGAGCATAATTAGTGCCCACTTTTATTCCAGTCTTGGCAAATATCTTACTTCGGTCAAACTTCGATGAAGGAAAATCACTCATTAACTGCACTCTCGTCTTTAAATATTTCGGTAACCCAATTTCCAACACAGGGTATTTTATTGGTGATGTCCTCTTGCGTAACTATATACTTGGCAAGGTCAAAACCCTTATCAAGAATTTTGTTATATGCTATTTCCTCTATAAAACTGGTCATTTTATCGGTAAGTGCCATGCTACGTTCATAACCTACCGAGTCATCTGTTAGCCAGTAATCAACAAGGTGTACATATTGCTTTGTTAGAAAGTGATAGAAATAATCCTTCATTAGAAAGCCAGCACTAACGGAAATATTTGGGTCGGTAGTAAAGAAACGATGGAAGAACTCTTTTGTTTGAATAAAGAATTCTGATTTTGAACCAGCCTTTATTACTCTCTCGTGAAATGAATCTTCAACAAACTCACGGCGCTCATCCATCATGTCAAACATCGTATATATAAAGTTAGATGTCTTTTCGCTGATGGTATAACTATCAAAATCTTCAATCTCTTCAATCATAGTCTCGTATCGAAGCAGCAATACAGGGTAATAAAAATCTAGAATTGAATTTTTATCATCAAACAAAGAATAGATATCGGATGCTGTAAGTTTTGTTTCATTCACAAGGTTTAAAACGGTGAAATGTCCTGATTTTTGGTATTCATCCAGGGCTGTTTCGCAGAGTAAAATTTTATGATTCAATTGGTCAGTAGTCATTACAATAAATGGGTTAGATATAGTCAACGAATGAACAGGTAAAACAGTTCATCTGTAAATAAAGTTTTAAGCAAAAATTGATGATAAGAATAGCACCATTGGTGTGTAGCTTATTCTAGTAAGCAACTCATATCTATAAACCTTTTACTTTGCTTTATTAGGTTTAAATAGAAGTGAAATATTTAGGCTATTATTATAAAGAGTAGGGCGTGTGAGGTGGCTACCATATATTTTAACTTTATAGTAATAAGTGCCAAAATATTATTAGAGCCCTACTATTTTGGTAGAAAAATGAACAGAATTCAAACAAAAATAGAATCTAAATTAAACAACCAGTTTTTATTTCAGATTTAAATAAATTTCTAAATTTAGCGAAACCCTAGTACTTAAAAGGTTTAGTCAAAATGGAATCAATAATTCTAAAAAATAAAGCAAGAAAAATGAAAATAAAGTGAAATAAAACTTGCCCCCCATACTGCAATGCCTTACCTTTGTAATCCTTTCAGGGAAACAAAAACAAATACGATTTTCAAGCTGTTAAGTCAGCTTTTTTTGTCTGAAAGAAATGTTCTTTGAATTGATGTAGAAAGCATAAAACAGATTGTTTGTGCGAGCGACTAGAAGTTATTCTTTTGAATGATAGAAGTGTAGGGTTGAGCTCACAGAGTATATATAATAATATTATTACAATGGAGAGTTTGATCCTGGCTCAGGACGAACGCTGGCGGCGGGCTTTACACATGCAAGTCGAAGGAGAAGGAGCAAGCTTGCTTGCTCTGGAGACTGGCGGATGGGTGAGTAACGCGTAGGCAACCTGCCTTTAACTATGGGATAACATGTCGAAAGAGGTGCTAATACCATATGATATTACGAATTCGCATGAGTTTGTAATTAAAGCCTTCGGGCGGTTAGAGATGGGCCTGCGTGCTATTAGTTAGTTGGTGAGGTAATGGCTCACCAAGGCAGTGATAGCTAGGGGGTCTGAGAGGATGATCCCCCACACTGGGACTGAGACACGGCCCAGACTCCTACGGGAGGCAGCAGTGAGGAATCTTGCGCAATGGGCGAAAGCCTGACGCAGCCACGCCGCGTGCCGGATGAAGGCCCTATGGGTTGTAAACGGCTTTTGAGGGGGAAGAACGACCGAGTTTCGATTTGGTGTGACGGTACCCCTTGAATAAGCACCGGCTAACTCCGTGCCAGCAGCCGCGGTAATACGGAGGGTGCAAGCGTTGTCCGGAATCATTGGGTGTAAAGGGTGCGTAGGTGGGAGCTTAAGTCTGGGGTGAAATCTTGCCGCTTAACGGTAAAATGGCCCTGGATACTGGGTTTCTTGAGTGTAGAAGAGGTAAGTGGAATTCATAGTGTAGCGGTGAAATGCATAGATATTATGAAGAACATCAGTGGCGAAGGCGACTTACTGGTCTACAACTGACACTGAGGCACGAAAGCGTGGGGAGCGAACAGGATTAGATACCCTGGTAGTCCACGCCGTAAACGATGCATACTAGGTGTTGGCCCTTCGGGGTCAGTACTGCAGTTAACGCATTAAGTATGCCACCTGGGGAGTACGTCGGCAACGATGAAACTCAAAGGAATTGACGGGGGCCCGCACAAGCGGTGGAGCATGTGGCTTAATTCGATGCAACGCGAGGAACCTTACCTGGGCTAAATCTATAGCGCTACCTCTGGAAACAGAGGGTTTCTTCGGAACGTTATGGAAGGTGCTGCATGGCTGTCGTCAGCTCGTGCCGTGAGGTGTTGGGTTAAGTCCCGCAACGAGCGCAACCCCTGTGGTTAGTTACCAGCACGTAATGGTGGGGACTCTAGCCAGACTGCCTACGCAAGTAGTGAGGAAGGTGGGGACGACGTCAAGTCATCATGGCCCTTACGTCCAGGGCTGCACACGTGCTACAATGGATGGTACAGAAGGCTGCCACCTAGCGATAGGGCGCAAATCTTTAAAACCATTCTCAGTTCGGATTGGAGTCTGCAACTCGACTCCATGAAGTTGGAATCGCTAGTAATCGCGTATCAGCAATGACGCGGTGAATACGTTCCCGGGCCTTGTACACACCGCCCGTCAAGCGATGGAAGTTAGGAGTACCTAATGTCAGTGCGCCAACCCTCGGGAGGCAGCTGCTTAGGGTAAGCCTAGTAACTGGCGCTAAGTCGTAACAAGGTAGCCGTACCGGAAGGTGCGGCTGGATCACCTCCTTTCAAGGAGAGCGACGATATCTTACACAGCTCGTAACAAACAATCTGTTCTATGCTTTCCCATCAACGGTGACGGGGATAGCCCCGGCCGCATTAGGGCATGTGCGCGTAGTGCTGCAGGCCTATAGACGGGCTTGTAGCTCAGGTGGTTAGAGCGCACGCCTGATAAGCGTGAGGTCGGAGGTTCAAGTCCTCCCAAGCCCACCAAAGTGAAGGGGCTATAGCTCAGCTGGCTAGAGCACTGCCTTTGCAAGGCAGGGGTCCAGGGTTCGAATCCCTGTAGCTCCACAGAAATTTAGAAGGGCGCGGCAGCGCTAGAAGAAGTAGTAGTAGAAGAAAAAAGAAATTTAAGTACCGATTATAAGCGTAGCCTGTACAGGTGAGCGAGCCCAGAGGGGCTCCAAGCGTACAGGGGCGGCAACAAGATACAGAGTATTATGCCTCGCAAGAGGCTATGATAGCGTGCTCGGGCAGTCGAGCGGTTCTTTGACATGGTGAAGAAATAATAAATATAACAATGTAAATTGTTCTGGCGCGGCAACGCGACAGACAATCAGTACGTTTGACTCATCGCGAGATGGGAAGGACGTGCGCCTAGGGTAGTTGCGTTGGATGTAGTAATCCGCGTAACACACACAATAACAAGCTCAAACTTTTTGAGTA
>Ga0265293_10010194_pt1 | contig 13194 bp, 13 predicted proteins | sample Munlanlewell138R_FD_192505 | JGI IMG/M metagenome (GOLD analysis project Ga0265293, IMG submission 192505) | Leachate microbial communities from a municipal landfill in Southern Ontario, Canada - Leachate well 138R | ecosystem: Engineered > Solid waste > Landfill > Unclassified | place: Canada... | reverse complement strand
AATATCATCGTATGAAACTAGTATTTCCTTTACATTGCTTTTCATCTTGCATCCTCCCTACGGACGATCAGTGTTCGTCCCTGCTTTTTTACGGACAGCCATTGACCACCCTTACATTTTATGACTGGTAACCTATATCACCAACATTGTTTATCAATTCTCCTTGTATTCTAATACTAATACCCTTGAAGTATTGCTATTGACTTTATAACTTTCACTTATCCTATATCCTATTACCCAAATTATCTCTTCACTATCTTCAATAATTGGTATAAGGTCTCTTTTATCTCTAGGTATCTTTTTATCAATAAAAAAGTCTTTAAGCTTTTTGGAGCCATCCATTCCCAATGGAGTAAACCTATCGCCATCTTTTCTATTCCTTATGTATAAACCACCTTTTATTCTATCATAATCAAAGAACTTTATGAACCTATTAGTTTTTTTAATATCTACATCTGTAATAGGTACAATATTAGATGTAATAGTTGAGCCTAGCTCATATATAGTTACTGTATCTCCAATGTTAAAATGGTAGCTAAAAGAATTTATGTCACTCTTTTTTTCTTTTTCAATTATCAGGTTTCCATAGCTGGTTTTAACAACAATATTATTAGTTATGTTTATGCTTTTTCCCGTTGCATTCTCTTCTATTAGGCTAATAATATTATTTATATGCTTTTCTTCTATTCCTTTTATATTTCCGTTTATTCTTTCAATGCTTCTCCTGATTATTCTGGATTTAATAGAATAATGCTCTGTATTTAACTTGTCTATACATAACACTATACTAGCCAAAGATTCCTCAACAACTAGGTTGTTAAATCTACTTTCTACAAACCCTAGTATAAATTCACTATCCATTTGAGCTAATCTTGCAGTTCTTTTTAATGTATCCACAATACCTTTATTATAGTTCTTAATTATGTAGGGAATGACCTCAAGTCTGGTTCTGTTCCTGCCATATATAGGCTCCAAGTTTGTCCTATCTATTCTAGCTTCTATATTGTTCTCTTTACAAAAATCTTCAATTTCCTCTCTACTACTATCTAAAAGAGGTCTAACTATATTCATATTTTTGTATTCCATGCCCCTTAGGCCTTCTAATCCTGTTCCTCTAAAAAACCTCATTAATAAGGTTTCTGCCTGATCATTCTTGTTATGTGCTACAGCAATCTTTCCTCCGCCGACATCATATAGTATCTTGTTGAAAAAGTCATATCTTATAGCTCTTCCTGCCTCCTCAGATGTAAGCTTATTCTCTATAGCATACTTATCCATGTTTACCTTAGTTGAATAAAAAGGTAAAGAGAGCTTTTGGCATATCTTTTTAACATATGCTTCATCTGCATCTGCTTCTTCTTTTCTAATACCATGATTTACATGGGCAATATATATGCTAAAATCAAGTTCTTCTTTTATGTCCTTAAGAATGTATAACAAAGCCATAGAATCCGGACCACCTGATACTCCTACTACTATCTTATCGTGCTCTTCTATTAAATTGTGTTCATTAATTATATTGATAATTTTTTGTCTCATGGGAACATCACCTATAATCTTTTTATTTAGGTTTCTATAATTAAACAATCTATCCTTTTAAAAAAAATATCCCTATTCCTATAATGGTTACAAGGAAAAAAAGTCCTAGGCTAAACATAAAAAAAACATCTATCCTTGATTTTGTTTTTTTATTAGCCTTCATTTTGGAATTCGTATTATTATTTACTACTAGAGATGGGTTGCACTCTTTGAAGAGCCTATTAAGTTCTGCTTTGAAGTTACTAATTTGGTTAATTTCTCCTCGAAGTGACTTTATTAAGCATTTTTTAAGTTTGTTGTCTATGGTAAGATAACTAATATATGATATTACCCAATCTATATTATGTACTAGTGGATTAAATTCTCTTCTAAGCAACATAGATGATATTACCATAGCTACACTAAATACTATATTTGTGTCGTAATCACTACTTAAGTAGACATCCCATGAGAATATACTATACGCAGGAGTAAATTCCTTAACTCCTCTCCCTTTTTCAATAACACCACCAAAATCAATAAACCTAATTTTCTTTCCTCTCTTATCAACCATAATATTATCTGGCTTTATATCTACATATATATATCCCATTTTATATATTCTTTCAAGAATATTCAATAAAATAATTCCGATTCCTATTATTTCCTTCACTTTTATTTTATTATATCTTATTATTTCTTTAATATTATACCCTTCTAAATAGTCCATAACAAAAAAATAATATAAATTCCCACTTTTTTTGTAATCATCTATATCATATGCCCTTGGAACATTTTTAAGTTGTTTTAGCTTTGTCATCATGTCAAATTCTCTGGTTATTGAGCTAATATCCTTGCTTATTTTAAGAGCTCTAACATTTCCTTTCATATCCTTTATCTTGTACACTGCTCCAATTCCACCTTCACCTAACTTTGATAGAACCGTATATTTATTTTTGTTCCACTTCCCCATGACTGTCTCAGCTATTTGCAACATCCTAATCCTCCCTCAACAGAAAACCTACAACATATCACTATAGTTGTAGGTTCTCTATTCTCCAAAACTTCCAATCTTACACACTCAAACTCTTAAAAAACATTTCCTCTTCTGTTTTAAGCTCAGTGTCAAAATTATTAGATAGAAGCTGAATGGCACTTTTAATTGCAGGTCCTGTTGGTGTATTTCCTCCTATTTGTATCTTGTAAAGGGACTGTTCCAGTAAGGTTATATCCTCTGTGAATTTGCATAGGACATCATATTGCTCTTGGTTTTTGCCAGGATAGCTTATTACTGCTATTTCCGTTATACCCTTTCTTTGATTTAACATTCTAAATAGATTTAAAATGCTTTTCTTTGCCATGTCCATTTTATTCGTCATGCTACTGCTTGAATCAATAAGTACACAGCATTTAATATTTATTTCGTCTCCAATCCTATCTATCATGTCAACAACTTTATTTCTTGATTGGGGAGGCATATCATTAAGACCTGTCCCAATTAAGTCCTTTAATTCCTTATTTACAGCCTCTTCAATAGTTTTATAGACAGATTTCACAGTTACCATGCTAAGAGCCATGGTGAGATTTTGAACATTGGTTGATTCCCATACTCCTCCACCTGCTTCTGCTATAGCTTTAATTTCTAAAAGCGGCCTTTCGTCTGCGATCTTGTTTGTTATTCCTATGGTGCTAATAGTGATCCCTTTACTGTGTCCTTCCTTAGCTACAGTTATTGGATCCATGCCTTCATTAGATTCCCCATCAGTTATGAGCATTATTTGCCTAAATTCAATAGTCTTATCCATAAAAACAAACCTCCTAAGCCTTTTTTCTAATTATTGCCATGCCTCTGAATTATATACATTCTTATTGTTTTAGCACTATTTTGTATTAATACATAGATATGCTAGTCCACTGATTTTAGAATACCAAAATAGGAAAGCATGTAGTTTCCTCCTACATGCTCATCTTATTTATCTTCTCTTCCATATCTTAGTCACTAGAACTGTCATATCATCATTAGCTGTACCTCTACAAGCCTCTGAGGCAGCATCCATTATTATGTCTGCAATGGTTTGAGGATTGACGCTTTCTATGTCTTGAATAATATTGGCTAACCATCTTTCCTTATTATCTTCATTATAATTTGCATCTAAAATCCCATCAGATACCATGATTATAAAGTCTCCATCTTGAAGTTCTTCCTCGTATACTTGTATATCAACATCTCTAAGAATCCCAACAGGGAGGGAGTGAGAATTTATTATTTGCACACTATTTCTTTTCTTTATAAAGGTTGGTGCTGATCCAATCTTTACGAATTGTGTCCTTCCACTATACAAATCAAGAATTGACATATCTATAGTTGCCAGCATCTCATCTGAAGATTTTAATACTAATACTGAGTTAATGGTCTTAAGAGCCAATTCTTTATCAAAACCTGCCTCTAAAAACTTTTCAAGCAGTGATATTGTAATATCGCTTTCTTGACTTGCCTTATGTCCAACTCCCATGCCGTCACTAATAACAGCAAAGTAGTTGTTTTTTCTCTCTCCAAAGGTATAATTGTCACCAGATACACTATTAAATCCATTATCTATTCTAGTTACCTTTGTAATTGCTCCAAAGCGATTTGCTTTTATAAGCTTAAATTTTATTCTCCTATCTTCATATTTGGTACTTGCACAATATTTGTTATTTGCAAGCTCTATTCCTACTATTTCAGATACGATATTAGTTGCTTTATTTGTTATAGCATCATCATAAGTGCGAGCTTTTATTTCTAAATATATTTCAAAGTCTTCCTCATTACCCTCTGTTACAATTACCTTATCCACATTTATTCCGTTTTTTCTTAATCCTGCATATAATTCTTTTTCCACATCTCTTTTAAATCTTACGTCATTGTATATCTCTTTTGCCAAATCATTTATTACCTTTGACATTCCCTCTAGCTGATCAGATATAAGTTGTCTACTTTCCATTATTTTATTTTCCCATTTGTAATCAAGTTTATAAATATCAAATATATAGTTGGTTTTCTGTGCAATTTCATCTGTTTTTATACACCTTTTCTTGAATACTTCAGGCATCATGCTAGGTGTAATGCCGCCCTTCATCTCAATGATTCCCAAGATATCAAACATAGCTTGATAGGTTGAATAAAAATCACTTTCCCAGCAAAATCTACAAAGAGAACATTTTCTACAAACTTCGTTAGTTACTGCATCAATAAGCTTTGATACATCCTTTTGTTCAACTACCTTTTGTCTATCTGATACTCTTCTAAAGGTTTGTCCAAGTTCTTCAAAAACTTGTGAGATTTCTGTAAGCCTTTTAAAAGTCATATCTTTGACTCTATTTGAGTAGGCTTCCTCTATATGAGTTTTGTCAGACACTCCAATAACAACCTTACTTCCTAATCCTTTTGTGAATTTAGTTACTAATAAAAATATTCCTATGGATATGGCAATTTCTTTGTTTTTAAGCATTGACTCCATAGTCCCATCTATATAAAATGACATAATAATACTTCCCAGAAGAAAGCCTAGACAGCTTCCTATCTTGCCGACCTCTTTAAATAAACCAGATAAAAGTCCTGCAAAGCTATACAAGGAGATGACAAAGGGAAGATTAAACTGTGACATTGAAGTAATCACGCCGATCGTAATGCCTACAGCTGCGCCTATTGAGGGGCCCTTAATATATGCTAAAAATATTACAATAGCCACTCCCACAACGTTTTTTAATAATATTCCAAATATACTCATGCTGTTTAGCCCAGATACAGCCAATGCAAGCATTATTGCTCCACATATAACCTCCTCACTTGAAAACACTCTATTAAAAGTAGATTCTATAGTAGGAATACTGTAGGCAAATATATATGTAAGAGTAAATACAACTATGCCTTCAAAGGCTGTTAGAATAAAATCATAGATATAATAGTCATTAATAATTAAATACATGCTTTTTAGTAGCATAAGAGACAATGCTGAGAATATGGATGCTTTAATTATGTTGCTCTTAAATTTAGGGTTCAACAATTTAAATGTAAAGAATATAAACCAAATAACAGAAATATACTGATAGCTATCCAGACCATATACTGTTACAATCCCCAAAGAAGCAAATAGGGGAATCACAGGTGAACTGCCGTGTTTTATAAAATATGCAGTCACAAAAGCTATTCCAAAGGGTGTTAACCCTTCCATAATAGTCGATCTACTTATAAGATATGCCAAGACACTCATTACAATTGTATTAGTATTTATTCCTCTAATTATTCCCTTTAGTTTTTTAAAATCAATTGCACTTCCATTCCACCTACTCTGTTTATCAGCAGGAAATGAATCCACTCTACTTATCATATAATTCCCTCCACCCAATCTTTCGTTTACGCCATTCTAACAGACAGCTTTTGAAATATTTGTCAATCTAGGGTGTATGGTTTTAATAAGTTTTTGACAATATTGAATATACTTTTATCTTTTTTGGAATGAAAGCTTAGTTAAGGTATTTCAAGAAAAATTAATGTTAATTTAAGCTTGTTTCGATAGCAAGGTCTATAACCCAGTCAAATCCTTACCTATACAAGCATCGACAAAAAAATATTTGTCTTTCTTAAAAAAATCAGTAAAGACAAACTAATGTATTATTGTGGAATGCTGGCATAAATATAGTAGCTAGCTATATTACAGCTTAATACTTATAGTTCATGTTAGCTTTATCTAGCAATTTATTATTGAAAACTAAATGTTTTTTTGTCTAAAAAAAATAAGTTTCGGAAAAGCATCCGAAACAATCGGGTTATACATTTCGCAGTCAAGCTACACAAATTTATTTGCTCGCTATCGCTCACATAAATTTGGTGCTTGGTGCGTTTGACCTACCAACGATTCTTTCGGAAAAGCATCCGAAACAATCGGGTTATACATTTCGCAGTCAAGCTACACAAATTTATTTGCTCGCTATCGCTCACATAAATTTGGTGCTTGGTGCGTTTGACCTACCAACGATTCTTTCGGAAAAGCATCCGAAACAATCGGGTTAGGTCATAAAAAAACCGGGTAGTTCCCCCGGTTGTATTCTACGCTCTTCTATTTTTTACACCAAAACCTTTTTTCGTATCTTTTTTCTTAATTTGTTCTTGCTTTTCGCTGCTGTCCTTTAAGAATTTCGCCATCTTATCCTCAAAAGTCATAAATTTTTGCTTGTCATCAGTTTTATTCCAATCTATTACAACTGGTACATTTTTAGGTTTTTTAGGTTCAGCTTGTCTTATTGACAGGCTAATTTTACCCTCATCACTGATTGATAGAACCTTTACCTTAACAACTTGATCTTTTTTTAAATAATCACTTACACTGTTAACATAATCATGAGATATTTCAGATATATGAACTAATCCAGTCTTTCCTTCTGGGAGTTGAATAAAAGCACCAAAGTTTGTAATACCTGTAACTGTGCCTTCAACTACATTATCTACTAAAACGGGCATAAATTAAATACTCCTCCTTTAGATATATTAAAACTTTAACTTACCTTAGTATATATTATAACAATTGAGTTGTCAATCTGTTAAAAACAGTTATCTATGCCCTCATTACACTAATCTTTATTCCTATCTCTATCTATAATAATTATTTCATCTGGCTTCACCATTTTTAACTCTTCTCTAGCCATCTTCTCAATGTATTCTAGGGAGTCTGTATACTTTAGCTTTTCTTCTATATCTTCTATTTCATTATCAAGCTCTTGCTTCTCCTGCTGCTTTTGTAGTCTTTCGCTTTTAAGAGCATTAATCATCTTTTGTTGATTAAGATATGTTATCCCCAAGTAAAGGGCAAGAGCTAAAATAATTAAATGAACTAATCTAATCTTTTTTCTTTTTTTCCTTTTCACCATTAGATTCACCCTTCTTATTTCTGCTTTAGTATAAAGTTTCTACAATGCTTTGAAAAATCCTTTTTAATACATGATATTTTGTACCTATTTTTTTCTAAATATAGTCTTAATGTTTTTCTTTAACCTCTTAAGCATTGTAAATGGCATCTTTAAGTATCTTTTTAATCTTCTAATTATTTTATTTGTATTAGCTTTAGCTTTATTAAATGGAGCTTGTAGCTTAGAGCCAAGTAATTTGAATGGAAAAAAGACAATTCTAAGAATATGCTTTATTACTTCTATAATACCACTTACAATCCAAACCATTACAGTAATTATGATTTTACTTAAAAATCTTGAATATAAGAAGGCCCCAGTAAAAAAACCAAGAAAAATATATCCTCTGATTTCTCCCCAGTTGGTATATAAAATTACTGTTAGAAATATAACCGAGATGATGATCCAAAAAATAAAATCTTCTATAAAGGTAACTACTTTCTTTGGCTTTAAATAGTATCTGGAAATTCTATATAAATCATATACGAACCCCATCACTATACCACCATATAAGGTAGCAAAAAATATATATCCTTGGCTTTGAAAGAAAATATCCACCCTACCACCTCATGCTAATACTATATTACTTAAACATCTTTCCTAATAATCCATTTCCTTTTCCATTTGATATTTCTTTGTTAGTATAAGTTATACTATTTATAACTCCCTGTATGGTTACATTTCCTTCGTCTAAGTTTAGTTTGCTTATGTTTAATGATGCTCCCTTTACATTTATGCCTCCCTTACTTGTAGCAAGTATTATTGTATTGTCATTAAAACTCTCAACAAATTCAACGCCTGAAATTCCAAGTTTTTCTCTGTCTTCAAGTATTATATTATTACTTTTGCCTGTAATTCTTTTCTCAGTCATCTTGTCTCCCCCCCATTATTATACTTATGTTAATAAATATGTTTTTTAACCATTGTTTATGCTAGGCATTCATAAGAATAGCTACATAAGTGTTATTTTAGAATGTAAAAAGCAAGGTTATTGCTAGATACTTAGATAAAATCTAGCTTAACCTTGCTATAATAACTTAATATATCTACAAACTACAAATACTAGCCCCTAACACTTTACATCTTTTATTATGACTGCTATAGCCCTTTTTATTTGATTATTGCTGTGTGGACAATTGATTATTATATATTCCTATACATTTCTTCTGCAGTTTCTTTTGTGACATGTTCGAGTAATTGGAGTACTTCTATTTTCATGGTATTAGTACCAAAGATTATCTCGATTTTATCTCCAAGGCTTAATTCGGTACCTGGCTTTGCTTCTCTGCCATTTACAATAACTCTTCCTTGTTCACAGGCTTCTTTTGCTATGGTTCTTCTTTTGATGATTCTTGCGTTCTTTAAGAATTTATCTATTCTCATGTATTCACCTCTTTTATATGGCATAGCGGACTGCCAATGGCAGCCCTATAGTATTTAAAACGGACGTCCAATGGGCGCCCCTACATTAGAAAGACCCTAATAAAAGAATCAGGTCACAGACCTGATTCTCTTATTTGTTTACTGCTTCTTTTAAAGTTTTGCCAGCTTTGAAAACTGGAGCTGAAGATGCTGGAATTTTTATAACTTCTTCAGGATTTCTTGGATTTCTACCTTCTCTAGCTTTTCTTTCTCTAACTTCGAAGGTACCAAAACCAACTAATTGAACTTTTTCTCCACCTACTAATGCTGCTTCAACGCTCTTCATAAATGCATTTAAAGCGCTTTCTGCATCCTTTTTAGTTAAATTACTTTTTTCTGCCATGCTAGCTACTAATTCAGCTTTGTTCACAATATAACCTCCCTTTTTTTAATAATAAAATGGTTACGTATAGCTTATTCTATGTTTTTTAGCAAAATCCTTCTTTTCTGTACTATTTTTTATCATTTTTTTTATTTTTATGTATCTTTGCCTTATTCCACATAAAATCCATATCTTTTAAGGTCATTTTCTTCAAATCTAGACCCTTTTTTTTACTTTCTACTTCTATAAACTCAAATCTTTCGACAAACTTCTTTATTGTCTTATTTATAGCATTTTCTGGATTTATGTTTACAAACCTACATACATTTACTACTGCAAATAGCAAATCTCCAATTTCAGATTCTAAACTCTCTTTATCATTACTGTTAATGATTGTAATGACCTCTTCTAGCTCTTCATATACCTTTTCTAAGGCACCACTCACATCTTTCCAGTCAAATCCTAAATCGGCTGCTCTCTGTCCTACCTTATAGCTTCTCATAAGTGAAGGAAGACTCTTTGGTATGTCCCTCAGCCTATCTGTGTAGCTTTCAATATTCTTTTCCTCTGCCTTCATATCATTCCAGCTTTTTAAGGCCTCAGTCACATTATCAGCTGTATTGTCTGAAAATACATGAGGATGTCTATTAATAAGCTTGTTGCATATATTCGTTGTTACATCCCAAAAATTGAAATAGCCTTCTTCCTTACCGATTTGACTATGAAATACTACTTGAAGTAACAAATCTCCTAGTTCATCTGCTAGAGCGTCCATATCATCATTATTAATAGTCTCTACTACTTCATATGCTTCCTCTATTACATATTCCCTTAAAGATATGTGCGTTTGTTCTGCATCCCAAGGGCATCCTTCCTTTCCTCTCAGCCTTTCCATGATTCTCATTAAATCATAGATATCATATCTGGCCTTATTCTTTATTCTAGGAATATAAACACTTGTTAAAAACCCAATGTCATCTACCCTATCTATTTCATATAGAGGAAGTCTAAGAATTACTTCTTCATCCTTAATACCTGCAGAGTTTATTACATAAACCTCATGCTCATCTCCGTAGATTTCTATAAGAGCAAGCTTAAGCTCTGATGCCCTCATTTTATCATACACTTGAGTTATTAAACAGTCAACATTTATATCGACATCTGTTTCATGAATATTTAGCCCATCTATTACTTTAAGACCATTTATGGGATCATGCTCTACTGCTAGTATTACAGGTTCTATGAAGCTTAATCCAGGTATAATGTCTAATTCAATATCTCCTCTACTCCCTGTATCCATCAACATTGCAACTGTTTTTTCAGCTACCAATGGATGGCCAGGCACACAATAGGTGATACTCCCAAGCTCATGAGACTTTTGTACTAAATCATCTACTATAAACTCATAGACACTTTCAAAGCTTTCTTGCTTCTCATATACATAGTCATATGAGCTATAATCTATTCTCTTTTCATGTAAATATTTTATAGTAGGATGCTTTTCTGTTCTCAAGAAAACCTTGTTCCCATCACATATCTTTTCTATGGCACCTAAGGTAAGCGAGGCTATATCTCCTGGTCCTAGCCCTACTACTGTGATTCTTCCCATAGTTCCCCTCCATATTTACTTTTATCATTGACAAATACTGTTTCCTTTATACATGTGTATTTTTAGCTTTTTAAAAGTCCTTTTGATTTTAATTTCTTAGCTAGCTTTTCTCCCTTAGGTAATAACTCAAAATCCTCTGTAGTTAAAGTACCACTTAAAAGAAGTGAAATTGAATATGTAATACCACCTGTACCTATTGCTAATATGGTTGATAGCTTGCTTCCTATTAGTCCATTAGTGTATCTATAAGTTATCCATACCATACCAGTCATTAGAAGCGCAGAAAATATTGGTTTTAAAGCTACATTCATAAATCCGAATTTAACCTTTGTATGCTTCTTGACTTCTATAAAGTTAAGTATAGCCGCTAATAGATAAGTTACAACTGTACTAAATGCTGCACCTTTTATATTTATGGAAGGTATGCCTGTTAAAAAATACGTGAAAACAACCTTAACTCCTGCACCTATTGCTAGATTTCGTACAGGTATCATAATCTTTCCAATTCCTTGAAGTATTGCTGTAAGTGATTGAATTAATGTCAAAAATATTAAGCTTAATGCTAAAATCTGAAGTATTGCTCCTGTACTTTGCTTTTCAGCTAGACTATAGTTGTAATATAGAAGATCTATAATAGGAGTTGATAGCACAAATAATCCTAATGCTGCGGGTAATCCTATAAGAAGAGTCATCCTTACTCCTGACCTAGTAGTAGCTTTTATTTCCTCAAAGTCCCTTCTGGCAAAAGCACTAGATATTGCTGGTACTAAGCTCATTGCTATAGCCATGGACAGCACCTGTGGAAGATTGATTAAGGTTTGTGCATTTCCTGTGAGTTGTCCAAACAACTCTGTAGCCTCTTTTTGAGTAAAGCCTGTTTCCTGAAGCCTTCTCATAATAAGAGCAGCGTCTATGGTATTAATTATGGGTAAAATTGATGCTCCAATAGTAATAGGTATGGCTATTCTAAGAATATCTTTTACTATTTTACCAACAGTTTCTGGTTTTGTAGCATCACTATTGTTAATTTCTTCAATAATCTTCCCTTTTTCTTTTATATATATAATTACTATCAAAATCGTACCTGCAATAGCTCCTGCAGACGCTCCAAAGGATGCTCCTCCTCCTGCTTCTGGTAATCCAATCCCTACTAGCTGATATGCTAAAAACAAGCCAATAGTAACGCGAAAAAGTTGTTCAATTAATTGTGACATAGCCGTTGGAGCCATAGTTTGTCTTCCTTGAAAATATCCTCTAAAGGCAGACATAATAGGTACAAAAAACAGTGCAGGTGTCATTGCTATTAATGAATAGTATGCTTTACTATTTCCTATTAAATTTACTATAGGTCCTGCTGCTAAAAACACGAATAGAGATGTGATTATCCCTGCTGCTAAAAATCCTGCGAAGGAAACTCTAAATACTCTATGTGCTCCTCTAAAATCATATAATGCCCTTTTCTCTGCAACTATTTTTGCTATTGCTGTGGGAAAGCCTGATGTTGATACTGCTACAAGCAATGTATACAGTGGATATGCTGTTTGATAGTATCCCATTCCCTCTGGCCCGATCATATTTGAAAGGGGTATTCTATAAAATGCGCCTAATATCTTAACTATTATCCCTGCTAACCCTAATATTGCAGCTCCCTTCAAAAAATTATTTCTAGCCATAGACCTGCCTCCTATCTTGAAATTCCACTTATGTATTGTTCATCATATTATTATATCAGAACTATCCAAGATAATGAATAGAAATATTTTAGCCTACCAATGCTGGTAGGCTATGTAGGTGTATTATTGCTCCATTTGTTTGGATAAAAACGCTGCTGATGTCTCAGCAAGTTTCACTTCAATATCTCCCATCTTCACATTTGGCTCCTTTGTTACTAGTATTACGGCTCCAATTGGATCTCCCTGTGTTACAATAGGAGCAATGATTTGATTAAGATATTTTTCAGGATTCAATTCATCTAAAGCTATCCTTATGGGTTTGCTTACGTTAGTAGCAATATAGGTTTCTTTGCTTTCCATAATCTTTTCTAATTCTGGGCTTACCCTTTTTTCTAAGTATTCCTTTTTAGAACCTCCTGATACAGCAACTATAGTATCTCTATCACAAATAACCGACGTATGACCAATGTTTTCATGTAATGATTCTGCAAATTCTGTTGCAAATTCATTTAATTCTCCGATGGGAGAATATTTTTTTAAAATTACCTCTCCTTCCCTATCGGTAAATATTTCTAAAGGGTCGCCTTCTCTTATTCTAAGTGTTCTTCTAATTTCCTTAGGTATTACTACTCTGCCTAAATCATCAATTCTCCTTACGATTCCAGTTGCTTTCACTTGTTTCCCTCCTCAATAATAAAAGTAAATAT
>Ga0265293_10010193_pt1 | contig 13196 bp, 12 predicted proteins | sample Munlanlewell138R_FD_192505 | JGI IMG/M metagenome (GOLD analysis project Ga0265293, IMG submission 192505) | Leachate microbial communities from a municipal landfill in Southern Ontario, Canada - Leachate well 138R | ecosystem: Engineered > Solid waste > Landfill > Unclassified | place: Canada... | reverse complement strand
GCATAGACGTGATTCTGGAAATTGACTGGCAGGGCGCCGCCCAGGTGCGCCATCTCATGCCGGAAACCGTGGGCATTTTTATTCTGCCGCCCTCCCTTGAAACCCTTCACCAGCGCCTCAACAACCGAGGGCAGGACGAAGAGGCGGTGATCGCCCGCCGCATTGCCGAAGCCCGTGAAGAAATGACCCATTATGTGGAAGCAGACTTTATTATCATCAACGAAAATTTTGAGGTGGCGCTCAATGAACTCCGCGCCCTGGTCACCAGTCACCGCCTCAGTCTCGCAAAACAGCAGCAGCGCCACCAGCAGCTGTTCGAGGATTTGCTGTCCTGACAGGACTTTTTTCTGTAAACTACGGGGTTCCCGCGCTCGCGGGAGCTCGGTTATATTAAAGTTTCTTTTTGTAATCACGTAAACAACGACTCCAACAGGTCGTTACAGGTAGAGGAAAGATGGCTCGAATCACAGTAGAAGACTGCCTTGAACATGTTGAAAACCGCTTTGAGCTGGTGATGGTCAGCTCCAAACGGGCGCGCCAATTGAACACCGGCGGCAAAGAACCCATGGTGCCCTGGGAAAACGACAAACCCACTGTGGTTGCCCTGCGGGAAATCGAGGAAGGCTTTGTCGATGCCAGCATTCTCTCCGAGAAAGATGCGAACGACGACTTTATCGACCTGGAACTGCTTGAAAATGCGGTTGCCCTGGCCACCAATCCCGACGCGCTTCCGCCCATCGAAGATGCCTGAGATGAACAGGGGAGGGGAATTTGCTAGCGGCCGTCGAAAATCTAGAACATAAACTCTCCTCTTATCTGGAGCCTTCTAAAGTCAAGAAGGTTCTTCGCGCCTACGAATTTGCCAATAAAAGCCACGAGGGACAGGAGCGCCAAAGTGGCGACCCCTACATTATTCACCCCGTTGCCGTGGCGCATATCCTTGCCGATATGCACATGGATCACGAAACCCTTATGGCCGCCCTTCTCCACGATGTTATCGAGGACACACCGGCCACCAAGCTGCAACTGAGCTGGCGCTTTGGCACCACCGTGTCGACCATGGTTGACGCGGTCAGCAAGCTCACCGAGATTGAATTCTCTTCCAAGGCAGAGCAGCAGGCGGAAAGCTTTCAAAAAATGACCATGGCCATGGCCAAGGACATTCGCATCGTGCTGGTCAAGCTCGCCGACCGCCTCCACAATATGCGCACCCTCGGCGTCCTGGGGCCGGAAAAGCGCCGCCGCATTGCCCGCGAAACCCTGGATATTTACGCCCCCCTCGCCCAGCGCCTCGGCCTCAACGATATGCGGGTGGAGTTTGAAGATCTGGGCTTTGCCGCCCTGCACCCTTTGCGCCATCAGCGGTTGCGGGAAGCCATCAAGGCCGCCCGCGGCAATCGCAAAGAGATTGTCGTTGAAATCAAAACCATGATTGAAAACCGCCTGTTTTCAGAAAACATCAACTACACGGTGATGGGTCGGGAAAAGCATCTCTGGAGCATTTACCAGAAGATGAAAAACAAGAAAAAATCCTTCAAGGAAATCATGGATGTCTACGCCTTTCGCATTATTGTCGAAAGCGTTGACGACTGTTATCGGGCGCTGGGCATCGTTCACAACCTCTACAAACCCGTGCCCGGTGAATTCAAGGACTATATCGCCATTCCCAAGGCCAACGGCTATCAGTCCCTGCACACGGTACTTTTGGGCATGCACGGCGTGCCCATTGAGGTGCAGATTCGCACCAAGGACATGGAGGCCATGGCCAATTTCGGCATCGCCGCCCACTGGCTGTATAAATCCGGCAGCCAGGACGAACGCAATCACGCCCGCGCCAACCGCTGGGTCAAAGGCCTGCTGGATTTACAGCAACAGGCGGGCAACTCCCTGGAATTTATCGAGCACGTCAAAACCGACCTCTTCCCCGATGAGGTCTATGTGTTCACCCCCAAGGGTCAGATTATCGAACTGCCCACCGGCGCCACCCCCGTAGACTTTGCTTTCGCCGTCCATACCCAGGTGGGCAACAGCTGTGTCGCCTGCCAGATCAATGGCCAGCTGGCGTCCCTGTCCCAGCCCCTGCAGAGCGGCGACAAGGTGAGGATCATCACCACCAAAAGTGCCCAGCCCAACCCGGCCTGGCTCAATTTTGTCATTACCGCCAAGGCGCGCAGCGCCATTCGCCATTTCCTTAAAAACCAGCAGCACGACGAATCGGTGGAACTGGGCAAGCGCCTGCTGGATCGCGCCCTGCAAAGCTTTGGCTCCAATTACAAACAGATTCGCAAATCCCAGATTAAAAAACTCCTCAAGGAAACCGGCGCCCCCACGTTTGAGAACGTGCTCCAGCAAATCGGCCTCGGCAACCGGGTCGCCTATGCGGTGGCCAACCTGTTGATACCGGAGAAAAAGCGCAATCAGCTGGAAGAAAAAGGCGTCAATTCACCGATTCTGATCGACTCTTCCGAAGGCATTGTCATCAGCTACGCCCGCTGTTGCCACCCCATTCCGGGGGATCACATCAACGGCCATTTGAGCCCAGGGCGCGGCCTGGTGGTGCACCAGGAAACCTGCAAAAATCTCGACGACATTCGCGACAACCCGGAAAAATGCATTCCCCTGAACTGGTCGGCCTCCGTGGACGGCGAATTCCCCTGCGACATCAAGGTGGAAGTGGCGTCAGAGCGCGGCATTATCGCCATTCTCGCCTCCAGGGTGACCGAACAGAATGCCTCCATCGACCAGATCAGAGTCAACGAACGGGACGCCCACACCAACGTGGTGGCGCTGACCATCAGGGTCAAAAACCGTATCCATCTCGCCAATATCATGCGCAGAATTCGCAACCTCAAAGCGGTGCAGAAAGTCTATCGCATCAAAAACTAACCCAAGCCTCGCAGACCACCATGAACAACAAAGCCGTCATCCATACCACAAAAGCTCCCGCAGCCATAGGCACTTACTCCCAGGCCATCAAGGTCAATGGCACTGTCTACCTGTCGGGACAAATCCCCCTCGACCCGGAAACCATGACCCTGGTTGACGGCGGTTTCGCGGCGCAAACAGAGCAGGTGTTTCGCAACCTGGCGGCGGTCTGTGAGGCGGCGGGAGGCTCGCTTCAGGACATGGTCAAAGTCAATATCTACCTCACCGACCTCGCCAATTTCGCCACCGTTAACGAGATTATGGCGCGCCATTTTCAGCAGCCCTACCCCGCCCGCGCTGCCATTGGCGTCAGCGCCCTGCCCAAAGGCGCTGACGTGGAGATGGATGGCGTCATGGTTATCTGATGGAGATATGGTCAACGAGCAAACAGCCGAGTAGAATTCGCGCTCCTCGAACCCCCGGCAGCGTCCCCATGATGTCAAACATGCTTACTCAGCTATTGCGCCTTATTCTGGTTGTTAGCGCTGCTGCCCCCCTTGGCGTCAGCGCCGGGGAAAAACCGCAACCGCAAATCTTCGGCTGGCTGGAAAAAGCCATTGTTATGCCCGTGGGTGCTACGGTAAAGATCAAGCTGGACTCCGGCGCCCTGACCTCTTCCATGGATGCCAAAAATATTCACCTGTTCAAGCGCAAGGGCAAAAACTGGGTCAGCTTTCGCCTCCACCTCGAAGACAAGGAAACCGGCGCCGAAGTTTACCGGGATCTGGAAATGCCGGTGAAACGCATCGTCCGTGTCCGCGGCGCTGGCGGCGAAGACCGCCGCCCCGTGGTGGTCTTGCCGGTTTGTATCGGCGACCGCATTTACAAGGAAGAATTCACCCTGCGCAACCGCGACAATATGCTCTACCCGGTCCTGCTGGGTCGCCGCACACTCAAAGACCTGGGTCTGCTCGACGTTACCGCCACCTACCTGGTGCCGCCCACCTGTGAGTTGCCAAAGAATATCGACGATGTTATTGCCGTGGATCGGGAATAAGGGGCTATCAGCTATCAGCTATCAGCTATCAGCTATCAGCTATCAGCTGAGCGTAGCCTTCGCGAAAAGTCGGGTGAATAAAGCGGTAGCCTGACGCCAGCAGCAACTGGTTGCTGCAACGCCGGTTACCTCTTGTCACTGCCCCTCCCTCTGCGACCTGAAACGGAACCTTCAGCTGCTCCGCCAGCCAGCGATGAACCTCGTGGAGGGGCGCTGGCTCGCAATCCGTGGCCAAATAAAGCGGCGCCAAGATCTTGCCCTGCTCAACCCATGCGGCAAGGTGGTTGAGAATCCCGACGCAATCCTCGCGGTGAATACGGTTTGACCATTGCACCGGCTGCGCTGGCGCGCAGCGGCCAGCGCGCACCTGATCCAGCATTCTGGTGCTGTCGCCGCCATAAATGCCGCTAAAGCGGACAACGGTGGCGGGCACGGCGGCTGCGGCCACTGCTTGCTCCGCCGCCAGCAAGCAACCCCCGGAGAAACTGGCGGGATTGGTTTCGCTGCCCTCGTTGACCCATTCACCCTGCCCTGCGCCGAAAACACTGGTGCTCGACACCCAAATAATCTGGCGTGGCAGCGACTCGCCCCTACCCTTGCGCCTTTTAAGAGCCGCGCAAATCGCTTCGGCGCTATCCACATAGGCGTGCTGATAGGCTTCCGCTGTAAAGGCTGCCGGCGTCAGGGTGATAATCACCAGATCCTGATCGGCGAGGGCGCTGGCGACAGCGTCAACATCGCGGCAATCGCCCCTTAACATTTCGACACCGGGAAAATCTGCAGGCGAGCGCCGCAGCCCCCTCACTTGCCAGCCCGCAGCCAGCAGTTGTGGCGCCAACCGTTGCGCCAGATCACCAAAACCTATCAATAATGCTCTCAATCGTATTGCTCCTGACAATAATTTTTGACTATTATGCCTGTAACCATCATCGCAGACTTGAACCATGACGTTAACAGAATTGCGCTACATAGTAACACTCGCCCAGGAACAGCATTTTGGCCAGGCGGCCGACCGCTGCCACGTCAGCCAGCCCACCCTCAGCATTGCCGTCAAAAAGCTGGAACAGGAGCTGGGTGTGGATCTTTTTGAACGCTCAAAAAGCAAGGTCACCGCAACCCCAACCGGCGAGGTGGTTATCGCCCAGGCACAAAAGGTTCTCGAAGAGGCCTCACGCATCCAGGATCTTGCCGCTGCGGGCAAAGATCAACTCAACAGCCCCCTGCGGGTTGGCGCCATTTTCACTATTGGCCCCTACCTGTTTCCCCAGTTTATTCCCAAACTCCGTGAACTGGCGCCCAATATGCCCCTGGTGGTTGAGGAGAGCTACACCGCAACCCTGCGCCGACGGCTGCGCAATGGCGACCTCGATGTGATCATCATCGCCCTGCCGTTTACAGAGCCGGATGTGGTCACCCAGCCCCTGTACACCGAGCCCTTTGTGGTGCTGATGCCGGACAGCCACCCCCTGGCAAAGAAAAAAACTATCGCTCCGGCGGATCTGGAAGGGGAAAATATTCTTATGCTCGGCGAAGGCCACTGCTTTCGCGAGCAGGTGCTGGAGGCGGTACCCAATCTCGCCCGCCACACCGGTAGGGATGGCGATCGCAGCATTCGCACAGACACCGAAGGCAGCTCCCTGGAAACCATGCGCCATATGGTGTCCAGTGGCCTCGGCATCACCATTCTGCCCCTGTCGGCGGTACTGGGCACCCAGAACAAACTCCAGAATCTGGTTAGCCGCCCCTTTGCCAAACCGGCGCCCTGCCGCACGGCGGCGCTGGCCTGGCGCGCCAGCTTTCCGCGCCACAAAGCCATTGACGCTCTGCGGGAGGCCATTCTGGAAACCCGCCTGCCCGGGCTCAAGTAGGCTGTTCTGTTGCCGGGCATGGACAGGGAATCGTGGTGACCGCCGTCAAAAATCTCAGCCAAACGCCGATTTCGAGCATCAAAGGCATCGGCCCCCAGCTGCGGGAAAAGCTCGCCAAGCTGGGTATTCACAGCGTACAGGACATGCTGTTTCACCTGCCCCTACGCTACGCCGACCGCACCAGGGTTACCCCCATTGGCGCCCTGCAACCTTTCAGCGAGGTGGTCATTGAAGCGGAGGTGCGCCTCTGCGATATTGCCCTGGGCAGACGCCGCAGCCTGGTGTGCCGGGTTCAGGACAGCACCGGGACTCTGAGCCTGAGATTTTTCCATTTCTCTGCGGCACAAAAAAACAATCTGACACCGGGAACCCGATTGCGCTGTTACGGCGAAGTTCGCCCCGGCAGCAGCGGCCTGGAAATGTACCACCCGGAATACCAGTTTCTCGACGGCGCCACCGTGGCACCCCTGGAAACCCATCTGACCCCAGTGTATCCCGCCTCCGAGGGCATTACTCAGCAGCGCCTGCGCCGCGTCGCCAGCCAGGCGCTGGCCATGATTAACAACAGCAACCTGCCGGAACTGCTGCCGCCAGCCCTGACCGGCAGCGGCATCCAGATTCCCCTGGCGCAGGCGCTGCACTTTCTTCATCACCCGCCAGCCCATGCGCCGCTGGCGGAGCTTGCCAATGGCAGGCATCCGGCGCAACAGCGCCTCGCCTTTGAAGAACTGCTGGCTCACCACCTCAGCCTGTTGCAGCTGCGGCAAACCCTGCGTCGGGAAACAGCACCGGCACTGCCAAAAAATTCTGCGCTGGAAAAGCAGTTTCTTGGCCAACTGCCCTTTGCCCTGACGGCGGCTCAGCGCCGTGTGATTGGCGAAATTCAGCAGGATCTCAGCCAACACCAACCCATGTTGCGCCTGGTTCAGGGGGATGTGGGTTCCGGCAAAACCCTGGTGGCCGCAGTGGCCGCACTGTCGGCCTGCGCCCAAGGGTTTCAAACGGCGGTGATGGCGCCCACGGAAATTCTCGCCGAACAACACCGCAACAACTTTGACACCTGGCTGAGTCCCCTGGGCATTGACGTTGCCTGGCTCACGGGTCGAGTCAAGGGCAGAGCGCGGGAACATCAACTCCAGCGTATCGGCGACGGCAGCGCCAGCATCGTCATCGGCACCCATGCGCTGTTTCAGGAAGAGGTCAGGTTCCACAAACTGGGGCTGGCGATTATTGACGAGCAGCACCGCTTTGGCGTGCATCAGCGCCTCGCCCTGCGCGACAAAGGTAGCAACGGCGTTACCCCCCATCAATTGGTGATGACCGCCACTCCCATTCCCCGCACCCTGGCGATGTCTGCCTATGCGGATCTCGACACCTCAATTATTGATGAACTGCCCCCCGGCAGAACCCCGGTGAACACGGTGGCCATCAGCCAGCAGCGCCGCAGCCATGTTATCGACCGGGTCAGCCAGGCCTGCGCCGAGGGGCGCCAGGCCTATTGGGTTTGTACCCTGATCGACGAATCCGATGTTGTCGAAGCCCAGGCGGCGGAGGCCACGGCGGCAGAATTGCAGCTGCTGCTTCCCCAGGTTCGCATCGGCCTGGTTCACGGTCGTCTGAAACCCCCACAGAAAGAGCACATCATGCAGCAGTTCAAGGGCGGGGATATCGATCTTCTCGTGGCCACCACGGTTATCGAAGTTGGCGTCGATGTCGCCAACGCCAGCCTCATGGTCATCGAAAATCCGGAGCGCCTCGGCCTCTCGCAGCTCCACCAGCTGCGCGGCAGAACCGGCAGAGGTTCAGCCGCGAGCCACTGTGTTCTTCTTTACGGCAACCAGCTTTCCCAGCAGGCCAAAGAGCGCATTCGCATTATGCGGGAAACCAATGACGGCTTTGTCATCGCCGAAAAGGATCTGCGTTTGCGCGGTCCCGGCGAAGTGCTTGGCACCCGCCAAACGGGGGAGCTTCAGTTCCATATCGCCGACCTGATTCGCGATGAAGCCATGCTCAGCGATGTCAAAGCCTGCGCCGTCAATCTGCTCAAGGACTACCCGGAGGCGGTTGCGCCCCTCATTGAGCGCTGGCTGCGGGGCAGGGAAAAATATGCCCAGGCCTGAGCCGTGAGTCCTTTGATGGCGCAACAGGCCGCCGCCAGCACCTTTGTGGCGAAAAATGCGGCTGGCAATTCTGCTCGATTCAAACGAAAATAGCCCCCCTCTGGCAGCCTGTCGAACTTAGGTGGTCGCAGCGTGGGGAACCCGCTTTGACGTCGCTGCAGTAGATCACACCCAGATTCGACAGTCTGTTGACCCAACCGCTACCAAGGGCTGCAAAATGAAAAACCCTGTTTCCGAACTGTTCGGCAAATCGCCCATCAAACCCCTGCAAGAGCATATGTTACTGGCCGCCAACTGCGCCGCCCGCCTCGACGTATTTCTGACGGCAACCCTCAACGGCGATTGGCAGGAAGCAGAAGAAACCTACAACGCTATTCGCGAGCTTGAACACCAGGCTGATCATCTCAAACGGGAATTGCGCCTCAATATGCCCAACAGCCTGTTTATGCCGGTGCCCCGCACGGATCTCCTCGACCTCATCAGTCTTCAGGACAAGGTCGCCAACATTGCTCGGGATATCGCCGGTATTATGCTGGGTCGCCGCATGGTGGTGCCGACAGCCATCGAAGCTGATTTTGTCGATTTACTCACCAGCTCGGTGCGCGTCTCCGAGCAGGCGCTGGTGGCCATCAACGAACTGGATGAACTGCTCGAGAGTGGCTTCAAAGGTCGGGAAATCGATATTGTTTTTGAGATGATTCGCACCCTCGACGACCTCGAAAAAGACGCCGACCGCAGTGAGCGGGAGATTCGCCATAAACTCCTGGCGATCGAAAAAGACATTCCCCCCATCGACGCCATGTTTCTCTACAAGGTGATCGATAATATCGGCGAACTCGCCAACACCTCCCAACGGGTAGGCAGCCGTCTACTGTTGTTACTCGCCCGCTAATTTTCCGCAACCCTTCAAGATAAGGCTTCATTTATGGAACTGCTGACTCAATACGGCACCCTGTTTCTTGTCCTTGCCTGTGTTTTCGGATTTTTTATGGCCTGGGGTGTCGGCGCAAACGATGTCTCCAACGCCATGGGTACTTCCGTAGGCTCCAAGGCCATCACCATCAAACAGGCCATTCTTATTGCCATGGTTTTTGAATTTCTCGGCGCCTACCTGGCGGGTGGCGAGGTAACCTCCACCATACGGGATGGCATTATCGACCCCACGGCGCTCGAAGATAATCCCCAGTACCTGATGTACGGCATGCTTTCCGCACTGTTGGCTGCGGGCATCTGGCTGTTGGTGGCGAGCATGAACGGCTGGCCGGTGTCCACCACCCATTCCATTGTCGGTGCCATCGTCGGTTTTGGCGCAGTGGGCATTGGCATGGACGCCGTTGACTGGTCCAAAATCGGTCAGATCGCCATCAGTTGGGTGGTATCACCCCTCATCGCCGGGGTCATTGCCTACATTCTATTCTCCAGTGTCCAGAACCTGATTCTGACCCGCGACGACCCTTTTGCCCGCGCGAAACGCTACATTCCTTTCTATATGTTTCTGGTGGGCTTTCTGATTACCAACGTCACCCTGGTGAAAGGCTTGAAGCATGTATTCGCGGATTCCGGGATCAAATTTTCCGGGGTTGAAATCGCCTTTTATGCCTTTATTGCCGGACTGATGGTGGCAGCCTTTGGCTCTTTTTTACTCAGCCGCATCAAACAGGATGAAAGCGCCGACAAAAACAACCGCTTCCACAGTGTCGAAAAGGTGTTTGCCGTACTGATGGTCTTCACCGCCTGCAGCATGGCTTTTGCCCACGGCTCCAACGATGTCGCCAATGCCATCGGCCCTGTGGCCGCCGTTGTCGGCGTCATCAAATCCGGCACCGTCACGGCAAAATCCATTGTTCCCAGCTGGATTCTGCTGCTCGGCGCCCTCGGCATTGTCGCCGGTCTCGCCACTTACGGTTACAAGGTAATGGCCACCATCGGCAAAAAAATCACCGAGCTTACCCCCAGCCGTGGCTTTGCCGCGGAACTGGGCGCAGCATCCACCGTGGTGCTGGCATCCGCCGCAGGTATTCCTGTTTCCACCACTCACACCCTGGTGGGCGCGGTTCTGGGTGTGGGTCTGGCAAGGGGTATTGGCGCACTCAATCTGAGGGTGATTGGCGGTATTTTTATGTCCTGGCTGATTACCCTGCCCGCAGGCGCCATTATGGCGATTGTTTTCTTTTTGATTTTTAAAGCGGTGTTTGGCTGAATTCCCAGACTCTAGAGACACCCAATAAAAAGGCCAGCGACAATGCTGGCCTTTTTATTGGGTGTCTGTTGGATTACCTATACTGGGTTGTCTACTGAAGAGCCTGACGCCAATCAGTCGTCGCCGCCGCTGTGGCGAATATCCCGCCCCTGAACCAGGTAAACCACCTGTTCACAGATATTTTTGGCATGGTCGCCGATGCGCTCCACCGCTTTTAATGTCCAGAGAATATTCATGACCCTGGAAATGCTGCGGGGATCTTCCATCATATAGGTGACCAGTTCGCGCACGGCGGTTTTGTAGTCCATATCGACCTTGGCGTCTTCGGGCAACACTTCGAGGGCGCTGTCGACATCAAAACGGGCAAAGGCGTCGAGAGACTTGTGAAGCATTTGCTGTACCTGAAGGCCGATATGGCGCAGTTCGAGATAGCCCCTGGGAGCGCCACCCTCTTCGGAAAGGCGAATGGCCATTTTGGCGATTTTCTGCGCCTCGTCGCCAATGCGTTCAAGATCCCGGGCGCAGCGAAACACCGCCATCACCAGGCGCAGATCGCTGGCGGCGGGCTGGCGGCGGGCAATCAGCAAAATACATTCTTCGTCAATGCTCATTTCCAGGGCATCGACACTGCTTTCATGCTCAATAACCCTCACCGCCATGTCGCTGTCGGCCATTTCCACGGCCTTGAGGGCATCGCTGACCTGGTTCTCCACCAGACCGCCCATTTCCAGCATACGGCTTTTAAGTTCTTCGAGATCGGCATCAAACTGTTTTGAGATGTGCTGATCCAGGTGCAATTTATCCATAATTTCTGTTTCCTTAACCGAAGCGACCGGTGATGTAGGCTTCGGTGAGTTCGTTTTCCGGCGCAGTAAATACCCTGTCAGTATCGTTGACTTCGATGAGTTTGCCCAGATGGAAATACGCCGTTCTGTGGGAAACCCGCGCCGCCTGCTGCATGGAGTGGGTGACGATGGCGATGGTGTAGTTCTCCGCCAGCTCGCTGATCAGCTCTTCAATTTTGGCGGTGGCGATGGGATCAAGCGCCGAGCAGGGTTCATCCATCAGAATCACCTCGGGGCTGATGGCGATGGTTCTGGCAATGCAGAGGCGCTGCTGCTGGCCGCCGGAAAGCCCGGTTCCCGGCTGGTGCAGCCGGTCTTTGACTTCAGCCCACAACCCCGCCTTGATCAGGCTGGTTTCCACCAGCTGATCGAGTTCGGAGCGGTGATTGACCATACCGTGCAACCGGGGACCGTAGGCGACATTGTCGTAAATGGATTTGGGAAACGGGTTGGGCTTTTGAAAGACCATGCCAACCCGGGCGCGCAGCTCCACCACATCCATTTTCGGGTCGTAGATATTGTCATTATCGAGGGTTAGCTGGCCGGTAACCCGGCAGCCATCGACGGTATCGTTCATGCGATTGAGGCTGCGCAAAAACGTCGACTTGCCGCAACCCGAGGGGCCGATCATGGCCAGCACTTCATTCTCTGCGATATCCAGACTGACATTAAAAATAGCCTGCTGATCGCCGTAGAAGACATTGACGTTGCGCATCTGCACCTTGGGTTCGGCCACAAAGGGGAAGCCTGTGGTTTTGTATTCGTCTGCACTGTTAGTCATGGCGGCCTGTTCTTTACTGGCGTTATAAACGCCGACATTGGTTTCTGTCATTGCAACGGTCATACCTGTTACCCGGTTACCAGCGCCTTTCCAGGCGCTTCCTCAGCCACACGGCCAGAGTGTTCATAATAATAAGAAATGCCAGCAACACCATAATGGCTGCGGAGGTTTTTTCGACAAAGGCGCGCTCGGGGCTGTCTGCCCACAGGAAAATCTGCACCGGCAGCACGGTAGCCGGGTCTGTGACTCCCCCCGGAGTATCGACGATAAAGGCGACCATGCCGATCATCAACAGGGGCGCGGTTTCACCGAGGGCTTGCGCCATGCCAATGATCGCCCCGGTCAGCATGCCCGGCATAGCGAGAGGTAAAACATGGTGAAGCGCCACCTGCATGGGGGATGCGCCAATGCCGCGGGCGGCTTCGCGAATGGACGGCGGCACCGCTTTAATGGCGGCACGGCTGGAAATAATGATGGTGGGCAGGGTCATCAGGGTTAGCACCAGACCGCCCAAGAGGGGAATGGAACGGGGAATCTCGAAAAAGTTAATGAAAATTGCCAGCCCCAGCAGGCCGAAAATAATGGAGGGAACGGCGGCGAGATTGTTGATATTGACTTCAATCAGGTCTGTCCACTTATTTTTAGGGGCGAACTCCTCGAGATAAAGGGCGGCGGAAACGCCGATGGGAAACGACAGCGCCAGGGTCACCAACAGGGTAAAAAACGACCCCTTGACCGCTCCCCAGATCCCGGCCTGCTCCGGCTCCCGGGAATCGCCGCGGGTAAAAAATTCGCGATTGAGCTGCAGCTGAATATCGCCACTGTCAACCAGACTCTGTATCCAACCCTGAACCCTGTCGCTGGTGCGCCCGGTAAAGGCGCCTTCACTATCCCCCAGGGACTTGTAGTAGGTGTCGATATCATCGTCCACCAACACCCAAACCTGTTCAGTTTTGCCGAGCAGCGCGGGATCTGCCCGCAAGCGGTCGGCCAGGGTATAGATGGCGTTTGAGCTGATTATTCTGTTGAGCTCGCGCTTGTCGCTGCGGCCGCTGGCCTCGGGGAATCGCTCCTGGAGCGCCTTTTTGACAACGCCGTCGAAATTGGCGAGGGCAAACTGCTGCTCGTCGCGAACATTGTAAAGCTCGAGAACCTCGGGGTCGTAATTTACCGCGAGGCGAACATAGGTTTGCTGAAAAGCACCGTGCCCCTTGGCGATAATGTCTGTAAACAGCGCCAGCAGACAGGCGAGACTGAAGGCGATGGAAAAAATGCCCAAAAACCGGAACAGGCGCTCGCGGCGGTAGCGCCCCTTGAGTCCGGCCTTGACGTGCTCGCTGATATTTTTGCGACTATTCATACTGCTCCCGGTATTTCTTCACCACCTGCAGGGCGATGACATTGAGAACCAGTGTCACCACAAACAACATCAGACCCAGGGCAAACGCCGCCAGGGTTTT
>Ga0265293_10010192_pt1 | contig 13197 bp, 10 predicted proteins | sample Munlanlewell138R_FD_192505 | JGI IMG/M metagenome (GOLD analysis project Ga0265293, IMG submission 192505) | Leachate microbial communities from a municipal landfill in Southern Ontario, Canada - Leachate well 138R | ecosystem: Engineered > Solid waste > Landfill > Unclassified | place: Canada... | reverse complement strand
AACAGGAAGTACATACTGATCGCGACGCAGACCAAAAAGTTGGCCAGCCAAAACCACTGCGCCTTCCCGCTGACCTGCTGAGCCTTGCCCAGGCTGAGGGCAAACCCGGTTTCGAACAAGCCACCCAAAAGCAACAGTACCCAATTTATACTCATTCGACTCACACCTGTCTGAACTATCCGCAGCTCACCTAGGCAGCCTTTATGTAGGCAGCCGCATAACTGCACCGCTCGACAGCATACGGGTTTCGATTGGCAGCACAAGGGTGGGAAGGGGTCACCCGGAATTTATGCTACCGCCACACTTAAAGACCTTTTTTGCAGAGCTCTGTAACACCCAACTCAGCGGTTAATTGAAGCGCAGCGAAAGTTGATCCGCTGCAGTTGTTTGTTGGGCTGCAACAGTACGAACCTTGATTCGCTGAACGACAAGCACCGCTAGTCCAGAAGCCTTTGGGGAGTATCCATATCTTCGTGCAGAACACGGACAATAAGCACCTCAGACTCCAACACTTGATAGAAAGCTGCGTGATGCTCTGTCTGCAACCTGCGATAGGCGGTTAACACATGAGTATAGTCAACGCCAAGCAACGGATGGCTAAGAAACTGTTTCATGCCCATCTCAAGCTGATCCAGGTATTTATCAGCCTGCTCTGCTCCCCACTCTTCACAGGTATACAGTCAAATCTCGGTCAGGTCAGATTCAGCCTCGGAGTGATACTTAGCTTTAGCACTAATTAGCCGCTTTCATCAATTTGCAACCAGCCGCTTTGATAGCAGATATATCCAGCGGTTTAGGCTCCCCGCTTGATTCACCATCAGCGAGTGCCTGCCTTAGGGCGGCAAGACGCTCCTTGGCTAGCTGGTCTCTTCGGATGAGATCGCAGATATACTCACTATCATTGCCAAAGTGACTATTTTCAACCTGAGCCTCAATCCAATCGTCCTTCTGCTCAGTCAGCGTAATGGTTACTGTGCATGCTCATAGCTGGGACTTCTCATAAAGCATCATATGACAATATCATACTGCTTCTTGAGCCTAATCAACTCCTCGTTTCTTGGTGCCCAACGCCAAACTTTGGGACGGCTGGAGCGAAGCCTAAGCCGTCCCAGCGGCGAATCAGCGCCCTGTCATGAGTTTCCGCCGACATTCAGCGAACCTCTACTGTTACACCGGCGGCAGATTCAGCTCTTTCAAATACTGATTATGCTTGTCTGCTGCTTCGCGAATGCGCTTTTCAATATCTGACAGTTGCGCATGAACAGCAGCAAGGTCGATCTCCGGCTCGGGCTCGGCGGTGCTCACGTAGCGGGAGATATTGAGGTTGTAGTCGTTCTTCTCGATCTCTGCCATTTCCACCCGGCGGGCATAGCGTTCTACTTCGCGGCGGTGCTGGTAGGTATCGACAATCTTGTCTATATGCTCCGGCAATAGCTGGTTTTGCCGTTTGCCCTTGTCAAAATGCTCGACGGCGTTGATGAAGAGCACATCATCGGGCTTTTTGCACTTTTTCAGCACCAGGATGCACACCGGGATGCCGGTGGAGAAGAACAGGTTGGCGGGCAGACCGATGACGGTATCGATATGCCCATCCTCGAGCAGCTTGGTGCGGATGCGGCTCTCCACACCACCACGGAACAGCACACCGTGAGGCAGGATAATAGCCATGGTGCCTTCGTCACCGAGGAAATGGAAACCGTGCAGCAGAAAGGCGAAATCGGCGGCAGACTTGGGCGCCAAGCCGTAGTTTTTGAAACGAAAATCCTCGCCCAGCGCCTCGCCGGGCTGCCAGCGGTAGCTGAAGGGCGGGTTGGCCACTACCGCATCACATTGCAGTTTTTTCGCCGGGTTCATTTCGTTAAGCAGTACCCAGTCATTAGTCAGAGTGTCACCGTGATAAATCTCGAACTCGCTATCCTTGACACCGTGCAGCAGCATATTCATGCGCGCCAGGTTGTAGGTGGTGATGTTCTTTTCCTGGCCGTAAATTTTACCGATGCCGTGCGGTCCCATCTGGTTACGCACATTGAGCAGCAGCGAGCCAGAGCCGCAGGCGAAGTCCAACACACTGTTGAGCTTTTTCTTCTTACCTGTGCTGGGGTCCTGGCTGTCCAGCGTGACGATGCGCGAAAGAATGGTGGAAACCGTCTGCGGGGTATAAAACTCCCCCGCTTTTTTGCCGGAGCCAGCAGCAAACTGGCCAATCAGGTACTCGTAGGCATCGCCCAAAATGTCGCTGTCGGTGGAAAATTGCGCGATCCCCTCGGCGATCTTGGTGATGATGGTGCAGAGTTTGTCGTTGCGCGCCTTCGGTGTCCGGCCCAGTTTTTCCGAGTTCAGGTTGATCTCGGAAAATAGCCCCTGGAAGGTACTGGCGAAAGATTCATTCTCGATGTAATTGAACCCCCGCTCCAGAGTTTGTAACAGCTCAGCGTCCTGAGTACGGGCGCGTTCGTAGATGCTGCTCCACAGGTACTCCGGATGGACCACATAATGCATCTTGCGGCGCATCTGCTTCTCAAAGGCAGGCACGTCCCCAGTGTTATCCCTGTACCAGACCGCCAGGGGCGCACGCTTATCATCCTTATCGAGCTTGGGGTAGTCCGACCCCAGCTCCTTCTTTGCCGCTGCCTCGAAGTTATCAGAGAGGTAGCGCAAAAACAGGAACGACAGCATGTAATCGCGGAAGTCGTCGGCATTCATTGCGCCGCGCAAATCGTCGGCAATAGCCCAAAGGGTTCTTCCCAGTTGGCTGAGTTGTTCTTTGGTCATGATTTAGGCTCGTTTCGATATTTGATTTTGTGTTCCAGTACTTTCAGCTCGGCTTCATCGGCCTTATCAGCAGCGATGGCTTCTTGCGTTCTGCGGCGCTGATCGAATTCCACATAGCGTTTACTGGTTAGCTGTTCCATCTGTTTCTGACTGATGGAGCCTGCACCGGCCAGCAAAGGAAAACCATTGCTGGTAATGATGTCACCCACCCGCGCCTGCCAAAACGCCATGGAGGTTTCTTGTCGGCTTTTGGCACGTAGCTCGGCAGTTTCCAGAAAGATCACCACCAGCCGGTTGAGGGTGTCGACTTCATCTTCGGTCAGGTAGTTTTTTGCAACCAGAATATCCTGTTTGCGTACTCTTTCGCCCTTCCAGCTCAGCAGACCAAAATAAGGATCATCTGGATTAGCACGCGCCATAACCAGCTCAGCAGCGGTTTGCTCCGTCACCGCATATAGCAACAGGTTCTGCACCGTCGCAAAGAATTGCTGTGTGGCTCTATCGGTCTTATCGTAGTCACTGCTCAGGGCGAACAGATCGCGTACCTTTTGGTAGAAGCGCTTTTCCGAGGCGCGGATATCGCGGATGCGTGCCAGCATCTCATCGAAGTAGTCCGGACGGCCATCAGGGTTTTTCAAGCGCTCGTCATCCATGACAAAACCCTTGTGCAGGTACTCGCTGAGCACGGTACTGGCCCAGCGGCGAAACTGGGCACCACGGGGCGAGCGCACCCGGTAGCCCACTGCCAGAATGGCATCGAGGTTGTAGTGTGCCACGCGGTAATTCTTGCCATCGGCGGCAGTTGTCAACCAATAGTTGACAACTGCATCCTGGTCCAGCTCTCCCTCAGAGAAGATTGCTTTAAGATGTTTGGCGATATTTTGCTTGGTAGTCAGGAATAACTCGGCCATTTCTAACTGGCTCAGCCAGACCGTGCCATCGTCAGTACGCAGTTGAATCCGGCTTTGGCCGTCTTCGGTGGTGTAGAGAATCAGTTCACTCATCCCTGCGCCCCTTCCATGTTTGGAAACAGCTCCGGGTTAAAACGGTAGTTGTTCATGAAATCATGCAGAATCTTGCGGAAATAGTCTTTGTTCTCCGGCAGCATTTCCTGTGGCTCATACAGGGAATAGTTTCCATGACTGAGTACATTCACTAGCCGGGCGTGGAGGATGCCGTCCGGGTCGTTGCTGTCCTGCTTGATGCAGGCGGAGAAATTCCGAAAGCCGTGGAAGGTGGCCGTCTTTTCCAGAATGTTGCGCAGGATATTGAAGTGGTAGGTATAGATCTCGCCCGATTTGGCCACCTCATGCAGATGTTTCAGCAGGGCGACATGATGGTAGCGTGGAGTCTCCCCCGTATCCGTCAGCCGGAAATGGTCGGCCTCCTTGCTCAGAAAGCCTCTGACCGCGTTGCTCAGCTCGTTGCACATCACATTGAAAAACAGATGGTGGTGTGTGGAGATCACAGTTCGAATCTGCCCATTGGCATTCTTCAGCAGTTGTGCCAAGTGGCTGGCTACCGCAATGGCGTTATTATCGTCCAGTGATGAGATGGGGTCGTCGATATACAGGTACTTCACCCAAGCATAGGGTGAGCCTTCTTCCTGATCCACCGCCAACTGGGCAACGGCGAGAAAAAAACACCATACAAAGATATTTTCTTCACCGTGTGACACCTTGATAGGAATAGGCGCACCGTCACTGTCTTTGTCCCGGAAAAAGGTGATCTCCCAAGTTTCGTAGTCAATCAGGAAATCGAAATCCGCATAGCGGGCCAGCAGCGGGCCGATGCGGTTTTCCATCTCCAGCTCTTGCAGGCCGTCGAAGAAGTGGGAATCTCGATTCAGACGCAACACGCGCTTGGCGTCATTCTCCAGATCGTTATCCCAGTAGAAGAGATCCTCGGTGAAGGCATTGAAGTAGAGAGTATCTCGTGTTTCTTCCTCACCCTCGCCTTGCTTGCCCAGCTCTTTGAATGCCATGGACAAGCGGGTCTTGCCGGTGCCGTTGAAGGCGAATAGCAGGATGTACTTCTTCTGCTCCAGTCGTTCGCGTAGGTGGTAGGCGATCGCGTCGAGGCTGTCGAAAGTATTGGTCGCAGTACTCATGAGACTACCTTCGTCGGCGTGCGGCCGACCTCTGCATCAGCCCCACTCCCCCTCAGATTGGGAGAATCATTGGCGAAGGCAGGAATACTGTGCAGTCCTGCTTCCGCTTTGGCATCCTGCGTCGCTCTACCTCCTGCATCCATGCAGTCGTCCGGGTTCCAGCCCGCCTTGTCCTCCACCCGCTCGCTTTCGATGGTGCGATGGTGAAGCAGGGAGGAGAGGTTGATGGGGAGTTTGGGGGTCATGGCTCAACATTCACAGATTTATTTATATCGCCTTCAATCTCGATACAAGCTCTAGCCCACTCAAGAATACTCGCCACCACTCCCTCGTGACTAACGCCAATCACTGCCAGAGCAGCAAGTGCAACTACAGCCAAGATGACATATTTAATCAAGCACAGAGTACGCTTTTGTTTTGCGACACGTGATTCAAGTGGCTCAAACAGTGGCAATACCTCGGCGCTACTATCACTGGGCATATTCTTAATCTTTTCTTTTCGGCGTGTAATTTGCGCGCTTATAGCGTCGATGGAATGCCGTTGATTAGATACCAATATCAGAATAAAAATGGTGAAAATCACAATGCCAGCTAGCACTGCATAGTTCCGTAGTGTCTCTCCAATTTTGATCGTCGCACCAGCTAACAAAATGGCAGCAGGCAACGCCAGCAATTGATTCTGAATTTCAGAGAGCGTCTTGCTCAGACTCAAGGTATCGTCCAGATTCTGGCGCTCCACTTCGCTCTTAACTTTGGCAACTGAGAACTCCGCCATATACATAGCAAGTGAATGCCTGGCATCTCTGGCTATTTCATCAAATTTATCTATCACATCGGAGAGTGGCACGCTCCTGCATGGCCTGAATTGCTCAATCAAGACAGATCGAACAATAGAGCGCTTTTGTTCGGCGTGAGACTCCTCATTGGAAAACTCTGCTGCAAAACTAGGAAATGAAGTTAATGAACGGAGGTCTTCCGAGGACAACTCAGGAATGATTGTAAGCTGGGCATCGTGACTCTGTACGAAAAGGAGTCCACCATTTTGAACATCAGACAACTTGCTCAGAACCGAGAAAAGACGAACAGAATCCATGTATTGCGATACCTGCTCTGGCATCTCTGATGAATCATTCGTGGAGGGATAAGCGAAGTTTATATCCCGCAAGGTAAACTGCAACGGTACATTTTTCCGATTCGAGGCATTACCAAGAAGTTGCTCAATATTCTCATATACATGAACATGAGATGGATAGAACTCGAGAACACGAGTATCTGTGCGGCATGCCCCAGCCAGAGATGTGTCCAGATTCTCCAAGTGCGATTCAACCGTAGCAAAATCGATATCGGCGGGTAGCTTGCCTTCCCATAAAGCCGTGTCACCCACAGGCGACAATTCCTCCAGGTTATCGAATAGCCAGAGCGCAAAGTCGTGTGGATCAGTTGGCAATTGCATCGTCGTTTTCAATGATTTCTTGTTTGAGCTTGTCAGATGGATGCTTGATGATGATCGCATCAAGCTGTGGGTTATATCCAACTGTTCCTGACCGTAAATCCTCGACATCAAAACTGATACGAACTGTGCCCATACTGCCACTGATCCTTTTGAGTCTTAATACCGTCCTTCTATCCGGCTTAAACCTTCCATCAAAGACATATTTACGCTCACCTTCGGATAAAGTCTGGCTAAATGTAACAAAGTCGTTGGGCTCAGGAGGATAAATGGCCGCTGCAGCCGTGTCCAAAGCAATTTCTTCACGGTTTTGTTGCAGGCACTCAAATAATCTGCGGCGAGTTTCCAGTCGTTCATGCCGTTTTTCTTCTTCGGTCCCCAGGTCTTCACGCTGGCCAACGAAATCATCGGCAGCTCGAATGAGCTGCTTTGTCTGCTCGGCTGAATTGGTGTAACTCTGACAGCCCAGCGCATCACGAAAGTACTCGGTCACATCCGAAGACCTGCGGGAACCCTTGATGAAAGTAAGGTACGGCTCTTCATCTGCTTCGAAGCGAGTAATATTGATACGAGCCGCTTCATTTAATAGATCCAAGTCTATATGCAGTGTTGGCAACAAGCCCAAACTATCTTCATCAATACCTGCTCCCGGCTTTAGTTTGAGCATCGCAATCAGGAGAAATTCATTCGGCGGCTCTTGGTAACGCAAAAATAGTGCGTATCCGCCGTTAGCCAGTCGAGAGCCAGCCATCTGGTTTGCGATCAGATCCACTGCTGCCTCGCTCAAGCCAGAAAAATCTATTGCTCCCTGTAAGTATTCACCAAAGCGAACCGGAAAAATATATGTATTAGGATTTCTGCCAAAAGTGCCAGAACTGTCGGTCGAGCGATTATATAGAGCGAGCAAGTCGCGGCTAATACCTTCTAGTGTTTCATCAACCGACAAGTTACTTTCACGCAGCTTAGTGGTAACGGAACCTTCGCCATGGGTATGAGCAGATTTCTGCAGGTGATGAATCGTAGCTTCAATGATTTGCATGAATGATTATCCTTGAGCAATCAGCTTGTTTTTGCATTGGAAATAGTTGTTGCATCAGGCCTTTTTTGTGGGTTTTGAGGGCGTCGAGTTTTTCTGACTGCGCGGCTATCAGGGTGTCGAGGGATGAAAGACAATCGGCGATTTTTTGTTGTTCGTCGGGGCCAGGCACTGCAAGTGGGTATTCCTTTATCAAGGAAACATCACCTCTTGGCATTTTTACGCCCTTTGCCCCTTCCATTACATAGTGAATAAACGCATCATTTTTAAGCAGAGCTGACAAAAATGATCCACGGATATTATCCATTGGGCGAATAACAACTACATCATTAGATGCGGCCCCATAACTATCCGCCACCCATACCTTTTTCAAATATGGGCGAATGTTAGCAACAAGTATGTCTGCCGGGTTAAAGCTGGTGAATGACCCGGAGGGAGGCAGCTTCGACGCGCGCTTTTTCCCTTCGAAGTCAGGAAGCAGATTCTCGGTGCTAACATAGCTCTCGATATCGAGCTCATTCAATGAAATCCTTTTTTTTACAAAGCTTGCTACATCTTTTTCACCAAGCCTTCTCTCTTCCCACCCCCCCGCATCCCGGAACTCGGGGAAGCGCAGGCGGGGGATGGTTTCGCCTTCGCGGGGGAAGAGTTGCTGCATTAACCCTTTCTTATGGGTCTTGAGGGCGTCGATCTTATCCGCCTGGGCGGCGATCAGCGCATCTAGGGACGAGAGGCAATCGGCGATTTTTTGTTGTTCTTTTGTTTCCGGTATTGCTACTTCTATTTTGGCGATATTAGTCTTTGACAGGCTCGGTACGCCGCCAGCTTCATTATGCTTTAACCATTCAATATTCTGAAATAACGCAAAGACAAACCGTGGAATAGTATTTCTGAAGGAGTGCGTATAAAAGAGCGTATCAACAGCCCAGAATTTGCCATTTAAGAATGCTGGTTTGTCAATCGTTCCCTTCCTGCCAATACAAACGCTTTCGCCATCGTAGAGATAGTCATTAACTGAGCGCATGTAGCCGCCAGAACCATATACAGGTACATCGCCATCGGGAAGGTGCTTGTGATCCTTGCCATTGCCGATACTCAGAATTTTCCGGAGCGGCTTTATTGCCCACCCCCCCGCATCCCGAAACTCAGGAAAGCGCAACCGGGGCACCAACCCCTTTCCCCTAATTTCGTGCTTTTCGCGTCTTTCGTGGTTCATCACTCTTCCAGCCCGTCAGGATTTTTCAGCGCTTTTTTGTTCGCCGAGTTCAGGCGTCGTTCAACCTTTTTTACATCCTCGGCAGGTGGCAGACTTTCCGGGCGAATGCCCCGATTCAGCAGGGTTTGGCGCACGGCTTCGTTATTGGTGACGTGCTCTTGTGAGATCTGCGGCTCGCGCTTCATGGTTTGTTCGCGAGCGTTGTGGATGGTGATTTCGGTGGCGAAATCTTTGGCTTTGAGGATGATGGTAGGGGCAAAATCCGCCAACGGGCGATTGCTCGGCACGCGCCATTGGGCTTTCATGGCTTTGGTGTTTTTGCCGAACAGGGCGGTATCGCCCTTGCTGCGGATTAGGGCAAAGTTCTGATTGCCACCGGTTTGTTCATAGATAACATCTGACAGTTCTTTTTCGGTAGCCGACAGTTTCCTTCGGGCCGAGACCCGCTCTGCCTCCAGCAGGCGCTGTTCGATGAGTTCCGCCTTGCGAGTCTGCATGGCAAAGTAAGTTTGAGCAAAGGCGATTTCCTGCTTTCTGGAGTCACCATTTTGAGCGATGAGATAGCAGGCGTAGCGGGTCAGCATGACATCATCGACCTCACGCTGCCCGCCTTTGCCGAGTTCGATCATTTTCCCGACGTCGGCAAAATGATCGGAAACCCCATGGCCAGAGAGTTCGCAGGCGGTTTTGGCTTTGGATATTACACTTTGAAAGTTGTCCCATTTGCCATAGCCCAGCAGGTGCTGTAAATCCCGCGCCAGCCAGTATTCCACGCCATTCTCGGTCTGCTGGGCGTGGCCTTCAAAGCTTTCTGTCATGCTGTGGATCAGATCATTCTTCATTTTTTAGGCTTCCGTGTGTTACTCATACGCAGCCAACCCCGATATTTCACGCCCGCTGACCTGTTTCTTTAGAAACGGCACCAGCTCTTCCATCAAGGCCAACTCCGCCTTGCTGCGCGCCTTCCAGCCCAGATTCAGCGGCTCGAACAAGTCGCTTAACTGCTCGCCGTCGAAGATCATGCGATCCAAAATACCGACCACAAAGCCTTGCAGGGCTTCGCGTCCCAGCCCGTGGCGGTCGGCCAGGGCGATGATTTCATTCTGGGCTTTTTGCGCCTTGAAGTTTTGGTAGCCGTCGCGGATGTCGGCCTCGCTCAGGCCCTTGCCAGCTTCCAGGGTGTTGATGTAGGCGATGATGTCTTCCCGCTCGTCCATTAGGTTGCTGCTAGCAGCGAGCATACTGATGAGCTGGTCGCGGCTCATGCTCTGCTTACCTGGCTTTTCCTGAGTGAAGCGCGCAACCAGGCCCATAATGTAGTCATAGTCGATCAGTGCCGAGGAGAAGAGCACGAATTCGAAGTCCAGTTGTTCGATGGCCTCTTGGGCCTCGGAGGCCTGGTCGCCGGTTTTGCCCTGCTGCTCTTTAAGGCGTTGGGCGGTTTCCAGATAAGCACCGCGCAAGGAACGTAGATCGTCCTCCGGTAGCACGCTGTTGATGTGGGCTTTTTGTTCCTCGTTCAGGTCGGTGTACTGGTCGAGCAGGGTCTTGAGACGCTGCACTTCCTTGAAGCGATTGATGAACTCGATGCGCGCGGTATCGCCCTTGAGGTTGTAGACGCCTTTGGGCTCGGCTACCACACCGCTATCGGTAAGAAAGTGCCCAATGGCAGCCACGGCCCGTTCGTATTTTTCAATGACCGTCGGTGCGGGGTCTACCAACCAGATCTCGCGGGAGCGGTCGATGTCCTCGCCGGAGAAGAGCGCAATGGCGTCGTCCACGGCCTGCTGCTGGCCGCGAAAGTCGAGGATGTTGCCATAGGGCTTGGTGTCGTTGAGCACGCGGTTGGTGCGCGAGAAAGCCTGAATCAGGCCATGGTGCTGGAGTTTTTTGTCCACGTACAGGGTATTGAGATATTTGGCATCGAAACCCGTGAGCAGCATATCCACCACGATGGTGATGTCGATCTTGTGCTTATGCGGCAGGTCACTGTGCGGGTATTGCTGGTCCTTGATGCGCTGCTGCACATCCTGGTAGTAGCGGTCAAACTCGCTCACCGTATGGCTGGTGCCATACTGGGCGTTGTAGTCGGCAATGATCTCCTGCAGGGCGGCCTTTTTCTGCTCCGGCTCCTGTTGGTTGTCGGCCTTCTCCTGGGGTAGGTCTTCCTGAAGCTGCCTGACATCCTTGTCACCGTTGGCCGGGGGAGAGAAGACGCAGGCAATGTTGAGCGGCGTGTAATCCGGGTCGTCCACCTGGCGCTCGGCCTGAATTTCCTTGAACAGCCGGTAGTAGCCGATAGCCTCGTTGATAGAGGCAGTGGCCAGCAGGGCATTGAAGCGGCGCTGGTTGGTGGCGGCATCATGCTTGGCAAGGATCGCGTCCACCACTGCCCGCTGGGTGACTGCCTGATCGGGCTTGGCCATTGATTGGCTTTTTGCCGAGTCACCAGCATCTTTTGCCTGTGCTACCTCTGGTTTGAAATAATCGATATGAAAGCGCAGCACGTTGCGGTCATCAATGGCATGGGTGATGGTGTAGGCGTGGAGCTGCTTTTCGAAAATATCTTTAGTGGTGCGGTAACTGCCTACGGTGCCGTCGATCTGCTTGTAGCTGGCGTTCTCATCAAAGATAGGGGTACCGGTAAAGCCGAACAGTTGCGCCTTGGGGAAAAAGCTCTTGATGGCTTGGTGATTGTCGCCAAACTGGGAGCGGTGGCACTCGTCAAAGATGATAACGATACGCTTGTCGCGCAGCGGGGCCAGGCGCTCCTTGTAGGTCTGCCTGCCCTTCTCCTTATGCTGCTGGGCTTTCTTGCTGGTTTCATCCAGCGCCAGGCCGAGCTTCTGGATGGTGGTGACGATCACTTTGTCGGCGTAGTCCTCGGAGAGCAGACGGCGCACCAGGGTCTCGGTGTTGGTGTTTTCCTCTACGCAGCCTTCCTGAAAGCGGTTGAATTCCTCGCGGGTCTGGCGATCCAGATCCTTGCGGTCCACCACGAATAGGCATTTTTCGATATCCGGGTTGTCCTTGAGCAGGGTGGACGCTTTGAAGGAAGTGAGCGTCTTGCCGCTGCCAGTGGTGTGCCAGATGTAACCATTGCCCCGGTTCTGGTGGATGCAATCGACTATCGCCTTGACCGCATAGATTTGATATGGCCGCATGATCATCAGCTTCTGTTCGCTGGCCACCAGCACCATGTAGCGGCTGATCATCCGACCCAGAGTACATTTGGCCAAGAAGGCCTCGGCAAAGTCATCCAGATGGGTGATTTTGCGGTTGCCTTCATCGGCCCACTGGTAAATAGGCAAAAAGCGCTCGTCGGCATTGAAGGCGAAATGCTGGCTCTGGTTGTTGGCGAAGTAGTATGTTTGATCGCGATTGCTGACGATAAACAGCTGCATGAAACACAAGAGCGTGTTGGTGTAGCCGCTTCCGGGCTCATTGCGATACTCGACGATCTGCTCCATGGCGCGCCGCGGGTTGATGCCCAGCGTCTTCAGCTCGATTTGCACCACCGGCAAACCGTTGATGAGCAGAATCACATCATAGCGGTGATGACTGTTGTCGGTATTGATGCGCAGTTGGCTGACGACCTCGAAGTCGTTCTTGCACCAATCCTTGAGATTGACCAGCATGTAGTGCAGCGGAGTACCGTCTTCACGCTGGAAATAGCCGTATTCGCGCAAGGCTTTGGCGGCCTGGAAGACATCGGCGTTGATAATCTCATCGCGGAGGCGGGCAAATTCGGCGTCGGTCAGGCGGACACGATTGAGGGCCTCGAACTTATCGCGGAAATTCCGCTCTAGCGTGACCTTGTCACGGATGTCAGGGCGATAGCTATACTTTAGCTCTTCGAGCTTTTTGATCAGCTTTTGCTCGATGTCGCTTTCTTTTTGGGTCATCCTCGCCCTTTCTCCATTCCGTTCGGGAGTTCATGATGGTTCGTCACTATAGCCGCAGGGTCACCAGTTCTTATCTGTGCGGGATCAAGTATTTTACAGTTTGCAACAAGGAAAAACACATTGAGAGCCGAGTGGATACTCCAGCTGGTTTACTCTACGCAAAATAGCTGCAATGACCTTACCTATCACATCACGTGCATTGCTCACTCACACCCATCACGGAAAAGGGCAGGTCACATTTCATCCCAGAAATGTGACCTGCCCAATAAGTACCAATCCGTTGTACGCAATCGGGGAACAGCTCGGTTCAATCAAAATCTAACCTCACCACCCCTTCTTCTGAAGCACTGCCTCAGGCACTCACCGCCTCTGTCACTGGAGCCATTGCCACGTTAACCCCATGGCGGTTAAGCCCATTAAACAGCGCCTTGATTGCAGCACCAATGATATTGCGGTCAACCCCGACGCCGAAGATGGTTGGCTGGTCGTCGATCTGCATCTCGATATAGCAGGCGGCTTCCACCTCTGAGCCGGTGCCAAGGGCGTGTTCGTGGTAGTTGACGACCCGGATCTGGCTACCGGTGGCGGCGGTCAGCGCTGCTACGGCGGCTTCGATGGCGCCGCTGCCGCTGCCGGCGACGCGCTGTTGTTGGTCGTCGTGGCGGTAGTCGATTACTACTTCGGCAGAGCTGGCGCGCTCGCCGCCGT
>Ga0265293_10010190_pt1 | contig 13204 bp, 27 predicted proteins | sample Munlanlewell138R_FD_192505 | JGI IMG/M metagenome (GOLD analysis project Ga0265293, IMG submission 192505) | Leachate microbial communities from a municipal landfill in Southern Ontario, Canada - Leachate well 138R | ecosystem: Engineered > Solid waste > Landfill > Unclassified | place: Canada... | reverse complement strand
AGATGGTAATGCCAGGCGATAACGTAAAGTTAGACGTGGAATTGATTCACCCAGTTGCTATGGAAGAAGGTTTACGCTTTGCGATTCGCGAAGGTGGCCGTACTGTAGGTGCTGGTGTGGTAACAAAAATACTAAGCTAAGGAGTTCTGATAAGTGGCAACACAACAGAAAATCAGAATAAAATTGAAGTCGTACGATCATAACTTGATCGATAAATCTGCTGAAAAGATTATTCAGACGGTTAAATCAACTGGCGCATTGGTTTCGGGTCCTATCCCGCTACCAACACGCAAAAGTATAATTACTGTAAACAAATCTGTGTTCGTAGATAAAAAATCTCGCGAGCAGTTTGAGTATCGGTCTCACAAAAGACTAATTGATATTCTTTCAACAGGTTCACAAACAGTAGATGCACTGATGAAGCTAGAGCTTCCGTCTGGTGTTGATGTAGAAATAAAAGTGTAATTTAAGGATTCAGACACAATGAGTGGTTTGATTGGAAAAAAAATTGGAATGACAAGCGTCTTCGACAGCATGGGCAGAAATGTCCCAGTTACTGTTGTTGAAGTTCCAGCCGCTGTTATCACCCAAATCAAAACAGTTGAGACGGACGGCTATAATGCAGTTCAGATTGCTAGTTTTGAAAGAAAAGACAAAAATGTATCGAAACCCGTATTAGGGCATCTCAAAAAAGCAGGTATTTCAGGTAAAGCTGTACTTATGGAGCTTAGAGATTACTCACCAGACGGTTTAGTTGTTGGCGACGAATTAAAAGTTGATTCAGTATTTAGCGTAGGCGATACAATCGATGTTGCAGGTACTTCAAAAGGTCATGGTTTTACTGGTGTTATTAAACGCCATAATTTCCATGGTGCAAGTGAAAGTACACACGGCCAACAAAGTGTATTAAGATCTCCAGGATCTATTGGTGGTGCTTCTGACCCCTCAAGAGTATTTAAGGGAAAGAAAATGGCTGGCCAATCTGGTAACGAAAGAGTTAAAGTTAAAAACTTAAGCGTTGCTAAAATAATTTCAGAATCAAACCTTGTTCTTGTTACAGGTGCGATACCTGGACCAAACGGTGGTTACGTAGAATTACTAACTAAACCATCCTTATACTAAGATCATGAAAGTAGATATTTTTAAAATAGACGGAACAAAGACTAGTAAGAAAGCTGATTTAAGCGACACTATCTTTGCTATTGAGCCTAATGAAGGTGCTATTTATGAAGACGTTCGTCGCCACATGGCAAACAAACGTCAAGGTACTCATAAAACAAAAGGTCGTAGCGAAGTTGCTGGTAGTACTAAGAAAATGTACCGTCAGAAAGGAACTGGTAATGCTCGCCGTGGTGATATTAAATCACCATTATTGAGAAAGGGTGGTACTGTATTTGGACCACAGCCTAGAGATTACAGCTTTAAAATGAACAAGAAATTAGTTCAATTAGCACGTAAATCTGCATTATCTATGAAAGCTAGTAACAAAGCAATTGTGGTTGTTAAAGACTTCACTTTAGAAGTTCCAAAAACAACTGAAATGATAGCTATGATAAATGCCTTAGAATTATCAGGCAAAAAAGTGCTATTACTTACAGCAGGTGGAGATTTAAACATCTACAAATCGGCTCGTAATCTTCAAAAGGTTGAAGTTGTAGAGGCTAATAAGCCAAACACATACCAAATTTTACGCGCTGATGTAATTGTATTTCTTGAAAGTGCAATTGAAATGCTTGAGAGTAGCTTTGAATCTAAAACTACTGAAGAGGCTGCAGCATGAGTATCTTAAAAAGACCACTAGTTACAGAAAAGTTGACTCGTATTTTTGAAGAATCAGGCAAAGTAACTTTTGAAGTAGACAAAAGAGCTACCAAGCCAGAAATTAAAAGAGCAGTTGAAGCTACCTATCCAGGTGTTAAAGTTGCTAAAGTTAACACGTTAATTATGCCATCTAAACCAAAAGGTCGCTTTACTAAAAGTGGATACCAAGCTGGTAGAACTAATACATGGAAGAAAGCAATTATAACCGTAAAAGAAGGCGAAATAGATTTCTTCGCAGAAATTTAGGATCGGATATATTATGGCAACTAAGAAATTAAAACCAATGACACCAGGTACGCGACATAGAATCGCTCCTGTGTTTGATGATGTAACCCAAAGTAGTCCATTAAAAAGACTAACAGTTGGTATTGGTCAATCAGGTGGACGTAACCGCCACGGTAGAAAAACCTCTCGACATAGAGGTGGTGGGCATAAACGTCGTTACCGTTTAATCGATTTTAAAAGAAATAAATTTGACATACCTGCTAAGGTTCAAACTATTGAGTACGATCCTAATAGGACTGCTCGTATTGCTCTTTTAGCATATGCTGATGGCGAAAAAAGATATATTATTGCTCCTAACGGCTTAAAAGTTGGCGACACTATTATATCAGGTTCAAAAGTAGCTCCTGATACAGGAAATGCGCTTGAATTGAGACACATGCCTCCAGGCACATTCATTCATAGTATTGAATTACGCCCGGGACAAGGTGCTACAATATGCCGTAGTGCTGGTACATCTGCTCAGCTTTTAGGTAAGCAAGATAAGTATGTAACTGTGAAACTTCCTTCAAACGAAGTTCGCATGATTTTAGGTACGTGTATGGCTACAGTAGGTTCTACTAGTAATCCAGAACACATGAATACCACACTTGGTAAAGCGGGCCGTAGCCGTTGGTTAGGTCGCCGTCCCCAAACTCGTGGTGTTGCAATGAACCCGGTTGATCACCCAATGGGTGGTGGAGAAGGTAAAGCATCTGGTGGACATCCACGTTCACCTTGGGGCACCTTTGCTAAGGGTAAGAAGACAAGAAATAAAAAGAAATTGTCTTCTAAGTACATTGTAAGAAGTAGAAACGCTAAGAAACAACAATAGTAAAGTATGCCACGCTCACTAAAAAAAGGCCCATTTGTACATTACAAACTTCAAAAGAAGATTGACGCGGCCAACGAAAGCGGAAGTAAAAAAGTGATAAAGACCTGGTCTAGAGGATCTATGATAACTCCAGATTTTATGGGTCTTACACTTGCAGTACATAACGGAAAGCAATTTATACCGGTATTTGTTACCGAAAATATGATTGGTCATAAACTGGGTGAGTTTTCCTCACCACGTACTTTCCGAAGTCATCCAATTAAAAAGGGTAAATAGGTACTAAGAGATGGATACTATAGTATTAGAAGCACGTGCAGTGCAACGACATTTAAGAAGAGCACCTCGTAAGGTTCGGTTAGTAGCTGACGCAGTAAGAGGAGCACAGGTAGATAAAGCTCTAAAAAGACTTCAATTTACCAAGAAGGGAAGTTCTTTAGAGGTTTCTAAAGTGATAAAATCTGCAGCAGCAAACTTACGTGATAAGTTTCAGGAAGAGCGTTTTAACGACGAGGATCTTTACATCAAAACAATCTTTGTTGATGAAGGTGTTACTCTTAAAAGAACACAGCCGGCTCCACAAGGTCGTGCGCACAGAATTAATAAACGCAGTTGCCACATCACAGTTGTTGTAGCAAAGCGTGAAGAAGAAATTGTAAATAAATAAGCGAGCAGTATCTTGGGACAAAAAGTAAATCCAATAGGTTTTAGATTAGGTATTATTAGAGGTTGGGATTCTAACTGGTATTCAGATGATAACCAGCCAAGCTTAATACTTGAAGATGCGAAGCTACGTGAGTATTTATACACACGCCTTAGTAATGGTGGTTTATCTAATATTATTATTGAAAGAACACCAAAGCGTATTTTATTAACTCTTCGTACTAGCCGCCCCGGTGTTATTATCGGAAAAGGTGGTGAGCAAATTGAATTGCTACGCGAAGAGCTAAAAAAGATTACTAACAAAGAAGTTCAGATTAACGTAAGTGAAATTAAACGTCCAGAACTTGATGCTAGTTTAGTTGCACAAAATATTACGCAACAACTACAATCTCGTGTATCTTTCCGACGTGCCATGAAAACTGCAATTGCATCTGCAATGCGTATGGGTGCTAAAGGTATTAAAGTGCGCTGTTCTGGTCGACTAGGTGGTGCTGAAATGGCACGTACCGAGCACTACAAAGAAGGACAAGTTCCATTGCACACTTTACGTGCAGATATAGATTATTCAAATGCAACTGCAGCCACTATTTATGGCTCTATTGGAGTTAGCGTTTGGATTTACAAAGGTGAAATTATAGGAACTGTTGATTTAACTCCTGGAGCACAAGCTCGTAAAGAAGCCGAATCTAATACAGGTGGCGGAAGACGTGGTGGAGATGACAGAGATCGTCGTAGTCGCCGTCGTAGCCGTAGTAATCGTAACAGTAACAGGTCTAATAACCCAAAGAGTTAATAAACGATGTTAGAACCAAAAAGAGTTAAGCGGCGTAGAGTACATCGCGCGAATTTAAAAGGCAATGCTCATAGAGGGCATATTATAACTTTTGGTGATTTTGCATTAAAGGCAATTGAACCTAAATTTATCACAGCTCGTCAGATTGAAGCTTGTAGAATTGCCATAGCACGATCGTTACAACGTGATGGAAAAACTTTTATTCGAATATTTCCAGATCAACCAATGACAAGTAAACCAGCTGAAACTCGAATGGGTAAAGGTAAGGGTGCTTTAGATCACTGGGTATCTGTTGTAAAGCCAGGCCGCATTCTGTTTGAGATTGCAGGTGTAAGCGAAGAACGTGCTCGTGAAGCAATGCGCCGTGCATCTCACAAGCTTCCAATTAAAACAAAATTTGTAGTTCGTAGGGGCTACGACGACAAATAAGGAGCATGATAGTGAAAGCAAATGAACTTAGAGAATTGTCGGCTACAGAATTAAATGCTCGGTTGAAAGACGAATTAGCAGCATTACAAAAATTAAAGTTTTCAAAAGCGGTAACAGGTCAGTTGGAAAACCCAGCTCGTATCACTCTTCACCGACGTGAAGTAGCCCGTTTGAAAACCATTATCAATGAAAATAATAGTGCAGAGTAAGCATTAGGAATTGACTATGGCAGATATAGAAAGAGCAAACCGAAGAGAACGTACTGGCCGTGTAGTAAGCGATAAGATGGACAAGAGTATTACTGTTGCCGCTGATCGACAGATGAAACACCCTATTTATGGGAAATACATCACAAAAACTACCAAGTATATGGTACACGACGAAAACAACGAAGCGAACATGGGGGACATTGTTAAGATTATGTCAACACGTCCTCTTTCCAAGCGCAAATCATGGCGCCTGGTATCAATCGTAGAAAAAGCTAAATAATTTTTAGGATATAGCGATGATACAAACGGAAACAGTATTACAAGTAGCAGATAACAGTGGAGCTAAAAAAATCATGTGTATTAAGGTTTTAGGTGACTCTAAACGCCGATACGCAAGAATTGGAGATTTAATCTCTGCTTCAGTTAAGACCGCTATGCCTGGTGGTAACGTCAAAAAAGGTGACGTTATAAAAGCAGTTATAGTTAGAACAAAAAAAGAATATCGCAGAAGGGATGGTAGTTACATCCGTTTTGATGAAAATGCTGCGGTTGTAATTAATAAAGACAAAGAGCCAGTAGGTACACGAATTTTTGGACCTGTAGCTCGCGAACTTCGCGAAAAAAGCTACATGAAGATTGTGTCGCTAGCTCCAGAAGTACTTTAGAAGGATATATATATGTCACGCAAGTTTAACAAACAGAACAAATTGCACGTTAAAAAAGGTGATGAAGTTAAAATTCTCACTGGTAAAGATATAGGCAAAACTGGGCGAGTACTAATGGTACTGCCTAGCAAAGAGCGAATTCTTGTTGAAGGAATTAATATGAAAACGCACCACGATAAGCCTACGCAAGACAATCCCCAAGGTGGTAGATTGAAAAAAGAAGGAACTATTCACATCTCTAACGCGATGGTAATAGATCCAACTACGAATGAAGCAACAAGAATTGGTCGCAAAAGAATTGAAGATGGCAGTAAAAGCCGTTGGGTTCGCTATGCAAAGACCAGTGGCGAAATTTTGGACAAATAATTTAGCGTGATTGAATAAAATGGCTGAAGCAAGATTATACACACAGTACAAAACGGAAATCGTTCCTGCATTAAAGGAAGAGTTTTCTATTGAGAATGTGATGAGAACACCTAAGCTTGAAAAGATCGTAATCAACGTTGGCGTTGGCGAAGCAATTCAAGACAAAAAAGTGCTCGATACCATAGTTGAAAACATTGCACAAATTACTGGCCAAATGCCGGTAACTACAAAGGCAAAGAAATCTATTTCTAACTTTAAGTTAAGAGATGGCATGCCTATTGGATGTAAAGTTACACTGCGCTCGCGCATTATGTACGAATTTTTAGACCGTTTCATCAACTTAGCATTACCAAGAACACGAGATTTTCAAGGTGTTCCTGATAAAAGCTTTGATGGACGTGGAAATTATACGATGGGAATTAAGGAACATACTATTTTTCCTGAAATCGACACCGATAAAGCTACAAAAATCCATGGTATGGATATTACTTTTGTAACAACAGCAGAAACCGACGAAGAAGCATTCGCATTGTTGAAACACTTCGGAATGCCCTTTAAAAGAAGAAACTAAGAGATACTCCTATGGCTAAGAAAGCTTGGATAGCACGTAACGAGAAAAGAAAATTAACCGTAGAGAAATTTGCGGAAAAGCGAGCAGCGTTGAAAGAAGCGGGCGATTACGAGGGGCTACAAAAATTGCCGCGTAATGCGAGTCCAACTCGTGTACGTAATCGTTGTAGTATCACTGGAAGAAGCCGTGGCTATATTCGCCGTTACGGTGTTTCACGAATTAAATTTCGTGAACTTGCCTTAGATGGCAAGATTCCAGGTATAAGAAAAGCAAGCTGGTAATTTTAATTCAGAGAAATAATGAACGATCCAATAGCTGATTTTTTGACCCGAATTCGAAATGCCCAAACAGCAGGGCATCGCAAAGTGGACATCCCCGCTTCTAAAATGAAGCGCGCGCTTGCAAAAATCCTTGTAGATAAAGGATATATTGCAAAGTTCATCGACATCGAAGACGGAAAACAAGGTGTAATACGAGTATTCCTTAAGTATGATTCTTATGGTATGCCTGTAATTCGCGAAATTAAACGAGTTTCTAAGCCTGGCCTTAGAGTTTACAAAGGTTCTTTAGAAGTACCTCGTTCGCATAACGGTTTAGGAGTTGTGGTTGTTTCTACATCGAAAGGCCTAATGACTGACAAAGAAGCACATAAGCTTAATGTTGGTGGCGAAATACTTTGCACCATTTATTAATAACTGAGTTTAGATTATGTCTAGAATAGGAAAATTACCTGTACCAATAACCTCTAAAATTGATTTCAGCATAGGTGCTGATAATCTAATTACTGTAAAAGGTGAAAAAGGTACCTCAACATTACAAGTACATCCTAACCTCTCGCTCGAAAAAAGCGATACGGAAGTATTAGTTAAGCGATCAAATGACGAAAAAGAAAATAGAGCCATTCATGGTCTATATCGTTCGCTAATTAATAATATGGTTGTTGGTGTAACAGAAGGTTATACTAAAAAATTAGAAGTTATAGGCGTTGGCTTTAGAGCTGCTGTTAACAATAATGTTTTAGAACTTAACTTAGGTTACTCACACCCTATCTTCTTTGTACCACCAGAGAGCATTAGTGTAGAAGTTGATACAAAATCATCTAAAACCATTACTATTATCATTACTGGTATAGACAAGGAATTAGTTGGGCAAGTATCTGCTAAAATTAGATCTTTTAGAAAACCTGAGCCTTACAAAGGAAAAGGTATACGATATGCGGGCGAATACGTTCGTCGTAAAGCGGGTAAATCAGCTGGTAAATAAGGAAATTTGATATGAATAAGAATCAGTTTAAAACAGAACGTAGAAGTAGAATTAGACGTCGTATTAGATCTACAATAATAGGTACTTCAGAGTGCCCTAGGTTAAGCATTTACAAGAGTAACAAAAATGTTTACCTACAACTTATTGACGATAGTGCAGGCGTAACACTTGTAGCTAGTAAAGGAACTTCAGGCACAGAAAGTGCAAAAACTGTTGGCCAGAACATAGCTAAATTAGCTCAAGAAAAAGGAATATCTAACGTTGTATTCGATCGCAGTGGATACAAATATCATGGAATTATCAAAGCGGCAGCCGAAGGCGCTCGCGATGGTGGTTTACAGTTTTAATCGAACGGTTTAAGTAATGCCAAAAATAAGAAGAAAAAAATCTATTCCAGCCTCAAACCTCAATCTTGAGGAAAAACTAGTACACGTTAACCGTGTTGCTAAAGTAGTTAAAGGTGGACGTCGTTTTAGCTTTAACGCAATAGTTGTAGTTGGTGACGGAAACGGTGTAGTAGGTCACGGCCTAGGTAAAGCAAATGAAGTTTCTGACGCAATTCAGAAAGGCTTCGATAATGCTAAAAAGAACTTAATTCGTGTTCCACTTACTAAGACTAGAAGTATTTACCATCCTGTTGTTGGTAAAGCTGGTGCAGGTCGAGTATTATTACGTCCAGCCTCTGATGGTACGGGTGTAATTGCAGGTGGAGCTGTTAAAAACTTATTAGATGTAGCGGGTGTGCATAACATACTGTCTAAATCTCAAGGCTCTTCAAATCCACATAATATGGTTAAAGCTGCTTTTAAAGCACTTAGCGAGTTATCAGACCCTATGGAAGTGGCACAACGTAGAGATATATCTCTTAACAAAGTATTTCAAGGTTAATACCTAAACGAGTTTATTATGGAATTACATAATTTAAAAGCACCGGCCACCAATAGTAAAGACAGAAAGCGTGTTGGACGTGGGCAAGGATCTGGAAGAGGCGAACAATCAGGACGTGGACATAACGGACAAAGATCAAGATCAGGTTATAGCAGCCGTGCTTGGTTCGAAGGTGGACAAATGCCACTACAACGTCGTGTACCAAAGTATGGTTTTACCAATCCAAACAGAGTACAAAACCGTCCTATTAATGTTCAAACCATAGCTGAATTTATTGAAGCTGGTAAACTTAATGAAACGGTAACTATTGCTGACTTAATAGTATCAGGTTTAGCTCACAAAAACGACCATATTAAATTATTAGGTCGTGGCGATCTCACAGTTAAATTTACTATCGAAGCACATGCTGCTAGTAAAACTGCTGTAGAGAAAGTTGAGAAAGCTGGTGGATCAATCACTTTAATTACTAACTAACTTACGAGCCTAGGGACGAATGAGTCTGGTAGAAAACTTCCGCAATATTTTTAAAATTGAAGACCTGAGGAATCGCATCCTTTATACCATTGGTATATTGTTGGTGTACAGAGCAGGTAGTTACATTACACTTCCAGGAGTAGATGCTTCAGCACTTATAACAAGTACTGGTAACGCGTCAAGCTTATTGGGATTATTTGATTTATTTGTGGGAGGTGCCTTCTCAAGAGCAGGTGTGTTTGCGTTGGGTATTATGCCTTACATTACCGCATCTATTATCATTCAGCTTGCTGGCGCAATTGTACCATATTTCCAAAAGCTGCAACGCGATGGGGAAGAAGGTAGACGTAAGATTACAAAGTTAACTCGTTACGGAACTGTATTTATTACAGCATTTCAAGCAATAGCGTTTTCTATAAACCTTATTGCTACTGCTCCACAAGCAATTGTAGTAAGCAATCTAGCATTTTCTATTACTGCCATGATTGTATTGACAGCTGGTACTGTATTTGTAATGTGGTTAGGTGAAAGAATTACAGATCGTGGAATAGGTAATGGTATTTCGCTCATAATTATGATAGGTATTATTGCTGCATTGCCTGCTAACTTCTATAACGAGTTAGTTACTAAGCAAAATGCAATACTTGTTATTATTGAATTAGCAGCATTAGTTGCTGTAATTGCAGCGGTAGTGTTATTAACACAAGGCACAAGAAAAATACCAGTTCAGTATGCAAAGCGAGTAGTTGGTCGAAAAGTTTATGGTGGTACAACACAGTATTTACCACTTAAAGTTAACGCGGCTGGAGTAATGCCTATTATTTTTGCTCAGTCAATTATGTTTATACCGAGTACTATTGGTCAATTCTTTCCAGAGAACCAAACAGTACAGTTTATGACCTCATGGTCAGCAGATTTTACAGGAGTGACCTATTCAATAGTGTTCTTTCTAATATGTGTGTTTTTTACTTTTTTCTACACAGCTATCGCTATCAATCCAAAAGAGATGGCAGATACTATGAAAAGACAAGGTGGATTTATACCTGGCGTACGCCCTGGTAAATCTACAGTAGAGTTCATTGATAATATATTGACGAAGATTACCCTTCCAGGATCTATCTTCTTATCTTTTGTTGCTATTCTTCCTGCAATTGCAACAGGCTTACTTGGGGTAACTCCTGGCTTTGCTCTGTTCTACGGTGGAACTAGCTTATTAATTATTGTTGGTGTGGCATTAGATACGCTGCAACAAATTGAGAGTCACCTCATGATGCGTCATTACGACGGATTTATGAAGACCGGAAAGATTAAAGGCAGAAGAAGAGCTTAATAATGATTTATCTGAAGAGTGAAAGTGAGATTGACAAGATGCGTGAGAGTGCGCTACTAGTCTCAAGGACTCTTGGAGAAGTGGGTAAAATAATTGAACCTGGTGTTGAAACAGGAACATTGGATAGAGTGGCAGAAGATTATATACTTAAATATAATGGACGCCCAGCTTTCAAAGGCTATGGCCCACGAAACAACCAATTTCCAGCAACACTTTGTATCTCTGTGAATGATGAAGTTGTTCACGGAATACCAGGAACTAGAAAATTAGTAGAAGGCGATATTGTTTCTGTTGATTGTGGAGTAGAAAAAAATGGTTATTTTGGAGATCATGCGTTTACCTTTGCTGTAGGCGATTGTGATGACGAAACCTTAAAACTACTTAGAGTAACACTAGAATCGCTTTATAAAGGAATTGAACAAGCAATACACGGTAATAAAATTGGTGATATTGCTTATGCTATTCAAAGCCATTGCGAAGATAGTGGTTTTGGAGTAGTAAGGGATTTAGTCGGACATGGATTAGGAAAGGCTTTACACGAAGACCCTTCCGTTCCAAACTTTGGCAAAAAAGGCCGAGGCGAAAGATTAAGAACAGGAATGACACTTGCAGTGGAACCAATGATCAATTTGGGCAGCTGGCGAGTAAAAACATTGGATGATGGCTGGACAGTATGTACGGCAGATGGTAGTGTTTCGGCACATTATGAACATGATATTGTAGTTCGTGAAGGAAAAGCTGAAATTCTCAGTACTTTTGACTATATTGCCGAGCTATCAAAAAATCAAGAAAATATATTTTACCATGGCTAAACAAGAGCCCATTAAACAAGACGGAATAATAGTTGAAGCTTTGCCCAACGCACAGTTTATAGTTAAGCTGGACAATGGACATGAGTTATTGGCCCATGTTTCTGGTAAAATGCGAATGTATTACATAAAAATACTACCTGGAGATCGTGTGGCGGTTGAAATGTCGCCTTACGATTTGAGTAAAGGTAGAATCACATACCGATATAAATAACCAAGGTTATGAAAACAAGATCTTCAGTGAAGAAAAGAAGCGCAGATGACAAACTTGTACGACGCAAAGGTCGTCTCTTCGTAATTAACAAGAAGAACCCGCGCCATAAACAGCGTCAAGGTTAATTATTTAATAGCATAAATATATGGCACGTATTGCTGGAATAGATTTACCCAAACAGAAACGAGGCGTTATCGCTCTAACCTATATTTTTGGTATTGGGAGCACAACCTCAGAGCAATTACTACGTAGAGTAGGAATTGATCCTAATCAAAAAGTTGAAGATTGGGACGAGGATCTTGTAGTTGAGCTTCGAAAGATTCTTGATGAAGAATACAAGGTTGAAGGTGCGCTTAGAAGCGAGGTTAACGGAAGTATTCGACGTTTAATCGAGATTGGTAGTTACCGTGGCATGCGTCACAGAAAAGGACTACCTGTACGTGGACAACGCACAAAAACCAATGCACGCACCAGAAAAGGCAGAAAACGCACTGTTGCTGGTAAGAAAAAAGTAACGAAGTAATATAACACAGTTTAAACATGGCTAAAAAACAAACAAAAACCTCTGCGGCTATAGCTGCGAAGAGAAAAAGGAAAAAGCAAGTTAGCGATCCTAATGGGATGGCTTTTGTGAAAGCTACTTTTAATAATGTGATTGTTACTATTACAGACGCATCAGGCGGTGTACTATCTTGGTCTTCTGCAGGTAAAGAAGGTTTTAGAGGTTCTAGAAAGAACACTCCATATGCAGCTCAGTTAAGCGCTGAAACAGCAGCAAAAGCAGCATATGATATGGGACTAAGAAAAGTAGAAGTGTTTGTAAAAGGGCCAGGATCTGGCCGCGAGTCGGCAGTTCGTGCTATGGCAAGTGCTGGTTTAGAGGTGTCGTCTATTAAAGACCGCACTCCAATTCCACACAACGGATGTCGCCCACCAAAACGTAGAAGAGTTTAATCGTAAGTCTTATTTATAATGGCAAGATATACAGGCCCCAAACAAAAAATAGCTAGACGTTTCAAAGAACCAATCTTTGGACCAAGCAAAGCACTAGAACGCAAACCATACGGACCTGGTCAGCATGGTCGCTCACGTTTTCAACGCAAGTCTGAATATGCTATTCAGCTTGAGGAAAAACAAAAGGCAAAATACACATATGGTTTACTGGAAAAACAATTCCATAATCTGTATGAAACAGCAAGTGCTAGACAAGCAGTTACTGGTGAAGTATTATTGCAATTACTAGAATGCAGATTAGATAATATTGTGTTCAGAATGGGATTTGCTAAAACAAGAAGACAGGCTCGCCAATTGATTACACACAAGCATATTGTTGTAAACGGCGGTCTAATTAATATCCCTTCTTATAGTGTAGCTCCTGGTGATGTAATATCTCTACGACCAAAATCTAGAGGCTTAGAAATTGTAGAAGACTCTTTACAGGGATCTTCAAGAAATAAATTCAAATGGGTTGAGACCGATTTGAAATCTAAATCAGGTAAGATGTTATACGTTCCTACAATGGAAGAAATACCTGAGAACATAAATGTTCAGCTTATTGTTGAGCTTTATTCTAAATAATATTTAAATTTATTTATCATGAGTAATTACAGTATTCA
>Ga0265293_10010189_pt1 | contig 13205 bp, 12 predicted proteins | sample Munlanlewell138R_FD_192505 | JGI IMG/M metagenome (GOLD analysis project Ga0265293, IMG submission 192505) | Leachate microbial communities from a municipal landfill in Southern Ontario, Canada - Leachate well 138R | ecosystem: Engineered > Solid waste > Landfill > Unclassified | place: Canada... | reverse complement strand
GAGTAACCTTGTAGGTGTCTAGCTCTACTCATTGGATAAAACGGGTTTAAGGATCGGTCCTGTCGGGAAACCGATCCTTTCCCGTTTTCTGTACCGCTTGCATGCTCTCTCCCCCTTCGTCTCCTCGAGGGCGGATCAGGTCGCATTGCAGCAGGGACCGGGTAACTTCGTTATCGAGGTTTACCGGCGTTTTCGCCTTCGGGAACATCCCTTCGGTTTGTGTTTTCCCCCTGATCACGCTGTAACAGAAGACGGTGTGGGTTTTTTGTCTTTCCACCGACCAGATCCTTTTTCAGTCGACCTTTTACAGAAGTTCAGGGGCTTGATACCCGCGAAATTTCCAAAAATATGTCAAAAAATGAATATTTTGCGAAAAAATGACCGGTAGATCGATCTTTACGCCTCGATGTTGAGTTATAGGTATTATCGAATTAGCAAGATGAGTATATAATATTTTTGCAGGTTAATTTAAAGAAGGAGGGAAGTGTCAATGAAAAAGATTTTCATGGCCGCGCTTCTGTTTACACTCCTTTTTGCCCTTGCATCTCAAGCAGAAGCAGAGGTCAAGGAGCACGAGATCGTTGGTGCATACGGCTGGCACTATACTATTGTTTGGGACGGCTGGCGAGGGGATCTCACTCTACTTGCAGGCGTGGACAGGGCGACCCTTGAAAAAGACGGCGTTGAATACGCCGTACGCTACGTTCTTCTCGAAAATCCGCAGACAACTATTAACGGACTCCAGGGGCCGGGCTTCAACGGCAAATCCTCGTCCCTGAACCACAGGATCATTTTCTGGGTGGATTTCAACAGGACTCCGGGAGACACATCCGACGATCAGCGTTTCGAGGGTTACTTTATGACACAGACGAAAGATGCCATGGCGGGCATAACCTGGTGGGACAATATTCCCTTTGGTTTTTACGCCGTGAAATCAGGCGAGATCATCGGCTAGTAAAGAAAAACCCTGTAAACGGAAAGAAAGCGCCAGTCCCATAGGGCGCTTTCTTTCCGTGTCCGCTGGCAGGTAGAGTGATCGTCTTGAAATAGGGCAATTTCGCCAAGAGGCCTGTTGAACTCGGGCAGTATCTTTTTCAGGCGCCCAAAGTTTTATGGAGTTCACCGAGGCGTCCGAAGCAGGTGCTTTGCTGAGTGACATTGAAAACTATCCTGACTATCAGGTTTTTTGGCCTTGCCGTATTAAACCGGCAACAACGGGGGAGGACGATGAGCCAAGATCATGATCGTATAACGGGCAGGGATGATCCTCCGGATGATGGAGAAATTGCAGGCTGGATAGGCAATGAGGACTTTGGATACTGGAAGCGGACGATGGAATGGATCGAAGGGTCCTACCCTGATGTCTTTGTCCCGGAATGGATCTACGGCGGGAAGAAACACGGCTGGTCCCTCAGGTTCAAGAAATCGAAATCTTTCTGTACGTTGATCCCCGAGAAGGGGCGTTTCGCATTGCTTATCGTCTTTGGCGCGGAAGAACGGAAAAAGGTCGAAGCAATAAGAGAAGGCCTGTCACCTCACGCCAGGGAGGAATATGACAAGGCTGAAACATATCACGACGGGAAATGGCTGCTCCTTGCGATAGACAGCGAGAAGGCACTGCAGGACGCCTTCTCGCTTTTAACTGTCAAGCGGAAACCAAAAAGGATGAACATCTGACCTGTTACTGAATTTCTTCCATAGGGCCCATATTAAACCTGGGGGCACCAGCAACGGGATCAGCATGTTTTGCGGACCCCGGACGGGGGCATGCCTGCAACTTTTCCCCTAAATGGTTTTTCAGTTGATCTCACCGGTGGTATTGACGAACCTTGTTGAAGGCATATCCGTAATGTAGTATGTTTACAAGAGAGGATGGCAGGCTTCTGACCTTTGGTAAGGAAAGAAGGGGCGATCGATTTGGGGGTAGAAAAAGGGAGCAGGGAATATTTCGACCTGGTCGCCTCGAAGTGGGATGAGATGCGGCGAAGTTTTTTTAGCGAAGAGGTGCGGGAGGGGGCCTACAGGGCAGCGGGACTTGTCCCGGGCAGGGTAGCCGCCGATATTGGGTGCGGGACTGGATTCATTACGGAGGGCCTGCTGGAGAAGGGGATGAAGGTGATAGCTGTTGACCAGTCACCTGCCATGCTTGCTCAACTTCTTTCGGTCATGAGCAGCCCTTACCTGGATATCAGGCAGGGCGAAGCCGAATCGCTTCCCATAGATGACGATTCCGTCGATTACGGCTTTGCCAACATATTTCTGCACCATGTGGAATCACCTCCTGTTGCGATAAGGGAAATGACCAGGATCATCAGACCAGGTGGAGTGCTTGTAATAACAGATATGGACGAACATGATTTTGATTTTCTTTTGACTGAGCAGCATGACCGCTGGGCCGGTTTTGACAGGAGCGACATAAGGGAATGGTTCCTTGGCGCAGGGCTCCGGGATGTGAAGGTGGGCCCTGTTGGTTCCACCTGATCCGCATTATCGGATGAGGGCAGCACCGTCGGTGCTGTCAGTGTATTTGTCGCCAGCGGGAAAAAAGGATAGCCTGTTTTTGAGTCAATCCCGAGAACAAGGCCTGGAGAGGTCTACTATGTCGATATCGTTTCAACACGTTTCATTCGCCTATCCCGGGAACGCGTCCCCGATATTCGGGGATGTAACGGTACATTTTGCAGAAGGTTGGACGGGGATCGTCGGCGCGAACGGGGCTGGGAAGACAACTTTTCTGCAGCTTGCCATGGGACAGATCGAGGCACAGACAGGGACGATAAAACGAAAGGGCAGCATGGTGTTTTGCCCGCAGCGTACCGATGACATGCCCGAGAATCTGTCGCGTTTCGTATCTGCAACTGATGCAGAGGCATGGGTGCTGCGTGGAGAACTGCAGGTTGAGGAGAACTGGGCGACCCGCTGGCCGACCCTCAGCCACGGTGAACGAAAACGGGCTCAGATCGGAGTCGCCCTGTGGCAGAGACCCGATGTCCTTCTTCTGGATGAGCCCACCAATCATATTGATCTGATCGCCCGGGAGCTTCTTGTCGCGACGCTTTCCTCATTCAACGGCATTGGACTGCTGGTAAGCCATGACCGGGATTTGCTGGATCTTCTATGCCAAAGGTGTATTTTTCTGGATCCCCCGGAGGTAGTGGTGAGGCCGGGCAATTATTCGAAAGCAGTCTCTGATGCCCAAAGGGAAGAATCCAGCCTGATCGCAAGGCGTGAAATTCTGCAGCAGAACCTTGAGCGGCTGAAGATCGAATCCAGACGACGTTATGAAAAAGCCTCCCGGGCGGGAAGAAGGAGTTCAAAGAGGAACCTGGCGCGAGGGGATAGCGATGGTCGTGCCAGAATCGATCTTGCCAGGGTTTCAGGGCAGGACGGGCAGGCCGGGCGGCTGGCAAGACAGCCTGAAAGCCGTATTGCCAGACTGCATGAAAAGATTTCCGGGATAAAGATCAAGAAACGCTATGACACCTATTTCTGGCTGGAAGGTTCTGTTTCTCCCCGCAAATGCCTCTTTTCCATTGCGGGGGAGATCATCGACCTTGACGGCCAAAGAAGGCTGAAAGTTCCAGAGTTTTCGATCATTAGGGACGACCGCATTGCCATTACCGGCGAAAACGGGTTGGGGAAGAGTACTTTCGTTCGTTTCATTCTCGACAGTATGGATCTTCCCGGTGAACGCCTGGTATTTCTCCCCCAGGAGATCGACCTCGCCCAGACTCGAAAGATAATGGAAGACGTTCATCGTCTTTCCCGGGAGCAGCTCGGAACGGTGATGACCGTGGTGAGTGCCCTGGGATCAAGGCCGGAAAGGCTGTTGAACAACCTGGATGCGAGCCCCGGGGAACTTCGCAAAGTGTTGCTGGCTCTCGGAGTGATCCGCCATCCCTATCTTATAGTCATGGATGAGCCGACCAATCATCTCGATATTCCGGCAATCGAGTGCCTTGAGGATGCATTGAGGGTTTGTCCCTGTGCTCTTTTGCTGATCAGCCATGACCTGCGCTTTCTCTCCCGTGTTGCCCGAAAACGATGGCATCTGCAGCAGCATGGAAGGGAGATAACCTTTGCCATGAAGGAACTAGAGAGGACGGGCTACTGATCCTTGAGGGGTATCCTGAGGGGACAAATTTGGCTCCCTCCAGAGGACACCGGAAAGACAAAAGTAATGAAATAGTCAAAAGTGCAGGTTTGATCCCTCAGAAGTTTCGAAGCTCCTGAAATAGTCAAAAGTGTACGACCTGTTGCCCGAATTGCGAATATCAGGGCACAAGGAGCTGAATGCCCTTAAAACAGATATTGCCAGGGGTTGTTCGCCAAGATGGGGATCCAGGAGCCGGAAAACAGCAATGTCTTTTACACCAACATAAACATTGCGGAAAGGGTTCGCCCTGGAAAATCTGGGGGCTAAATTGAGCGACAGGGCGCGCGAGTCTGACGCCAAAGGAGTTGCTGTAAATCAACTTTTTTCTGGGCCCATCGGTTTGACGCCTCAGGGGAGGAGATGCAGCAATAAAAGTATATCGCCTTTGATCCTCACAAGAGATACACTTTTGCTTCAGCAACCCGGAGTTAATCACGCCTGACCCCGCTGCTCCTTTCAGTAAATTCCGGTCAACCCCGTTTTGTCCTAGAATGTTTGAAAATGGTGGATCAACCAACGGAGGTGAAAAGAATGACCGGACTTTTCCTGAAGAATTATCTCTTTACATTGTTGCCGTTCGTTGCGCTGGATGCTGTCTGGCTGGGCCTCGCGGCAAAGAAATTCTACAGATCACAGATCGGCTACGTAATGGCAGAAAGACCAAACTGGATTGCTGCGGCAGTTTTTTATCTCCTTTTCATTGCGGGAATGGTCTTCTTTGTGACCGGAAGGGAAGGGACTCTGCAAGAAGCAGCATTCAGGGGAGCGGTTTTCGGTTTGATCTGTTACGCGACATATAATCTTACGAACCTTGCGACGATCAGGAGATGGCCGGTAATTGTGACGGTTGTGGACATGACCTGGGGAACGATCCTGGGAGGCAGTACTGCCTTTATCGCAGTCTGGTTAAAGGGTCTTTTCAGTTGAAGTACGAATCCAGCGTGGCCAGGCCGTAGACTTTTGATGTTTTTTGGCAACGGACCCTATCTGAAAGAGATCGGAGACATTTGCGGATATCAAAATCGGGAATGACCCAGACCTGGAAGCGGTTCGAAGAATCTGGAAAAATAGAATAGCACCCTGGAGAAAGAAAGAAGATCCTTTCAATGCCATTAGACTAGAATATTCAATTGTGCAGGCATGGCACCTTCAAGCAAGCATCCACATCTCATGGAGGGATCACGAATGAGCCTTGGATCACTGATAATGTTTCCGGTCATTTTGAGCTTGTGTTTTTCATTCAACCTGTCAACAGCGGAAGCATACGAACTGCCGGTCTACGTAGACTATGAATACGGAGACCTGAAGGAAGTTATCGTCGGCCTTCCATTCGGGATGACGCCCTCATTGAGCGCGCCCTGGTTTGAAAACGCCATGAAGGTATTGCCGCCGGACGAGGCGGAGTATGCAAGAAAAACAGCGGGAATGCTCTGGACCGATATGATCGACCCCAAAACCGGCAAAAGCGAAACAGAGAAGCTGGAGGAGGAAAACCTTGCCCTGATAGGCATTTTAAATTCCCTTGGAGTTAAAGTTTATCGGCCGAGAGAGATAACCGTTGATTTCATAAAGGAAAATTATGGGTCCGATGTTCTGGAGAACGGGTTCAGCCAGGATTTCCCACGTGACAACATGGCCGTGATAGGTAACAGCCTTATAGAGTTCAATCTTCGAACACCTCTCAGAAAGGTCGATATTTCAGGGTTCAGGGAAATCCTTCTGGAAAGATGCACGAAGGAGGGAGTGCGGTGGTTCTCAATGCCGCACACGGAATTGCTTGCCCCGCCCTCTCCTGATACCCCGCTCCTGGAAGGCGGAGACGTAATTGTACTGGGCAGGACTATCCTGGTCGGCAACACTCTGAATCCAAGCGTGGGATCTAACGAAGCAGGCTTCAGGTGGCTGAAGAACATACTGGGAAGCTCCTATGATGTTGTACGGGTTCCCCTGAGGGAGGACGTTCTCCATCTCGACTGCGTTCTCTCCGTTCCTCGGAGAGGCCTGGCGATAGTTTGTGAAGAAGCTTTCGTTGATGGGCTGCCCGACCACATCAAGGGGTGGGACCTGATCAAGGTCGATATCGAGAGCGTGCGGAGGCTTACAGTGAACGGGATCCCGGTCGACGGTGAGAACTACATCATGTCCTTCAATGAACACAACGACAACAGGTATCTGCAGGCTGAACTCGAGAAGAGGAATATAAAAGTCCACAGGGTGTTTTTCGGGACCCACAACGGTCAGGGCGGCTCACTCAGGTGTGCGACCCAGCCTGTCATAAGAAAAATCAGGTAACCGGGGCGGGTTGGTCCCGTCGCTCGGGACGCTGGCCTTTCCCTCCGGCTTAGGGTGCACAATTTCATTTCAAGGAGGAAGTGTCAATGAGATCCAGACCATCTGTTTTCGCGTTGCTTCTGCTGCTCTCTCTGGTACTTGTACATCCGGGCGAGAGTTGCACCACTATCCTCGTCACAAAGGGCGCTTCCTCCGACGGCTCGGTGATGATATCGCACTCTGACGATAACGATCTTATGGACCAGCGCATTATCCGTGTTCCAGCCCAGGACCACGCCCAGGGCGCACTCCGCCCGGTCTTCTGCACTGCTGCTGCCATAGGCGCATTCCCGCAGTACAACAGTTTCTCCTATCCGCGCATGGTTACCGGTGATAGGGGTAGAGGTTACGATACCGCAGGTCCCGCTTCCATTCCTCTTGGGCACATTCCCCAGGTGGAAAAGACCTATGCGTATTTTGACGGCAGCTACGGGATTATGAATGAACACCAGCTAATGTTCGGGGAATGTACCGACGGATCGAAGGTCACCCTTGATCCGGAGCCGGGAAAGCGGATTTTCTATTCTGCCGAACTGTCCAGGGTAGCTCTTGAGCGCTGCCGCACGGCTCGTGAGGCTATCAGGGTGATCGGGGAACTCATAGAGAAGTACGGTTACTACGGTACGGGAGAAACACTTCCTGTTGGGGATACTGAGGAAGGGTGGGTAATGGAGATGGCACCCTCTCCCGAGGGAGTAGGTGGTCTGTGGGTTGCGAAGAAGGTTCCCGATGGGGAGGTCTTCGTGGGGGCCAATGAGTTTCGCATCCGGGAGGTGGACCCCGATGATCCTGACATGATGTTCTCGAAGGATCTTCACGAAATTGCCCAAAAGCATGGATGGTGGAAGCCAGAGGACGGAAAACTCGACTGGCTGAAAACGGTGAGTCTCGGGGAATACAACCACCCATACTACTCGCTTCGACGGGTGTGGCGGGTCTTATCCCTGGTTGCACCTTCCAGGAACTTTACCCCGTGGGTGGAGGATGGATTTACAAAAGATTACCCGTTTTCTGTCAAACCTGACAAAAGGCTCTCCGTCAGGGATGTCATGGGCCTTCATCGCGATCACTTCGAAGGCACAGAGTTCGACCTCACAAAGGGTGTTGCGGCAGGTCCGTTCGGATATCCCGACCGTTTTTACGGTCCCTACGATGGGAAAGGAGATGTGGGCGATCCGTCACGAAAACTGGAAGGCGCCTGGGAGCGTCCGCTCTCCGTATCTTATTGCGGTTACGTTTACGTGAACCAGGCTCGCGGATGGCTTCCGGACCCGATCGGGGGGATCATGTGGCTGGGGCTGGACAAACCCACTGATACTGTCTTTATCCCCTTTCATGTCGGTGTGACGTCGCTTCCCCGATCTGTTGAAGTCTGCAATACTGAGAAATTCTCCCGTGAGAGCGCATGGTGGACCTTCAATTTCCTTTCGAACTATCAGGGACTCAAGTACAGCTATATGCACAAAGAGATCGTTGTCCTCCAGGAGCAGCTCGAAAAAGGTTTTCTCGTCTTTCTTCCCGAAGTTGAGAAGAGAGCGTTGCAACTGTACGAGAAAGATCCTTCAGAAGCAGTGAAATACCTGACGGAATTGGCCGAAAACTATACCGCTTCTGTAATGAAGGAATGGTGGGATCTGAGCGAACAGCTCATTGTTAAGTACAACGACGGCCTTCTGAACGAGCCCGGTAATATGGGGCAGCCCCTGGGATATCCCGGGGAGTGGTTGGAAACGACGTCCTGGCCCAACGGGCCAACCACCTATCAGAATCCCGAGTCCTAGAGGTGTCAGCCCGTACACATTTGACAAAATTGGTGGGAACGTAAGGTTTGCCAGAGCGACAGGGGTATATCTTTGCCATTGTTTCAGCGGGGCAAGGCTGAATGAGACCGGAAAAATTGACGGGATATCTGAATCGTGCGTAAATCGTTCCTGCCTCAGGCTTGAACTCAGGTTTGAAAAGGACAGGCATCCGGAAGGAGAACTGCTACGGATGGTGGAAGATCTTGAGTAGTCAATAGCGTAGGTGTGACCCCAATGGCTGCGCGAGGAGATGAGACTGTGAATAAGGCGAAAGGTCCATGGATCCACCGCTTCATGATCTACTTTTTTACCGTGGTCCTGGCTGTTCTTGTATTCTGGGTTCTCGGATTCCTCGTTGAGGATATCGGGGCCATTCGAGGTCCTCAATATACTGAGATAGAACAAAGATATGTAGACCAGGATCTGGTCGACAGGGCGAAAACCCTCATGGCGGAAATTACAGACGTAGACCGTGCAATTTCCGACAAGCGCGAGGAAATGCGTATCGTCAACGACAGCTCCCAGAACCTCCAAAATACCATCAACCAGCTTATAGAGCTCCAGAAACTGGCAGTCCAGAGGTCCGTCTCTCTTTCGGACAAGGAGCAGACCAACCTTTCCGAGAGTCTTGCCCATTTCCTTGAAAGCCAGAAGCGTTACCAGGTTTACAACACGGAACTATCACGGCTCACCGACCGTAAAAGGTCTCTCGAGTCCGAAAGATCGGCCATTGAAAAGAAGATAGCCGGGCAGTCATTGCCTGCAGGGGAGGAATTCCGGGTCCTTCGGGAGAAACACGATCTTCGTCTGGCGGGGTACCAGTTACTGATCCTTCTCCCCATGCTGGCCGCTGGTGCCATTTTTGTGGTCAGGAAACGTGGCAGCGTTTACTTTCCGCTTTTCCTTGGATTCGCGGCGGCTACGCTTCTGAAGACAGCTTTCGTCATACACAGGTATTTCCCTGCCCGATACGTCAAGTATGTTCTTGTAGGTGGGCTCCTCATAGCCGTTATCAAGCTCCTGGTGTATTTCATCAGGGTCATTGCCTTTCCTAAAGCCGACCTGCTGATGAAGCAGTATCGCGAGGGCTATGAAAGGTTCTTCTGCCCGGTATGCGATTTTCCCATCAGGAGGGGCCCACGGAAATTCTTGTTCTGGACGCGCAGAACGGTCGGCAAGTTGGAGCTTCCCAGGGGATCGGATGAAGACAGTCCATACTCATGCCCGGCCTGCGGAACGGTTCTGTTCGAGGAGTGCCCGAAGTGCCATAATATCAGGTATTCTCTGCTTACTTTCTGCCAGCACTGCGGTGCAGTGAAGGAGATAGAACACGGTTCTGATAACGCAAAAGTATGATTCTTGATACCAGTAAGGAAAGAACTTAGCGAAAACCTTCCAAAGCCCGGTTGTGTCAAATGTGTACGGCCTGACACCAAAAAGGTGTCGCTGCCCTTTGGAATGAATATATCTCCATTGACAGATTCCACACTTCTCCTTAAGATAGTAAGCGATTACTTACTATTTAGGAGAAGGGGTGTTTTCATGGTTCAAAAGGGCAAAAATCTTCCCGCCCAGGAGCGGAAAAGGGTCATCGTAGAGACGGTGATCTCCCTTGCCGCCGAGGGTAAACCCTCGGACATCACCACCGCCGCCATCGCCGAAAGGATGAATCTGACCCAGGGAGCCCTCTTCCGGCATTTCCCCACGAAAGAAGCCATCTGGAAGGCCGTTCTCGACTGGGTGGGGAAGAACCTCTTCTCCCGCCTGGATAAGGCGACTGCTGATGCAGGCTCCCCCCTCGAAGCCCTTGAGGCGATCTTCCTTGCCCATGTCCAGTTTGCCTCGGAGCATCCGGGAGCCCCACGTTTGCTTTTGAGCGAGTTCCAACGCACAGAGGAAAGCCCTGTACGAAGCCTGGTCCATTCCCTTCTCAAAAAATATGATTCCCGGGTGGTCGCACTTCTGGAGGAGGGGAAAATGACCGGGGATGTCGACCCTGCCCTCGACTCACCCTTTGCGGCCGCCCTGTTTACAGGGACCATCCAGGGTCTTGTCCTCCAGTCACAGCTCGAGGAGGACAACCGGGACGGGCTTCTTAAAGCCCACAGGGTTTTCGCGATCTACCGGCGGGGCATCGAGAGGAGGGATCCGGCATGAAGGGCCTGAAAGGGAAAGGCAAGACGATATTTCTTCTCTTCGGTTTTCTTGTGTTGGCGGTGTTCTTCTTCTATTTCATGATGCGTTCAGGTCCCCTGGCCCCTGTGGAGGTGACGGCTACGGTGGTGGAAGTTCGTCCACTGACCCCGGCCCTTTACGGCATTGGCACCGTGAATTCCCAGGCGTCCTACCGGATCGGTCCCACCATTCCCGGACGGGTGAAAGATCTGTCTGTGCGGGTGGGTGACCTCGTGGAGAAGGGACAGGTCCTTGGCGCCATGGATCCGGTGGACTGGGAACAGCGACTCACCGCTCAGGACTCAGCGATCCGGAGGCTGGAAGCCTCCCTTCAGGCAGGGGAGGCCCGCATCGCCGAGGTTGCCGCCAGGGGAAACTACGCCTCGGCATTGGCAAAGCGATATGACAACCTGTTGAAGGTGGGCGCGGTCAGCCTCGACGCCGCCCAGGCAAAACGGCAGGAGGCCCAGGCACTTGCCGCGCTGGAAAATTCCGCCCGGGCCGAGCGGGACGCCATCCGGGCAGACCTGGCCCGGGCCCGGGAAGACCGTAAGGGACTGGAGCAGCAGAAGGACAATCTCTTGCTGGTCTCTCCCGCGGAAGGACTCGTTACCGCCCGGAACGTCGAGCCGGGGACGACGGTGGTGGCAGGCCAGGCGGTTGTGGAGGTCATCGACCGGGAAAACCTGTGGATATCCGTCCGGTTTGACCAGGCCATGGCCTCGGGCCTCACTCCCGGTCTTCCCGCCTCCATCTCCCTCCGCTCCAGGGGAGACACGCTCCTTCCGGGGATGATACAGCGGGTGGAACCCCTTGCGGATGCCGTCACGGAGGAGCTGATGGCCAAGGCGGTCTTCGACACGGTACCAGATGTGCTGCCCCCCCTGGGCGAGCTTGCTGAGGTCACGGTGACTCTTCCTCCTCTTCCCGAGACCGCCGTCGTTCCCGACAGCGCTCTCCAGCGCCTGAACGGAGATCTCGGCGTGTGGGTTCTCGACAACGGGTCCATTACCTTCCGGCCTGTGAAGACGGGACGAAGAGACCTCGATGGTTTCGTCCAGATCATTAGCGGCCTTGAAAAAGGGGAGAATATAGTTCAATACATGAAAAAAGCCCTTTCCCCTCGCAGCCGCGTGAAGGTAGTAGAGAACCTGGAGGCAAATTAATGATCAGCCTCGCCGGGCGTGACATTCTCCACGGATGGGGAAAGTTCGTGCTCACCGGCTTCGGACTGGGTCTTTTGATCGGAGTGACCCTCACCATGGGAGGAGTCTACCGGGGGATGGTGGACGACGCCAGGGTGCTGCTCGACAACAGCGGAGCGGATCTTTGGGTGGTTCAGCAGGATACTCTCGGACCCTACGCCGAATCGTCCAGCATCTATGACGATCTCTGGCGGAGTGTGGCCGGGATGAAAGGAGTGGAGGCTGCGGCCAACGTCACCTACCTCACCACCCAGATACGCCGGGGGGAGGAGGACGTCCGGGCCATGGTGGTGGGGGTCGAACCCGGGGTCCTCAGCGGGCCGGGGCAGCCCCGGTATCTTGTGGCGGGAAGGCATATCACCCGGAGTCATTACGAGGCGGTGGCGGACGAGGCATCCGGATTCCGCCTCGGCGACTCCATCGGAATACGCAGAAATTCCTACCGGGTTGTGGGGATCACCAGGCGAATGGTCTCCTCGGGAGGAGACCCAATGGTCTTCATCCCCCTGAAGGATGCCCAGGAGGCACAGTTCCTGAAGGATAACGATTTCATCCTTCAGCAGCGTCGGCGGACAGAAGCCAACCCCTCATTGAACCGGCCGGGAATTCCAGGGTTGCTCGAGAGCGTGCTGGCCTCCCAGACCGGAAATTCCACTGTGAACGCCGTGCTCGTTCGCCTCGCTCCCGGTGCGGATCCGGAGGAGACCGCGGAGCATATCCGTCGATGGAAGCGCCACGAAGTGTACACTCGAGAGCAGATGGAGGAGATCCTGCTCGGCAAACTTATTGCCACCTCTTCCAGGCAGATCGGCATGTTTCTCGTCATCCTCGCCATCGTGAGCGCCGCCATCGTGGCCTTCATCATCTACACCCTCACCATGGGGAAGATCCGTGAGATCGCCGTTCTCAAGCTCATCGGAACAAAAAACCGCACCATCGTGGGGATGATCCTTCAGCAGGCTCTCGGCCTCGGGGTGCTTGGTTTCATGATCGGCAAGATCTCCGCCACCATCTGGGCGCCGATCTTTCCCAAGTATGTGTTGCTTGAAGGACGGGACTCGGTGGCGGGGTTCATCGCCGTTATGATCATGTGCGTTGCCTCAAGCGTTCTCGCCATTCGGATGGCCCTTAAGGTGGATCCCGCCGAGGCCATAGGGGGATAAAGGATATGTCCGGAGGGAAAGGAATTACGGTTGAAGGGCTTAAGAAGCGCTATGGGTCGGGAGAGACGGCCGTGGATGCCCTGAAAGAGGTCAATATGGTGGTCGCACCCGGAGAGGTGGTGGGTCTCATCGGTCCCTCGGGGTCGGGTAAAACCACCCTCCTCAAGTGCCTTGGGGCGGTTATCGAGCCCACGGCGGGAAAGATGACCATCGGGGACAATGTGATCTACGAGGAAAAGTGGAAAATAAAGGATTTGAGGGCGCTGCGCAGGGACAAGATCGGGTTCGTCTTTCAGGCCCCCTATCTTATTCCTTTTCTGGACGCAACCGACAACGTGGCCCTGCTCCCCATGCTGGCGGGAAAGCCGAACGG
>Ga0265293_10010188_pt1 | contig 13205 bp, 12 predicted proteins | sample Munlanlewell138R_FD_192505 | JGI IMG/M metagenome (GOLD analysis project Ga0265293, IMG submission 192505) | Leachate microbial communities from a municipal landfill in Southern Ontario, Canada - Leachate well 138R | ecosystem: Engineered > Solid waste > Landfill > Unclassified | place: Canada... | reverse complement strand
AGAGAAGGAAGTCCAGACAGTTAACCTGTCCAACGTTTTCGATCAGATTGAGGAAGGCGAAGTTAAAGAGCTGACCGTGGTTCTTAAAGTTGATGTTCAAGGTAGTCTGGAACCAGTTCGAGATTCACTTGAAAAACTTAGTACCGAGAAAGTCCGGGTAACTATTATCAGGGCAGGGATTGGAAACGTGACTGAAAGTGATGTTATGCTGGCAGTTGCCAGCAAAGGTTTGATTATCGCTTTTAACACAGGAATAGAATCCGGGGCACAAAAACTAGCTGACTCTGAAAGTATTGACATTCGTGCTTATCGAATAATTTATGAACTTATTGAAGACGTGGAAAAAGCCCTCAAGGGCTTGCTGGCACCGCAAATTGTGGAAGTTGTGGAAGGCGTATGTGAGGTAAGAGCGGTATTCCCTAGCGGAAAAAAGGGTAAAGTTGCTGGCGTCTATGTTACGGAAGGAACAGTAACCCGGGACGCACTGGCGAGAGTCAAACGCGGTGGGAGTGTTGTTGCCCAATCAGCGGTTACCGGTTTAAAACGCTTTAAAGATGACGTGCGCAGTATTCCTGCAGGTTATGAATGTGGAGTTAACCTAAAGGATTTTGACGCTTTCCAGGTTGGTGATATTATTGAGATATTCCGCAAGCAAAAAACCAGGCAGGTATAGCTGTGTCACGGCGAATTGAACGGATAAACAGTCTTATCCGTCAGGAAATTTCAGATTTATTGCTGCGAGAACTCAAGGATCCCAGGTTGGATAACTTTGTATCTGTCTTGCGGGTAGATACTGCTCCTGATCTGAGCTTTGCTAAAGTTTACGTCAGTTTTTATGGATCTGAACAGAGCAAAAAGGAAACCATGGCTGCGCTGGAATCTGCCTCGAGGTTTATTCGTAACGAGCTTATGAAGCGCATACGAATACGTACCATTCCCGATATCCTGTTCCAGGAGGATAACTCAATAGCCAGGGGTGCTCAAGTGCTCGAATTGATTGAAGAAATCAAACACGAGGAATCGCTCTAGCTAGTGGATGGCATCCTTAATCTTAATAAACCAGCGGGTATAACTTCCTTTAAAGCGGTTTCTAAAGTTCGGCGTATTGCCGGAGTTGATAAAGTTGGGCACGCAGGCACGCTTGATCCTTTTGCGACCGGAGTGCTGCCAGTGATGTTGGGAAAAGCCACCCGAGTTGCGGAATATTGCCTGGATCATGCCAAGACCTATCGTGCGCAAATTACGCTGGGGAACGAAACCGATACGCTTGATATTACTGGCAATATTATCGCTACCGCTGAAACCACCCACATAACGTTGCAACTAGCAGAATCAGTAATTGGGATGTTTACTGGAGTAATTCAGCAAATACCCCCTGTCTTTTCCGCTCTCAAACTGGATGGGAGAAGAATGTATCAAATGGCAAGAGAAGGCTTGAATCCCGAGCCTGCCAGCCGCAGCGTTTCAATCTATCAATTACAGATAATATCTTTTCAATTACCCATTCTTACAATTGATGTTACTTGCAGTCGCGGTACTTATATACGTTCTCTTGCCCGCGATATCGGATTGGCTTTAAAAAGCCGAGGATATTTGAGTAAGCTGGAGCGCACCGAATATGGTCCATTAGACATCGCCAGTTCTGTATGCCTGGACGATATTGATGAGCAGAATGGGGAAGATCTTATCAAGTCAAATCTCCTGCCGCTGGATACTGTTCTGGGTCATTTATCTGCTATCAATTTAACGCAGGAAGAAGCTGGGCTTGTTGCCAATGGTGGTAGTATTTATCGGCAAGACATGCCTGGTACTGGCAATACATGGCGAGCATATGACGAAAACGGAAGTCTGGCTGCGCTGTTAGTATCAGGACAAGCGCCAGACTGGTATAAGCCCCGGAAAGTATTTGTCGGGGCAAGTCAACCTTGACATTCGGCCTTTAAATAGCTATATTTCATAGGTTGATCAAGGTAAATAATTAAGCTTTACATAAAAAAGAAAGGGGTCAAACGTGGGTAGTATCAATGTTGCGATTATCGGTGTAGGGAACTGCGCATCCTCGCTGGTACAGGGGGTTCAATTCTATAAGAAAGCCAAGGAATTTGAATTTGTTCCAGGTCTGATGCATGTCAACTTGGGCGGGTATCATATTAGCGATATCAATTTTGTAGCTGCTTTCGATGTCGATAAAAACAAAGTCGGCAAAGATCTCAGTAAGGCGATTATCGCACCTCCCAACAACACCATTAAATTCTGTGATGTCCCTCAACTGGGCGTCAAGGTAGAACGGGGTATGACCCATGACGGTTTGGGTAAATACCTTTCTCAAATAATCGAAAAGGCTCCTGGCCCTACCGCAGACATTGTAAAAATCCTCAAAGATACTAAAACCGATGTAGTTATCAACTATCTTCCGGTTGGCAGTGAAATGGCTACCAAGTGGTATGTAGAGCAAATACTGGAAGCTGGTTGTGGTTTAGTCAATTGTATTCCGGTTTTTATAGCCAGGGAAAAATACTGGCAGCAGCGTTTTGCTAGTAAAGGGTTGCCAGTCATTGGAGATGACATCAAATCCCAGGTTGGTGCCACGATAGTCCATCGTGTTCTTACCCGTTTATTTGCTGACCGCGGAGTTCGCCTGGAAAGAACCTATCAGCTTAACTTCGGTGGAAATACCGATTTTATGAATATGTTGGAAAGAGAAAGGCTTGAATCTAAAAAAATCTCCAAAACTGGAGCAGTAACATCACAGCTGGATTACAAGCTGGATCCCAGTTGTGTTCATGTCGGCCCCAGTGATTATGTTCCGTGGCTTGAAGACCGTAAATTCTGCCACATTCGCATGGAGGGACGTACTTTTGGTGATGTACCGCTGAATCTTGAAACCAAGCTGGAAGTCTGGGATAGCCCCAACTCTGCTGGTGTGGTAATCGATGCCGTACGTTGTGCCAAGCTGGCGCTTGACCGTGGTATAAAGGGTGCAGTTGAAGCCCCATCTGCCTACTTTATGAAATCACCTCCGGTTCAATACACCGATGACGTTGCTCGCCATATGGTAGAAGACTATATTGCCGATACAAAGTCCTGCCCTGAACCGGCAAAGAAAGCGGTTGCTGAAGAAAAGAAGCCTTAACACTACACCCCAAAGAGGGTGTTAAGGCTGTCAGCAGGCAAATGAAAATCGCTCTGGTATCGCCTTATGACTTTGCCCATCCGGGGGGTGTAGTTAATCATATCCTTGCACTGGACAAGCAATTTTGCCAGATGGGGCATGATGTAAGGATTATCGCACCTGCCTCGGAGGCATCTGTGTCGCCGCAGGTCGATGGCCGCTTTATACAGATTGGCAAACCACGTTCAGTCCCAATGAGTGGTTCCATTGCTCGTATCAGTCTTTCTTTGCGGCTTTCCAAAGATATCAAGGCTGCGCTAGCTCGGGAAAAATTCGATATAATTCATTTGCATGAGCCATTTATTCCAATGCTTTGTACGGCGACCCTTCGATTTTCTGATACAATAACCGTAGGGACTTTTCACGCATTTGGCGGCAGACCGGGATACTATATCAGCTGGCCGCTTTTTTATTATTTAATGCGTCGCCGTAACCGCAAGCTGAGTGGACACATTGCTGTTTCAAAACCAGCATATGAATACGCGCGTAAACACGTGCCCGGTAAATACACTATCATTCCCAATGGTATTGACTTGGAACATTTCAATCCTCAGGTTCCCCCTATTGAGCGTTTCAAAGATGGCAAGATAAACATCTTGTTTGTAGGCCGCATGGAGAGACGCAAGGGGCTGGATTACCTGTTAAAAGCATTTGAGATAATCCGGAAGAAGAACGATAACGTTCGCCTGATCGTGGTTGGTCCCGGGAAAGTGCTCAGGCGCAGTTACGAAAGAACGGTAAGGAAGCGCGGCATCGAAGATGTCGCTTTTGTTGGGCGTGTAACCTATGATGAATTGCCCAGGTATTATCAGACTGCCGATATCTATTGCAGTCCGGCTACCGGCAGGGAGAGTTTTGGTATTGTATTGCTGGAAGCAATGGCCTTGGGAAAACCTATAGTAGCCACTAATATCGAAGGATACCGGCACGTAGTGACCGATGGCCAGGAAGGCATCCTGGTGCCGCCTAAAAATGCACGAATACTTTCCGAAGCTCTGGAAAAGCTTATTGACGAAGAAGCAACAAGGCAGGAAATGGGACAGCACGGAATTGCTACGGCTGCCCGTTATGACTGGAAAATAGTCGCCAACCGCGTGTTGCAGTTTTATCAGGATACTATTACCCGTTGTCGGTCATGATAGAACAGCAGTAATATTACTACCGAAAATTAACAGGAGGCTTGGTTGTCTTTGAGTGCCCAGCCCAGACTGGAAAATTTCCGCAGAAAGCTGGCCGGTGCTATCGCCGGGCCGGTAGTCAGGGTGGCATCTAAAACCGGTATCACCCCGGATATGCTGACCTGGTTTGGATTTATTGTAGTGCTCTCCGGTGCCGGTTTAACCGGTGCCGGTTACAACATTGCCGGTGGATTGGTAATACTTGCCGGAGCTGCTTGCGATATGTTTGATGGGGCATTGGCGCGTTATACTGGCAAAGTCAGCAAATTCGGAGCTGTTCTTGATTCCACCCTTGATCGCGCCAGTGAGGGAGCGGTATTAATTGCATTAGCTTATTATTTAGGCGTGCAAGCCAGCGTTCCGGGGGTTACCCTGGTTGCAGTGACAATGCTTTTTTCTTTCCTGGTCAGTTATATACGCTCCCGCGCAGAAGGAATTGGTCTGGAGCTAAAGGATGGCGTATTTACCCGATCAGAAAGGGTAATTGTGCTCGGTGTGGGTATAATCGTAAATCACATAATCATTGCTTTAGCAATAGTAGTCTTCTTTAGTATAATAACTACGGTACAACGGCTTATCCTGGTCTGGCAAAAAACCAGGTAAGATTAAATAAAATCCCCCGCCACATCTAATCCCGGGGATGAGTGTGTGTTTATGAAAATGATTATAATTACAAGGAGCAGGTTATGCCAGTAGTAGCAATTATTGGAGCGCAATGGGGAGATGAAGGCAAAGGCAAAGTCGTGGATATGCTAGCGGAAAAATCGTCCGTGGTTGTAAGGTTTGCCGGAGGGGATAATGCCGGACACACCGTAATTAACCCACTTGGGCATTTTAAGCTGCATCTCATTCCTTCCGGGATATTTTACCCCAATGTTACCTGTGTTATTGGTAATGGCGTAGTGGTTAATCCACGGTCCCTGATTGCCGAACTTGAAAAACTTGCTGAAAAAGCCATTGATACCAGTCGTTTGGTTATTAGCGATAGAGCTCATCTCATAATGCCTTACCACACGCTTCTGGATGAGCTTGAAGAGAAGTCCCGTGGTAAGAAAGCCATAGGTACTACATTGCGGGGGATTGGCCCTGCTTTTACCGACAAAACTGCCAGGATGGGTATCAGGGTTGGCGACCTGCTCGATAAACGCAGTTTGCAACGCCGTATAAAAACCGTGCTGGAAAACAAGAACGTAATCCTGGAGCGTATCTATGGCGCGCCCCCACTGGATGCAGATGAAGTGTATCGGGAATATGCAGGTTATGCTGATAAGCTGAAACCATTTATTAAAGATACAGTTGAGCTGATTTCAGCAAGTATTGAAAGACAGGAAACGGTATTGCTGGAAGGGGCTCAGGGTGCCATGCTTGATCCAGACTTCGGTACGTATCCCTTTGCGACTTCTTCATCGCCTCTTTCTGGCAATGCCAGTCTTGGCAGTGGGGTTGCACCCAATCGTATAGACCGGGTGCTGGGAGTGTATAAGGCGTATTGTACTCGTGTAGGCAGCGGGCCTTTGCCTACCGAGCTTCATGATGAAATGGGAGAACGAATTCGTGAAGAAGCTCAGGAATACGGTACTACCACCGGGCGGCCTCGCAGGTGTGGATGGTTCGATGGGGTAGCCGCCCGTTACAGTGCACGCATAAACGGTTTTACCGGTGCTGTAATTACCAGGGTGGATGTATTTGACGGTTTTCCCAGCTTGAAAGTCTGTGTTGCCTATCGCCTGGGAGATAAAGAAATCAACTATTTCCCATCCAGCATCAGCGAATTGGAAAAATGTAAGCCTGTCTATGAAGAATTACCTGGCTGGCAGGTTGATACCACCGGTGTCCGTACCTGGGGGGATTTACCCATGGAAGCCAGGAACTTTATTACCCGGCTATCCGAGCTGATAGGGTGCCCGGTGAATCTGGCATGTATAGGCCCCGAAAGAGCGCAAACTATAGAAGTCTCCCCACTATTTTAGGGTATCGGTAAATCAACTACCGAATTAGCTAATACCTCGCGGATAATAGCGGCTGATTTTTCATCAGGCTCGACTAGCGGGAGTCTTGGTTTGCCAACATAAAATCCAAGATAGTTCAATGCATATTTTAACGGACATGGGTTGGCGGTAATAAACATATTCTTAAAGAGAGGCATCAGGCGATTGTGGATAGCAGCTGCCTTTTTAATGTCATGCTCTAAAAAGCTTTCGATCATTTCCTTGATTTGTTTGCCCACCAGGTGTGAGACGACGCTGATTACACCGTAAGCCCCGATAGCAAGCAGGGGAAGTGTATCACTGTCGTTGCCGCTCCAGACCTTGAAATCTTCTTTTGTTGACCTTATGATTTTGGAAATTTCTTCGAAGTTGCCGCTGGCTTCCTTGATTCCCACGATGTTATCAATCTGGCTTAGTCGAATAGTAGTTTCCGCCGAAAGATTTGCCACTGTACGTGAAGGAACATTATAAAGAATGCAGGGTAATGTTGTTGCCGATGCAATTGCCTTGAAATGCTGATAAAGGCCTTCCTGGGAAGGTTTATTATAATAGGGCACTACCAGGAGGCACGCGTCCACTCCAATGTCTTCAGCTTGTATAGTAGCTTCTATTGCTTCTGCGGTGGCGTTTGAGCCGGTACCAGCGATAACCGAAGCGCGATCTCCGATTGCGTCCTTAACTTCGGCAAAAAGCCTTAACTCTTCAGGTCTGACCAGTGTTGGGGATTCTCCGGTTGTGCCAACGACCACTACACCATCTGAACCGGAATCAACCAGCTTGTTAGCCAGAACTTTAGCTTGCTCGTAATCTACCGAGCCATCTTCTTTCATTGGGGTTATCATTGCAGTAATAAGTCTGCCCATTTCTTTCATCTTCCTTCATCCTCCTGACCGCGCTGAACCCACTCTTTTTTTATCATGGTTTCGGCAATTTGTATGGCGTTTAAAGCCGCGCCTTTACGAATATTATCAGCCACAACCCACATGACGAGCCCGTTAGTGGTAGAAAAATCTTGCCTAATCCGGCCGACGTATACATCATCCGTGCCGGTTGCAGATACCGGTTGCGGGTAAAGACTGACCGTCGGTTCGTCCAGGATTTTTACTCCCGGCGCCACAGCAAGAATCCGGCGTGCACTATCTGGAGAAATGGGCTCACTGAATTCAACGTTTACAGATTCGCTATGGCTATAGAAAACCGGAACTCTGGCACAAGTAGCGGAAATTGCAATATCCGGAGCGTGCATAATCTTTCGGGTTTCTTCAACCATTTTCCATTCTTCACGGGTATAGTCGTTATCCAGAAATACATCGATTTCCGGCAAAATACTAAATGCTATCTGGTGCGGATAAACATGAGGAATGACCTCTTTATTCTCCAGTACCAGGCGGGACTGGTTTTCAAGTTCGGTTAAGGCTGCTTTGCCCGTGCCGGAAACAGACTGATAGGTGGATACTATGATGCGTTTGATCCGGTTTACTTTATGCAGTGGAAAGAGGGCGACTACCATTTGAATGGTGGAGCAGTTTGGATTGGCAATTATGCCGTTGTGCTTTGCAATATCTTCTGGGTTGATTTCAGGCACCACCAGAGGAACACGCGGATCCATGCGGAAAGCGGCACTATTGTCTATTACCACAGCCCCCTGCTTGGCAGCAATTGGTGCATAGTAGCGGCTGACATCTGAGCCAGCGGAAAAAAAGGCTATTTCAATATTTTCAAAAGAATGAGCATTGGCTTCCTCGACAACAATATCCGCTCCCTTGAAGTCTATTTTGCCACCAGCGGAACGGTCTGAAGCAAGCAATTTCAATTCAGAAACGGGGAAATTGCGTTCCTGAAGAATATTGATAAATTGTTGGCCTACCAGGCCAGTTGCACCGAGGATTGCTACCCTGTATTTTTTATCTCCCGAGTATTGCACGCTGCCTCCTGTAAACCTAATAGTATATCAAGGCCGGTCACCATTTCTTCAATGGTCATAGCCCTGCGAATCGCCATTATAACACCAGGCATATAACAATCTCTACTTACGGTGTCGGATGATATCGTGAGGGTTTGCCCTGGGGCACCGAAGATTATTTCCTGTCTGGCGAGAATGCCGGGAAGGCGCACGCTGTGTATGGTAATTCCGTTCTGGTTAAGACCGCGAGAGGGTGCTCCCGGGGCGGTGTCTGGAGCTATAAAAGGTTTGCCTCGTGAATCAATCATGCCTTTTGCCGTGCTCAGCGCAGTGCCAGAGGGAGCATCGGCCTTTTTTTCATGGTGCAACTCGATAATTTCAGCATGGTCGAAGTACGGAGAGGCGATTCGGGAAAGATGCATCATCATAACCGAAGCAATGGCAAAATTGGCTGCATAAATGACTCCGGTTTTGTACTTTTTTGCCAGAGTTTTTATTTCATCCAAAGCCTGGCTGTCTATACCAGTGGTTCCGCTAACCAGGCGTACTTTGTGAGATAATACTTCCCTGGCAAGGGGAAGAAGTGCGTGAGCCAGGGAAAAATCTACAACTACGTCCGGCTGATGGTTGTCAATCGCTTCTGTGGCGTTGGCATATACGGGAATAACTCCGTTACCCGTGGGAACATTCAAACTTCCCGGTGAAGTATCTATGCCGCATACGAGCTCCATATCCTGCTCGGCCTGTACAGCGCCAACGACCGTTTGCCCCATCCTGCCACGAGCACCATGGACGATGACTTTTATTTTCCTCACGGTTTTCCTCCCTAGCGTTTGAATCCGCCGGGGCGGTTGGGACGATCGGAGGAGCGGTGATTCTTAAACCGGTTGCCCTGGGGTCTTGGCGGGCTATCCGGCTTGTCCTGGGCACCAGGTAAAAGGATACGGCGGGAAAGGTTAATCCTGCCCTGAGAATCAATGTCGGTGACTTTGACCGTAATCTCATCGCCCGGCTTGACTATATCTTCAACTTTATCGACCCGGTAATCGGCAAGTTCGCTGATGTGAACCAGCCCTTCCTTACCGGGGAGTACTTCAACAAATGCACCGAAGTTCATCAGGCGTGTTACTCTGCCGGTGTAGATTGTGCCTACTTCTACTTCACGAGTCAGGTCGGTAATCATCTGGATAGCTTTGTTGGCGGATTCTTCGCTGGTTGCACCAACGAATACTGAGCCATCATCTTCGATATCAACAGTAGCCCCGCTGACCTCGATAATATTACGTATCATCTTTCCACCAGGGCCGATGACCGTGCCGATCTTCTCGGGGTTGATCTTTATTTTGTGCATCCTGGGAGCATAAGGGCTAACCTGGCTTCTTGATTCGGCGAGGGCTTGTTTCATAACTTCCAAAATATCCAGGCGGGCTTCTTTTGCCTGAGCCATAGCGCCTTCTACAATTTCCAGACTCAAACCCTTGATTTTCATATCCATCTGTACGGCAGTAATTCCCTGCGATGTACCGGTAACTTTAAAATCCATGTCCCCAAGGTGATCTTCCATGCCTTCGATATCGGTAAGCAGAGTAAAACGGCCGTTATCATCGGTAACCAGGCCAATGCTGATTCCGGCAACTGGAGCTTTGATAGGGACACCGGCATCCATCAAAGCCAAGGTAGAAGCGCAGGTACTGGCCATGGATGTTGAACCATTCGAACTAAGAACTTCAGATACCACTCTGATGGTATAGGGGAAATCGGCATCCGGTGGCATTACAGCTGTAAGAGCTCTCTCCACCAGGGCTCCGTGCCCTATTTCACGACGGCCAGGTGAGCCGGTTCGCTTGACTTCACCGGTGGAAAATGGCGGGAAGTTATAATGATGCATAAAGCGTTTGGTATCAACTATGCCAATGTCATCCAGCATTTGTTCCTGGCGGATTGCGCCTAGAGTGGCAATAGACAACACCTGGGTTTCACCACGATTAAAGAGCCCGGAACCGTGAACACGAGGTAACAGGTTCACCTCACAACTCAAGGGGCGTATTTCTTTCAATCCGCGCCCGGAAACCCGCTGGCCTTTATCCAGTATGGATGATCGTACTACTGTCTTAAGACTGGCTTCGAAGACGGTCATGATATTGGAAATTGGATATTCATCCCCCAGATTATCAAGGATTTCCTGTTTTAGTGCCTCGATGGCATCAATTCGGTCAGCCTTGAGAGGTAATTCCAGGGCAGATGACAGCCTGTTGCCAAGGATGGCTTCTACTGCTTGAGTAACTTCTGGTGAAGGCTCGATTTTTGGCGAGCTAACCTTGGTTTTACCGTAAACGGCAGTTATTTCTTCCTGCAGGGCAATTATCGTCTGGTTGGCTTCATGCCCCAGTTTGACAGCCTTGTTAAACACATCTTCAGAAACCTCCTTGGCCCCGGCTTCGATCATCGCAACCGCTTTATTGGTAGAGGCAATTACAAGATCGAGTTCTGCTTCCTGGAGTTCGGGTAAAGAAGGGTTGATTTTATATTCTCCGTTAAAATAACCTACATGTACTGCACCAACGGGTCCATCAAAAGGTACCTGGGAGAGGGATAATACTGTTGAAGCGCCAATAAGGGACAGTATTTTTGGGTCGTTTTCCTGATCGGTAGATAGTACTGTGGAAATTATCTGTATTTCCCGGCGCCAATCTTTGGGGAGAAGAGGCCTTATTGGCCGGTCTGTAAGACGGCCGGCAAGTGTGGCTTCATCTGTAGGGCGACCCTCACGCCTGAGGAAACCGCCAGGAATTTTCCCAGCCGCATACATGCGCTCCTCGTAATTAACAGTAAGGGGTAGAAAATCTACCCCTTCGCGTGCTTCCGGGCTCACACATACGGTGGTGAGTACAACTGTATCGCCACAACGCAAAGTTACGGCAGCTTCTGCCTGCGCAGCGACGCGCCCGATCTCAACAATGAGTTCTTTACCACTCAATGTGGTCTTAAAAGTTTGGGGAGTCATGATTTCTCCTGGTTTTTATTTGCGCAGTCCCAGACGCTGTATGAGCTGCTGGTAACGGTCTGCATCTTCCTTGTAGAGGTAGGAGAGTAAGCGGCGCCGTTGACCGACAAGCTGGAAGAGCCTGCGCTTGGTATGGAAATCATGCCTGTTATCTGTCATATGACGGGTAAGTTGCTTGATGCGTGCGGTTAGTATGGCTACCTGGACTTCGGCTGAGCCGGTATCCCCTTCGTGCAGCCTGTACTCTTCAATGATGGTGGATTTGGTTTTCCTATCCAAGTTTTACTCCTGAGACTTCTCGCTTTTTTTATTTATAATCGGGTGGATTATAACACAAACCTGCCAAGAGTGTAAAACATAATGTATATGCAGAGAGCAGGTCTTGAATTGCAGTGCCAGCTCTGGGGGACTGCTAAACGATGATAACACCGTTGTAGTATTGTAGGGGGAGATTAATCGGGTTCGATCAGGTCACCTTGTGTTACTTCACAATCCCAGGTAATTGAATACTTGTATATAGTATCCTTTTCTATGTATCTGGCAGGGTCGTTGAGTTCGGCTTCACTATCAGCAATGATTTGCCGGTCTTTATATTCTATTACCATACCCTTACCTTCGTATTGGGCAGCAGCAACAGCAGCTAATACTTCGTGCAGTTCTGCTTCTTTTGCCTGGGTTCCTGACTTGTTGATATGGCTGATTATATTTGGTACAGCCACAATCGCAACTATGCCCACAATTACTAAAACAAGAATGAGATCGTTGATTGATAACTGTTTCTCACCCTTGGAGGCTTTAGAAAAAAGCTTTTTCATATTTTGCAGCTTTTCCTCCCCCGCATTTTACCTGATCAAACTGACAGCCCTATTTTATTTTATGTATTTTGGAGTGTCAATAAGATATGAACCTTTGATAGCTGCATTGTTATTGCATATTCGCTGTTACTTCAAGTTTCCTGGCTTTTACCAGGTTGATAACCTGAGGTATAAACATGGCCATCGTCAATAAAAAGGTTAGTACATCGGTTATTGGGAAAGCCAGCCATATACCATCAAGTTCCCAGATCCGTGGCAGCAATAGAATCGCGGGTATTAAAAACAGAACAGATCTTGCCATGGAAGAAACTATTGATTGCCAGACTTTTCCCAGCGCTTGGAAGCTGGTAGATCCCACCATGATGAATCCGACAATATAAATTACAAAAAACACCTTTTTAGCAGCATGGATTCCCAGCTCGATCACACTGGCATCACTGGTAAAAATACGTATAAGTAAATCTGGTAAAAAATACAACAATACAAATGAAGTTATTCCAAAGATCGTTGCCGAAATTATTGAAAGCTTAATCACTTTTAAAGCTCTGTCATAGCGACCTGCGCCATAATTATAGCCAAGAATTGGCTGCATTCCCTGGCCGATTACTATGCCGGGCATAAGGGCAAACATGGATATCCGATTGATAATACCGTAAGCAGAGATAGCTAAATCGCCGCCGTAGGTACCCAGAGCAATATTAATCAGAATAGCAGTGAAGCTGTTGGCTGTCATGCGGGCAAGGGAGGCAAAGCCAATGGTGATGATAGACCAAAGAACTCTCCACTGAATTCTTAAGTTTCGGATCAGGATCTTAAAATAGCTTGCTCCACTAATATAGTAATAGCCAAAATAAGCAACCGAAACGATCTGGGCAATGATAGTAGCCAGAGCTGCTCCTTGCACTCCCATTCCCATTGGAATAATAAATACTGCATCCAATATAATGTTCGCTATCGCGCCGATAATCATGCCCTTCATGGGGACACGGGAGTTCCCTTCCGAGCGTATCAGGAAGTTCAAAGACATGGCAAAGGTCTGAAAGAACATACCAATCAGGATTATTTGAAGGTAATCTCTGGCGTATGGCAATGTATCAGCGGATGCCCCGATCAACGTCAGCAGGTAATTGATATTACTTAAACCT
>Ga0265293_10010187_pt1 | contig 13205 bp, 9 predicted proteins | sample Munlanlewell138R_FD_192505 | JGI IMG/M metagenome (GOLD analysis project Ga0265293, IMG submission 192505) | Leachate microbial communities from a municipal landfill in Southern Ontario, Canada - Leachate well 138R | ecosystem: Engineered > Solid waste > Landfill > Unclassified | place: Canada... | reverse complement strand
AATCTTGTTCTCAAAAATAAATCCTGCTCCCGCCTCCAAGGGCTCTACCTCTAACACAACATGCCCATACTGCCCACGCCCACCGCTTTGGCGGACAAATTTGCCCTCGGCTTTAACGGCTTTGCGGATGGTTTCACGGTAGGCAACCTGCGGTTTCCCAACATTGGCCTCAACCTTAAACTCCCTGAGCAAACGGTCGACAATGATGTCTAGATGTAGCTCGCCCATCCCGGAGATAATCGTCTGTCCAGACTCTTCATCGGTGTGAACCTGGAAAGTCGGATCCTCCTCGCTCAGTTTAGTCAGCGAGGCCGAAAGCTTATCTTGGTCAGCTTTGGTCTTAGGTTCGATCGCAATGTCGATAACCGGATCAGGAAAATCCATCGACTCCAGCATAATCGGGTGATCAGAATCGCAAAGAGTATCCCCTGTACCAGTATCTTTAAGCCCCACAGCAGCGGCAATATCGCCGGCGAAGACCTCATCACGTTCCTCGCGGTGGTTGGCATGCATTTGCAGAATCCGGCCGATTCGCTCTTTTTTGCCTTTCGCGGCATTGAAAACGTAAGAGCCAGCCTTCAAGCTACCAGAGTAAACCCTAAAGAAGGCGAGTTTACCCACAAAAGGATCAGACATAATCTTAAAGGCCAAAGCCGAAAATGGCTCATCATCAGCTGTCCGGCGCTCTTCTTCTTCACCGGTTTGCGGATTGATTCCCTTAGCAGGCGGGATATCAAGCGGTGATGGCAAGTAATCTACGATGGCATCTAATAGCGCCTGTACGCCCTTGTTTTTAAAGGCTGAGCCACAACACACCGGAATCAACTGATTGGTAACGGTGGCGTTCCGCAAAGCTGCCTTTAGTTCGGCCTCCGAAATTTCTTCACCTTCAAGGTATTTGAGCATCAACTCTTCATCAGTTTCCGCAACTGCTTCAACAAGTTCTTCACGCTTTTGGGATACTAACTCGGCCAATTCTGCCGGGATCTCAGTCTCGTCGCTGCGCGTCCCAAGGTCATCGGTATAAATGACAGCCTTGTTATGCAATAAATCTACAATCCCGACAAAACTATCTTCGGCACCAACCGGTAGTTGAATCGGTACCGGCTTCGCGCCGAGTTTGGTTTTGATCTGGTCGACAACCTTAAAAAAGTCAGCACCGGTGCGATCCATTTTGTTGACGAAAGCGATCCGCGGAACACCATAGCGATCAGCTTGGCGCCAAACGGTTTCGGACTGTGGCTGGACACCACCAACCGAGCAAAAAACTGCAACTGCTCCATCAAGAACACGGAGGGACCGTTCGACCTCCATAGTGAAGTCAACGTGTCCGGGTGTGTCAATAATGTTGACGCGATGATTTTTCCACTCAGCGGTAGTAGCAGCAGAAGTGATAGTGATCCCACGCTCCTGCTCCTGAACCATCCAGTCCATCGTTGCACTGCCCTCGTGCGTTTCACCGAGCTTATGCACCTTACCGGTATAGAACAAAATTCGCTCGGTCGTCGTGGTTTTACCCGCATCAATGTGGGCCATAATTCCTATATTTCGTGTGTTTTCTAAACTAAACTTCCTGACTCCCAAAGGTCTCAACCTCTCAATCGGATAGCTTTTGCCGCCTCTTACCAACGATAATGTGCAAACGCTCTGTTGGCCTCGGCCATGCGGTGAGTATCTTCGCGCTTCTTCACTGAAGCCCCCTGACCATTGGCGGCATCCATAATTTCTGCAGCTAGTCGCTCTGCCATCGTGTGTTCTCCACGCTCGCGAGCATAGCCCACTAGCCAACGAATCCCCAGAGCTGTTTTGCGTTCAGGACGAACCTCGACCGGTACCTGGTACGTTGCTCCTCCAACCCGGCGGGGTTTCACTTCAACCTGCGGCATAATATTGTTCATAGCTTTTTCAATGATCTCAAGCGGGTCATTGCCGGTTTTCTCTTTAATAATATCCATCGCGGAATACATGATACGTTCAGCCAAGCTCTTTTTACCGTCAAGCATTAACTTGTTGATAAGCTTGGTGATCAAGTCGCTATTATAGATCGGATCCGGCTTGGCGACCCTCTTGGGAATATGACCTCTTCTAGGCATATTTCCCCTCCTCATTACTGGGTATTACTATTATTTCGGGCGTTTTGCCCCGTACTTCGAACGAGCCTGTTTGCGGTTGGCTACACCGGCAGTGTCCAGGGTTCCCCTGACAATATGGTAACGAACACCCGGAAGATCTTTGACACGTCCGCCCCTAATCAGAACAACTGAGTGTTCTTGGAGGTTATGGCCTTCCCCAGGGATGTATGCCGTTACCTCCACACCATTAGTTAACCGGACTCTAGCAATTTTTCGTAGAGCGGAGTTCGGCTTCTTGGGGGTGGCGGTTTTGACCACGGTACAAACTCCCCGCTTTTGCGGAGCGCCTTTTTCACCGTAGGTGTGCTCCTCCTTTTTGGAGTTATACATCCACCGTAGCGCCGGAGCGGCACTCTTTTGGCCAACTGCTTTACGACCCTTTCGTACAAGCTGATTAATGGTGGGCACCTATTGGCACCTCCTTCCAAACTCAAGATCAAATTATCTTACAGGTCCTGTTTAAGAATCGCGACCACCGCCGCCCCTACTTGGATCGAGCAAGCAGCTCCGAGTTCTCTCATTGACGGGACCTTCTTTAGCTGCACTTTATGCTCTTGGCATTTTTCTTCAATCGGCCTGGTAACCCTGGTGTCGGCATCCTCAGCCATTAATACCAGAGCTACCGAGCCTTTAGTAAGTGCTTTTAGGGTTTGTTTGGCTCCTACGACCCTCCGTGATGGGTCACTTAGGATCTGGACATCCATCCCACGCAACTCCCTCTAGAAGGACATAATAAAGCGCACTTATGTATTTTAGCACCAGCCAATATCGCTGTCAAGCAGCATTTATCCGCTACTGGCTTCTGATTGTGAATTTTCAACTACTTTTATGTGGCGATAACGACTCATGCCAGTGCCAGCCGGGACCAACTTCCCGATGATCACGTTTTCCTTGAGACCCAGCAGCGGATCGATCTTTCCTTTAATCGAAGCATCAGTCAAGACCCTGGTGGTCTCCTGGAAAGAAGCAGCCGAAAGGAAGCTTTCCGTCGCCAACGAAGCCTTGGTGATGCCGAGTAAAACCTCTTTATAGGTTGCCGGGGTTAAGCCCTGGGCACTTACTGCAGCGTTGGCATCTTCCAGTTCGAAGATATCCACCAAACCGCCGGGTAGTAAATCGGTATCACCCGGATCCTCGATCTTTACTTTGCGGAGCATTTGCCGCACGATAACTTCGATATGCTTATCATCGATATCAACGCCCTGCGAGCGGTAGACATCTTGAACCTGCTGGACAATGTATGCTTGCACGGCACGCACACCGCGGGTCCGCAAGATATCGTGTGGGTTTAAAGCACCTTCGGTAATCTGTTCTCCGGGGGTAACGAGCTGGCCATCCTTGATCTTGAGCCGGGAACCGAAAGGTATTTGGTAGGTTTTCTCCCCACCTTCGGTCTTAGAAATAACCACCTTGCGGATGCCTTTGCTCTCGACAATCCTGGCCACACCCTCAACCTCACAGAGAATACCTTGGCCTTTTGGTTTTCTCGCTTCGAATAATTCTTCAACTCTAGGAAGACCCTGGGTAATATCGTCTCCGGCCACACCACCGGTATGGAAAGTACGCATCGTCAACTGAGTACCAGGTTCACCGATAGATTGGGCCGCAATGGTTCCGACAGCTTCACCGATGCGGACAACATCGCCGGTCGCCAGGTTCCGGCCATAACACTTGCTGCAGACCCCATGGCGTGAACGACAGGTCAGAACTGATCTAATCTTCACAGTTTCAATGCCGGTCGCTTGGATCTGTTTGGCCTTAGTCCGACTGATGATCTCATCCTTAACTGCAATCACTTCGCCCGTATTTGGATCAACGATGTCTTCAGCAGCTGCTCGGCCTTGTAATCTTTCAGCCAGGGATTCAATGACTTCCGGTCCATCTGTGATTGCGCTAATCTCAATACCCTCGATCGTACCGCAATCTTCGGAACGAACGATTACGTCCTGCGCCACGTCGACTAACCGTCTGGTTAAATAGCCGGAGTCAGCAGTACGTAAGGCGGTATCAGCCAGACCTTTTCTGGTACCATGGGTGGAGATAAAGTACTCTAAGACGTTGAGGCCTTCGCGGAAATTGGATTTAATCGGAATCTCCAAAATCCGTCCGGATGGATCCGCCATCAATCCGCGCATCCCCGCCAACTGGCTCATTTGCGACTTGTTGCCGCGGGCACCGGAAATAGCCATCATGTACACGGGGTTAAAGGAGTCCAGGTTATCCAGCATCGCATCGGTGATATCGTCCTTAGCCTGAGTCCAAATATCACAAACTCGACGATACCGTTCTTCTTCGGTGATTAAGCCGCGCCGATGTTGCTGGTCGACCTTGTCAACTTCTTTTTCCGCCTCCGCCAGAATGGTTACTTTCTGCGTTGGAATCTCGATATCCGAAACCGCAATCGTAGTCCCGGATACTGTGGCATAACGATAACCGATAGTCTTCAAATCATCCAGTAACAATGCGGTGCGAGACGGGCCTAAACGATCATAAGCCTCGTCGACAATTTCAGCTAGTTTTTTCTTATCGATAGTTGTATTCCAGAAACCCAACTCCTCGGGGATAATCGAATTCAACATCATCCGCCCGGTCGTGGTATCTACCAGTTCGCCATTGATGCGAACCTTAACTTTAGCATGCAAAGAAACGACTTTATGATAGTACGCCTGCGAAAGTTCATCCTCGCTTGCAAAGACCATTCCTTCGCCTGTAGCGCCATCTTTTTCTAGGGTCAGATAATAGCAGCCAATAACCATATCCTGTGTCGGAACAGCGATTGGCCTACCTTGAGCCGGCGAGAGGATGTTATTGGCCGAAAGCATGAGTAATCTCGCCTCTGCCTGGGCTTCAGCGCTCAACGGCACGTGCACAGCCATCTGGTCCCCATCAAAGTCCGCATTATAAGCGGTACAAACCAGCGGATGAACCTTAATAGCCCGTCCTTCAACAAGTACAGGTTCGAAAGCCTGAATGCCGAGACGATGGAGGGTCGGAGCCCGGTTCAGCAGGACCGGATGCTCTTTGATCACCTGCTCCAGTACATCCCAGACCTCATCACGCATCCGCTCGATCATCCGCTTGGCACTCTTGATGTTATGGGCATATCCTTGATCAACCAACTGTTTCATGACGAAGGGCTTAAATAACTCAAGAGCCATCTCCTTCGGCAATCCACACTGGTGCAATTTTAACTCGGGCCCCACTACGATAACGGAGCGACCGGAGTAGTCTACCCGTTTACCTAGGAGGTTTTGTCTGAAGCGCCCCTGTTTACCCTTGAGCATATCGCTAAGGGACTTGAGCGGCCGATTACCCGGGCCTGTTACTGGACGTCCGCGCCGACCGTTGTCAATGAGAGCATCGACCGCCTCTTGCAGCATCCTTTTCTCATTGCGGACGATGATATCCGGAGCCCCTAGCTCAAGCAGTCTCTTGAGGCGATTATTGCGGTTAATCACCCGGCGATATAAGTCGTTCAAGTCTGAGGTGGCGAATCTGCCGCCATCCAGCTGAACCATGGGTCGCAACTCTGGGGGAATAACGGGAATGACATCCAAGATCATCCATTCCGGGCGGTTGCCGGATTTGCGAAAAGCCTCGGCGACCTCCAGGCGACGGACGGCTCGGATCCGGCGCTGGCCGGTAGTTTCTTTAACTTCCTCACGGAGTTCAGCAACCATTTTGTCCAGGTCGATCTCTGCCAGCAAAGATTCAATCGCTTCAGCACCCATGCCAGCCTTAAATGAACTCCCGTACTTCTCGCGCATCTCCCGAAACTCAGGCTCGGTCAGTAGCTGTTTTTTGGTCAAGGGAGTTTCACCAGGATCCAGAACAATATACGAAGCAAAATAGAGAACCTTCTCCAATGCTCGCGGGGAGATGTCTAAAATCAACCCCATGCGGCTGGGAATTCCCTTGAAATACCAGATATGGGAGACTGGAGCCGCCAGTTCAATATGGCCCATCCGTTCCCGGCGCACCTTGGCCCGGGTAACTTCAACACCGCAGCGGTCGCAGACGATCCCTTTATACCTAACCCGTTTGTATTTTCCGCAATGACATTCCCAATCTCGTGTCGGACCAAAAATCCGTTCGCAAAACAGTCCATCACGTTCTGGTTTAAGCGTACGATAGTTAATCGTTTCGGGTTTCTTTACTTCGCCACTTGACCAACCCCGAATAGTCTCGGGTGAAGCTAAACCGATCTTTATTAAGTCGAAGTTGTTTACGTCTAGCAACGGCCTTTCCCCCTTTGAATACACCCGAAATTTTTATCGTTCATCATCATTCTTCATCGTCATCATCGTAGTCCTTCGGGTAGTCGAGATCTTCATCCTCATCACTACCCATGGTCCTAAGCAGTTTCAGAATCTCTTTTTCGTCATCGATCTCAGCTAAATCGCCATCTGAATCATCTAAGTCATCATCGGCTTCATCGTCAAGCGCCTCGGAATCTTTAACTTCGAAGATATCCTCCTCGTCGTCTTCATCTTCGGCCTCTTCTTCATCGCTGGTATCTTCCGCGGGCTGATCACTCTCATCATCTTCCTCACGCCCTTGGATATCAATACCTAGCTCTCTAGCCATCTCACTGATATCCTCGTCATCCTCTTTGATCTCCAACTCCTGTTGATCTTCAGAGAGGACACGTACATCCAATGCCAGACTTTGCAACTCTTTCATCAAGACCTTAAACGATTCAGGTACTCCAGGCTCGGGTATATTTTCTCCCTTGACGATGGCCTCGTAGGTCTTAACTCGTCCGACGACATCGTCCGACTTAACCGTCAACAATTCCTGGAGCGTATAAGCAGCCCCATAGGCCTCCAGCGCCCAGACTTCCATCTCACCAAAGCGCTGTCCACCAAACTGAGCTTTACCGCCAAGCGGCTGCTGGGTCACTAACGAGTATGGCCCGGTCGATCGCGCGTGAATCTTATCGTCGACTAAGTGCGCTAGTTTCAGCATGTAGATGTAGCCGACAGTAATCGGGCGATCGAAGGCTTCTCCAGTTCGCCCGTCATACAAGGTAATTTTGCCATCCTCGGGCAAGCCGGCATTTTTCAACTCTGCCAGCACCTCTTCTTCAGAAGCACCATCGAAAATCGGGGAGGCCACGTGAAAGCCCATCACTTTACCAGCCCAGGCCAGGTGAGTCTCGAGAACCTGCCCGATATTCATCCGGGACGGAACTCCCAATGGATTGAGAACTATTTGAATCGGAGTGCCATCCGGTAGAAATGGCATATCTTCCTCCGGTAAGATACGGGCAATAACACCTTTGTTGCCGTGGCGACCAGCCATTTTATCCCCTTCGGAGATTTTGCGCTTCTGAGCCAGGTAAACCCGGACGAGTTTATTAACCCCTGGAGATAGTTCATCGCCATTCTCACGGGAAAAGACTTTGACATCGACGACCTTGCCACCGGTGCCATGCGGGACACGCAGCGAGGTATCGCGCACTTCGCGAGCCTTTTCGCCAAAGATCGCGCGTAGCAGTCGTTCCTCCGCGGTTAATTCGGTTTCGCCCTTGGGGGTTACCTTACCGACCAAAATATCGCCGGGACGCACTTCGGCGCCGATCCGAATAATTCCGCGTGCATCGAGGTCTTTGAGCTGATCTTCGCCGACATTCGGAATATCCGCGGTGATCTCTTCAGCACCTAATTTGGTGTCGCGAGCTTCACACTCATACTCTTCGATATGGATCGAGGTGAAGATATCCTCTTTGACCAGTTTTTCACTAAGCAAAATCGCATCTTCATAGTTATAGCCTTCCCAGGCCATAAAGGCGACGAGGACATTGCGGCCAAGCGCTAATTCACCCTGATCAGTTGAGGGCCCATCGGCAATAATCTCGTTCTTTTCAACCTCTTGCCCCTTTACAACAATGGGTTTCTGGTTAAAACAAGTACCCTGGTTCGACTTCTGAAACTTCATCAGATCATAACGATCAAGCTTGCCGTGAATGTTTTTGATAATGATCTGGGTAGCCGTCACCTTTTGCACTGTGCCAGCCTCACGGGCGAGCACTACCACCCCGGAGTCCTGGGCCGCCTTATGCTCCATACCGGTACCGACATAAGGTGCTTCGGCTCTTAAAAGAGGCACCGCCTGACGTTGCATATTCGAACCCATCAAAGCACGAGAAGCATCATCATTCTCCAAAAATGGAATTAAAGCTGTAGCGATACTAAATACCTGCTTCGGTGAGACGTCGATATAATCAACTTCCTCACGGGGAACGATTACGATTTTATCACGATCACGTGCAGTAACCCGCTCATTGACCAAATAGTTATCCTCACCGATCGGCTCATTGGCCTGGCAGACAACATAATTGTCCTCTTCGTCAGCGGTTAAGTATTCAATCTCATCGGTCACCCGTCCATTTTCCACCTTGCGGTAGGGGGTCTCAATGAAACCGAATTCATTGATCATGGCATATGTACACAACGACCCGATTAGACCGATATTCGGACCTTCAGGCGTCTCAATCGGACATACCCGTCCATAGTGCGAATGATGAACGTCACGAACGTCAAATCCAGCCCGTTCGCGACTTAGGCCACCAGGGCCAAGGGCGCTTAAACGCCGCTTATGTGTCAACTCAGCCAGTGGGTTCGTTTGATCCATAAACTGCGATAACTGGCTGGAGCCAAAAAACTCTTTAATTGCCGCAACCACAGGCCTGATATTGATTAATGCCTGCGGCGTAATCACATCAACATCTTGAATCGTCATCCGCTCGCGGACAACCCGCTCCATGCGAGCCATACCAATGCGGAACTGATTCTGTAAGAGCTCGCCAACTGACTTCAAACGCCTGTTGCCGAGGTGATCAATATCGTCAATATTGCCGATCCCATCGAAAAGGTTGAACAGATAGCCGATCACAGCAATCATGTCAGCTTTGGTTATTGTTTTAACATCGGGCTCCGGCTGGCCATTGGTCAAAATCGCCGCCGTATGGCCGGCGGGAGTTTTCACTTCAACCCGATTAACTCCTGCTTCGTCTAGGATGGCCGCTAATTTTTTGTCAACTTTAGTCCCGGCTTCGGCCAAAATTTCCCCTGTTTCAGGATGAGCGACCGGTTTAGCCAAGATTTGGTTTACGACCCGATGCTTAATCCGTAGCTTCTTATTCACCTTGTATCGTCCGACAGCCGCTAAGTCATAGCGCTTCGGATCGAAGAACAAGTTATCGAAGAGGGATTCGGCACTTTCCACAGTCGGAGGCTCACCGGGGCGCAAGCGCTTGTATATTTCAATGAGCGCCTCTTCACGATTTGCAGTATTATCCTTTTCGAGAGTCCGCAAGAGTACCGGAGTCTCGCCAAACAAATCTTTCAAATCGGCATCGGTCGGATATCCTAAAACTCTAGCCAACGTGGTGATGGGAATTTTACGCGTACGATCTATCCGCACATAGACATGGTTATGGGTGTCTGTTTCAAACTCTAACCAAGCGCCACGGTTTGGAATAAAATTGCCTGTATATTGGTAATAACCATTCTTGTCTTGTGTCCGGTCAAAATATACTCCGGGTGAGCGAACCAGCTGAGAAACTATGACCCTTTCGGCACCATTGATAATGAAAGTGCCGCGGTCAGTCATCAAAGGAAACTCACCCATGAAGACTTCTTGCTCTTTGACTTCGCCCGTTTCTTTATTAATGAGTTGGACACGTACGCGAATCGGAGCCTGGTAAGTAACATCACGTTCCTTGCACTCCTCAACGCTGTACTTGGGCTCACCCAATGAGTAGTCAACAAATTCAAGTACTAAATTACCCGTGAAATCGGTAATCGGGGAGGTGTCCTTTAATACCTCTCGCAGCCCTTCTTCCAAGAACCACTGGTAAGAGCGCTGTTGAATCTCAATGAGATTTGGCATTTCGATAATCTCATTGATCTTCGAATAACTTCGACGATCACGCTTGCCATAGTTAATGACGTGAGCCAAATGTTCCACCCCTTGCTATTGCCCGATAACCAGGCAGGATTTTTGCCTTCACATGCAGAAAGCAAGGCTAAATAAAGTAGAAACCTTGCTTATGTCCGTTCATATACCTGCTGTTACCTAAGTGTAATATGTATTCTTCTCCATCGCGATCAAAATATGTCTAGGCCAATAGACATGCTTTCGCATTTTGTTATATTATCATAGCACAAATATCCTGTCAAGACGGGATTTGGAATAGGAACCATGAAAAGGACAGGGCACCCCTCACTGGAATGCCCTGTTTTAGCTTTATGCCTGACTACTTAATCTCAACAGTGGCGCCAGCTTCGGTCAATTTAGCTTTAATCTCTTCAGCCTGTTCTTTGGAGATACCCTCTTTAACGGGCTTCGGAGCATTATCGACCAACTCTTTGGACTCTTTGAGGCCAAGCCCGGTGAGTTCGCGCACAACTTTGATGACCTGTAGTTTCTGTGCGCCAGCGCTGGCTAGGATGACGTCGAACTCAGTCTTCTCCTCAGCAGCCTCGGCAGCAGCCGGAGCGGCAACAGCAGCCATAGCTACCGGAGCGGATGCGCTGACCCCAAACTCATCTTCGAAAGCCTTAACGAGCTCAGAAAGCTCTAAAACACTCATCTCTTTAACCATATCTAGTATCTGCTGAATCTTTTCACTTGCCAATGTGATAACCTCCCTAAAATAAGCTTAAATTAGAATCAATATTAAGCACTTTCTTTTTGCCGTTTAACGGCATCAACAGCATAAACAAATTTACGCAGCGGACCTTGTAATACATTTACCAATCCGGAAATCGGAGCCTGGAAGGCACCGGCCACCATCGCCAAAAGCTGTTCGCGACTTGGTAGATCTGCGAGGTTTTTAATCTCCTCAGGACCGATAACCCTGGTACCTAAAGTTCCCGCCTTAATTTCTAAAGCCTTATGGTCTTTGGCGAACTGAGATAAAATTTTAGCCGGGGATACCGGATCAGAGACCCCAAAAGCGACCCCCGTCGGTCCGGTTAAAATCTCATCTAATCCCTCGATGCCAACATTTTTAGCGGCCATGCGCAACAAGGTATTTTTTGCGACTCTAAATTCGACATCGGCCTCGCGTAGCTTGCGGCGGAGCTCGGTAAGTTGAGCTACATTTAATCCGCGATAGTCGGTGATGATCAGGCTTTGTGAAGCCTCCATCTTCTCCGTTAATTCTGCAAGTAAAGCTTCTTTTTCAGGTCTAGCCACATTTACACCTCCCATCTCGACCAAAACAAAATCCGGACCCCTACTCAAGGCCCGGATAAACGCATACGAAGGCATGAACCTGCGATCATCCTAACCTCGGTAGGTTTACCGCGCCGGGCGGATTATGCGTACAACGCACCTACTGTCTTCGGTAAGAGTCCATCTATTTTGTATGATACTAACACAACTTAGAATATCTAGTCAATAGTGTTGGCCTAACTAAACCAACTCAGCCACATTGATCTTAACGCCGGGACCCATTGTGCTTGACACGGTTACCCGACGAATATAGGTGCCTTTAGCAGCTGCCGGCTTGGCTTTGATAATTGCACCCAACAAAGTTTGGAAATTCTCAACTAGCTTATCCTGATCAAACGAAACCTTGCCGATCGGCACAGCGACGTTTGCAGCTTTATCAACGCGATATTCGACTTTACCAGCCTTAATATCACTAACTGCTTTGGCAACTTCAAAAGTAACCGTACCTGCCTTCGGATTGGGCATTAAACCCTTAGGCCCCAAGATTTTACCTAATTTGCCGACGACACCCATCATATCTGGTGTGGCAACGGCAACATCAAAGTTGATGTGCCCCTTTTCGATCTCGGCAGCCAGGTCTTCAGCGCCGACAATCTCTGCGCCAGCCTCTTCAGCCTCTCTAGCCTTGTCGCCTTTAGCAAAAACAGCGACCCGAACAGTTCGCCCGGTACCATGTGGTAAAACCACGGTTCCCCTCACCTGCTGGTCAGCATGGCGAGGATCAACACCGAGCCGGACAGAAACTTCGACGGTCTCGTCAAAGTTTGCGGTGGCCATTGATTTGACCAAGCTTAATGCTTCCTGCGGAGTGTAAAGTTTATCAGACTCGAATTTTTTTAACGCCTCTAAATATTTTTTCCCGTGTTTTGGCATTGTCAAACCTCCTCGTGGTAATCTCGACTTGCGTCTCCCACTAAATACGCCCTCTTAGCCTTCGACTACGATGCCCATGCTCCGTGCTGTTCCTTCAATCAAGCGCATTGCGCTCTCAAGCGAAGCAGCATTCAAATCCGGCATTTTCAGCTCAGCGATTTCTTTGATCTGAGCCTTGGTAACCTTACCAACCTTATTCCGGTTAGGCTCACCAGAAGCCCGCTCCAGGCCGGCTGCTTTTTTGAGTAAGACCGGTGCAGGGGGGGTTTTGGTAATAAAGGAAAATGAGCGATCTTCATAGACCGTGATGACAACCGGAATAATCATCCCGGCCTGATCTTGCGTTCTCGCATTGAAACTTTTGCAAAACTCCATGATGTTCACACCATGCTGACCAAGGGCCGGGCCGACAGGTGGTGCCGGGTTAGCCTTACCGGCCGGAATTTGCAGTTTTATCATACCTGAAACTTTCTTAGCCACTTTTTAAACCTCCACATCCGCAGACTAAATCTTAACCACTTGGCCGAAGTCCAACTCAACCGGAGTTTCTCGGCCAAACATAGAGACCAGTACTTTTAATTTGCCTTTATCAGGTTCAACCTCTTGTACAATCCCAGAGAAATTTTCAAAGGGCCCGGAAATTACCTTGACCGGGGCACCGACTTCGATATCCAACTTTAGCTTCGGCTTGTCACCGTGGACCAAAGCCAGAATACTCTCAGCTTCTTCGGTTGTTAGGGAAGTTGGCTTAGAGCCTGATGAGACAAACCTGGTTACACCCGGAGTATTACGCACTACATACCACGAATCATCGGTCATGATCATCTCAACCATGACATATCCGGGGTATATTTTACGCTGGACGGTCCGTTTTTTACCATCCCTAATTTCAACCTGATCTTCGGTCGGAACCAAGACCTGGAAAATTTTATCTTCCATGCCCATTGATTCGAC
>Ga0265293_10010186_pt1 | contig 13205 bp, 12 predicted proteins | sample Munlanlewell138R_FD_192505 | JGI IMG/M metagenome (GOLD analysis project Ga0265293, IMG submission 192505) | Leachate microbial communities from a municipal landfill in Southern Ontario, Canada - Leachate well 138R | ecosystem: Engineered > Solid waste > Landfill > Unclassified | place: Canada... | reverse complement strand
CAGCAGCGGCTGCGCGCCGTTTGATCCCGCATTCAATCCTGAAACGATACTGTCGTCAGATATCTCTAGGGCAAGATTTGGACCTAGAAGAATTTCTGCGGCTCTTGACTGTTCTCGGCTATAAACGGGAGGACCTTGTGCAAGGGCCGGGACAGTTTAGTGCCCGGGGCGGGATTATTGATATCTTTATGCTAACGGCCGACCACCCGATTAGAGTCGAATTGTTCGATACCGAAGTCGATTCGATTAGGAGTTTTGATCCGGATACCCAGCGATCATACCAAAATCTCGATTCATTTATCCTAATGCCGGCAAGAGACAGTATCTATCTTCCAGAGCTGGTCCCGTCCGTCGAAGAGCGGGTTAAGGCTCAAGTAGCCAGACAATCTGGCAATCTCCGCAATCTAGGTCTTGCAGAGGCCGCCGAGCGGTTGGAAGATCTAATGGCCGGACACCTGGAAAACATCAAAGAGAAAAACCTGTTTCCTGGCATCGACCAGTTTATGGCCTGCTTCTACCAGGAACTCGACTCCATCTGGGGATACCTAAAAAATGGCCTCATCATTCTAGATAACCCCGACCGTGTTAAACAAGCACTAAATACTGAGATTAACGAGCTCGGCGAACAATACGCGCATCTTCTGGAGGAGGGTCGGGTTTTGCCGGCCGCCACTAAAATCTTCGCTACCTGGCATGACGTATACACAGAGGCCCAAAAACATCAACTCATTTATTTGTCGCCACTGGGCAATAAATTACAGGGCTCAAAAGTCAAACAGGCTATTAATCTACCATCCCGACATGCGGAGCAATTTAACGCCAATATTTCGAGCTTATCTCTGCGGATCAAAGAATGGTTGAATTCGCAGACCAGCGTAGTACTTGTGGTATCCAAAGAAGACCGACTTAAACGGCTGAAGTCCGACCTATTTGACCGCGGCATTGAACTTAGTCCGCTGCCAGAGAGCCGACTCTCCCTTCCTGAAGGGAAGGCCTTTATTACCAAGGGCGCTTTAGGTGAAGGGGTTGAGCTGCCAGAAGCTAAATTGGTGGTTCTCTCGGAAACTGAGATTCTCGGCCGCAAACGCCGCCGATTGCCACGTCGCCTTAGCGTACCAGAAGGCGCCAGAATCGGCAGTTATGGCGAACTACATGCGGGGGATTATGTTGTTCATATTACCCATGGTATCGGGATTTATCGCGGGATAACCACCCTGGAAATTGATGGGGTGCACCGCGATTATCTTGAAGTTTATTACGCTAACGATGATAAGCTTTACGTGCCGACCGACCAGCTAAATCTGTTGCAAAAATATGTTGGCTCTGAAGGCACTGCCCCACGGTTGAGTAAACTTGGCGGAACTGATTGGAGCAAGGCCAAGAAAAAGGTTAAAGAATCAGTACGTGAACTGGCTGAGGGGCTGCTAAAACTATATAGCGAACGTCAGTTGGTGCAAGGTCATGCTTATCCCCCCGATACTCCTTGGCAAAGAGATTTTGAAGATGCTTTTGCCTATGAGGAAACCGAGGATCAGCTACGCAGTATCGCCGAGATTAAACAGGATATGGAGAACCCGCAGCCGATGGATAGGTTGCTTTGCGGTGATGTTGGCTTTGGCAAGACAGAGGTCGCTTTGCGTGCGGCCTTTAAAGCCGTTATGGATAGCAAACAGGTGGCTTTTCTAGTGCCAACGACGATTTTGGCCCAGCAACACTATGAAACGATTAAAGAGCGCTTTGAAGGCTTTCCGGTCAAACACGCGGTTTTGAGTCGTTTTCAAAGCGCTAAAGAGCAAAAGGCGATATTAAAGGCTGTTTCTAAAGGGGAAATCGATATCCTCGTCGGTACCCATCGCATTCTCTCGCAAGATGTCATGTTTAAAGATCTTGGGTTGGTGATCGTAGATGAGGAGCAGCGGTTTGGCGTTGCGCAGAAAGAACGACTGAAGGAGTTACGGTTAAATGTGGATGTCTTGACCATGACGGCTACTCCAATTCCGCGGACATTGCATATGGCTATGGCCGGGGTGAGGAACATGAGTTTGATCGAAACCCCTCCGGTGGGTCGATACCCGGTCCGAACCTATGTAATGCCGTTTGATGATGAGGTGATCCGCCAGGCAATCTTACGGGAAATCGCGCGGGATGGACAGATTTTCTTTGTCCACAACAGGGTTCAGGATATTGATTGGATGGCTTCGTACCTCCACGGCTTGGTTCCGGAGGTGGATATTACGGTCGCCCATGGACAAATGGATGAAGACAGCCTGGAAAATGTGATGTTCCGGTTTTTGCATAATGAGAGCGATCTCTTACTGGCAACCACGATTATCGAGTCCGGGTTGGACATCCCAAACGCCAATACTTTAATCGTTTATGATGCGGACAAACTCGGTTTAGCTCAGCTATACCAGTTGCGCGGCCGGGTGGGTCGCTCCAATCGGGTTGCCTACGCCTATTTCACCTACCGTCCGGATAAGATGATCAGCGAGGAGTCGCAGCGGCGCCTCAAGGCCATCCAGGAGTTTACAGAATTGGGCTCCGGTTTCCGGATTGCGATGCGAGATTTGGAGATCCGCGGAGCCGGTAATATTCTCGGGCCGGAGCAGCACGGCAATATCGCAGCGGTCGGGTTTGACCTCTACGTTAAACTGCTCGAAGAAGCGGTCAACGTACTGAAGGGCGAAGCGGAACAGGCACCTCCCGAACCGTTGGTTGATCTCAAAGTTGATGCCTATATTCCCGACGAGTACATTCCTGATGTCAAACAGAAAGTCGAAATGTATAAAAAGATTGTGGCTGCCCCAACCCGTCAGCAGCAAAGTGATCTGATTGATGAGCTGACTGACCGATATGGTGAACCACCGTTGCCGGTGCTTAATCTATTAACCGTGATTAGGATTAAGGCTGCAGCCGCGAAACTAGGGGTTTCGTCGGTGCAAACTATACCCGATGGAGTGATGATCAAGTTCCATTCGGGACTACAATTGCCCATGGAAAAACTGGTTGAACTAATCAAAGCGCATAGAGGAAGGATAATGCCGCTCAACGTCAAGGTTCCCAAGATCAAAATCAAACAGGGTAGACTGACTTCTGCCCAGCTAATTTCAGTGTTAGAAGAGACACTGACCAGTTTAGTTGCTGCAAAATGAGGAATAAACCTTCCAGCTCTAGGGAACGATTTCCTATGTAAAGCCAAGCCAACAGCGTTCTGCATAAAGAGTAAATCTGGGTTATATAATACTTGTGGCGCGGTATTTACAATTTTCGGAAAGCGTATTTGAGGAGGGGCAACCTTGAAAGCCACTGGAATTGTCAGACGCATAGATGACTTGGGCCGAGTTGTAATACCCAAGGAGATTCGCCGAACCTTACGCATTCGGGAAGGTGACCCTTTGGAGATCTTCGTTGACCGAGACGGTGAGGTTATCCTGAAAAAATATTCTCCGATCGGTGAATTAGGTGAATTTGCCAAGGAATACGCAGATTCATTGCATGAAGCTACCGGCCACATCACCTTAATTTCCGACCGGGATAATATCATTGCGGTTGCCGGTGCACCAGCAAAAGAGTACGTGGATAAGAATTTAACTCCAGCGGCAGAAAAAATTATGGAAGATCGGCGTCACGAAATTATCGAGGATACACGCAAGGCCAAGGGTGGCCAGGAAGGGACAGAGATTGTACAGGGTGTTCATTTTATCAGCCAAGTAATGGTGCCGATTATTGCCGAAGGTGATCCGATCGGCAGTGTAATTATTGCCTCAACTGATGAAAACGCGCGTCTCGGTGAGATGGAGCTGAAGTTAGCGGAGACGGCCGCTGGTTTTTTGGCTAAGCAAATGGAACAGTAAACTGGTGCCCAAGGTCTAATTGCCCTAAACACCCCGTAAGATTATACGGATCTTACTGGGGTGATTTTTTTGAGCACTAAAGGCCACTCATTTATCCGTGGAGCGCTAATGTTGACCATGGCCGGTTTGCTGAGCAGATTGGTCGGTTCGGCAGCCCGGATTATCTTGCCACGGGTAATCGGCTCGGAGGCCATCGGACTTCTCCAAATGGTCTACCCGGTCTATACCATTTTCCTGATCATCTCCATCTCAGGTATCCCAGTCGCCATTTCCAAGCTGATTTCGGAACAGATAGCTTTAGGCCGGCCTGATCAAGCACGCAGGATCTTTCGCATCGCACGGACCCTCTTATTTAGTACCGGCGCAGTATTGTCAATCGGATTATACTTCTTCGCCCCGGTGATCGCGGAGAAGTTTATCAGCGATCCTGGTGCGGCGTTGCCCTTACGTGCACTTAGTCCGGCGGTTTTTTTGCTTTCTGCTTCCGCAGCGTTTCGCGGGTATTTCCAGGGTATTCAGGAGATGCGTCCGAGCGCGATAACTCAAGTTGTCGAGCAATCGACCAGGGTGTTGGTCATGATTATCTTAGCTCTACACCTGATTGATCGCGGTGTAGAATGGGCGGCTACAGGCGCCGCTCTGGGTACGGTTGCCGGGGGGATGCTAACCTTGGCTCTGTTGATCATCTTCTTTCTGTTTCAACCAAGTCGACGCTTGCCGCAGCGAGTTCGCTCAGCTAAAATGAATGCCCCCAGCCTTAGCGCGACCCAGATAGTCCGTGAAATTTATCAGCTTTCTTTACCGATCGTCTTTGGCACGCTGATTTTTCCGATCTCCCATTCGCTGGATGCTGCCATTGTTCCCCGGCAATTGCAGGGATTAGGCTATGCTGTCGAAGTTGCCCGCGCTTTGTATGGGCAGTTTACAGGGATGGCGATGGCCCTGATTCACTTTCCCTGTGTCTTGACCATCGGTCTATCTCAGGCCTTAATTCCAGCCATCTCCGAGTCGTGGGCGCGCAAAGATTATCCTCTGCTTAAGGATCGGATCGCCAATTCGCTGTGGCTGGCCGCGGCAGTTAGCATCCCGTCCTCGGTCGGACTGTATGTACTGGCCGAACCCATCTGTGAGCTCCTTTTTAAGCTTCCGGAGGTGGCAATACCATTAAGAGCTGCCGCCTCAGCGACAATATTTATCGCTCTGGCCGAGACGTCGATAAGTGTGATGCAGGGTGTGGGAGAGGTGCTCGAACCGGTCCGGTACCTGTTTTTCGGGGCGATCATCAAAATGATTTTTACTTACGGTTTGACCGGTTTGCCTCAGTTTGGCATCAAAGGTGCGGCAATCGCGTCGGTGCTGGGCTTTGCCATGCCGGCACTCTTAAACTTTAAGGGGATGTATAAATGGGTCGGCTATTTCCCCGATCTAGTGCAATTGGTCGTGAAACCGGTGATTGCTGCGGGGATCATGGGCTTCTCCGTGAACAGATTATACCCTTGGCTCGAGACCATCTCGGTTTATCTATTCTCCTATGTTAAATTATCTTTTACGGTAGCAGCCGGACTATTGGCGGCGGTAATTATTTATTTGCTCGCCATGCTAGCTATCGGTGGGATTCCGCCGCGTTTTCTGATCTTATTGCGAGCCTCGCGGAGTAGGATTCTTTCCGCCTAGTGGAAAATACTAGGGAAGATAAGATCCGGGAGGTATTGCAGCGTGATAACAATAGTTGGGCTTGGCTATGGTGCACCCGAGGCGTTAAGCTTGGGAGCGTACAGAGTACTTACTGCAGGGCAGGATATTTACTTTCGAACTCACCACCATCCAACCGTAGCCTGGTTAAAAGACCAAGGAGTTACCGGGGAAAGCTTTGACGACTTTTATGAGGACAACCTTGATTTTGAAAGTGTTTATAATCAAATTGTACAAGAACTATGCTCACTGGCCGTAGCAGGCCAGCAGGTGGTTTATGCGGTCCCCGGTGATCCGTGGGTAGCCGAAGAGACTGTGCGGCTCTTGATCGCCGAGGCGAAAAAGAGGGGATTTACGGTTTCGGTTATCTCCTCCTTAAGCGGGTTGGATGCGGTCTTTGCCACTTTGCAGATAGATCCTACCGATGGGTTGACGGTCTTGGATGCGCTGGCTCTACCCTCGGACTACCCTGGCCAAGCACTGTTGATCACCCAAGTTTACTCTCGCCTAGTTGCTTCGCAGGTGAAACTATGGTTGTTGGAGTTTTTCCCCGCGGAAACTGTGGTTACGGTGGTGCGGGCAGCGGGTGTGCCAGACCAAGAACGGGTGGAAAGGCTGGCCTTAGAAGACTTAGATCGGCTGGACTGGATCGATCATTTAACAAGTGTTTATCTCCCGGCTCAGGATCGGGTTGGAGCTGGCTCCGGTTGTGATTATCCTTTAGATCCGATTATCGAGGTTATGCAGGAGCTGCGCTCAGAGCATGGCTGCCCGTGGGATCGCGAGCAGACCCATGAGTCCCTGAAACCCTATATGTTGGAGGAATGTTATGAGGTTTGGGATGCAATCGATGAAGGAAACCCCGCAAAACTCTGTGATGAGTTGGGAGATCTGCTGCTTCAGGTGGTATTCCATGCTCAGATCGCGGCTGAAAATGATGACTTTGATGCCAATGATGTGGTCCAAGCAATAACTGCTAAACTGGTTCGCCGTCATCCCCATGTTTTTAGTGACACCAAGGTCCGTGGGGTTGGGGATGTCATGGTGAACTGGGAATCGATAAAAAAAGCCGAAAAACTGACGGGCGAGCGTACTTCGGCCTTAGATGGTATTCCCAGGCATCTGGCCGGACTAGCCAAAGCCCAGAAGATACAGGCTAAGGCGGCCAAGGTCGGATTTACCTGGCCAGACCTATCCGGGGTAATTGATAAATTAGTTGAGGAGCTCGGTGAGCTAAAGGAGGCGCTAGCCTTACCGTCAGGGGTTCACCGGCGAGAGCGGGTCGAAGAAGAGCTTGGTGATGTGCTCTTTGCCCTGGCCAATCTGGCCAGATATACAGATACAGAGGCCGAGGTAGCGATTAACGGTACGATTAACCGATTTGACAGAAGGTTTCGCTGGATCGAGCAGCAGCTCGCCGAGCGGGGAAAGCAGATGAAAGAGCTATCCCTACAGGAACTGTTAGCTTGGTGGGCCAAAGCTAAGTCGGAAGAGTAAGCAAGATAGGTAAAGCCTCCCTGTTGGTGGGAGGCTTTTGAAATAAGAGAAATATTAGAATTACTTGATTTGATCTTTCAATGCTTTACCGGCCTTGAAGGCAGGTACTTTAGCAGCAGGAATGATGATTTCTTCTTTGGTAGCAGGATTAACCCCTTTGCGCTCCTTGCGCTCACGAACCTCAAAGGTGCCAAAACCGATTAGGGTCACCTTGTCACCAGCGGCCATTGCTTCGGAAATCGTTGATAAAACAGCATCGACAGCCTCGCCCGCGGCTTTTTTCGTAATACCGGCCTTATCGGCAACCGCGGCAATGAGTTCCATTTTGTTCAAATGAACTCCCTCCTTAGAAAGTGTGGGTTATCGAATCTGTATATTCGGTCTAACCCCTGTGAACACCTTTTTCCAAGCCGCTTATTGCCAAAAAAATAGTAAATTTTTCATTAAAACTGTCTTGCGGCCCGGTTTTCTTGTCCATAACCCCGTAAACTCACTATAAATAATGCCTTGTCAATGGTGGTTTTATGCGTATTGGCCTTTATGGAGAGGTCGAGATAATGCATTAAAGCGGGTCCGCCTCTACAAACTAAAGATGGAAATCACTGTAGGAGGGGTAGTCGATGACTAACACAAGGCAACGTTCAGCCTTGTTTTACCTGATAATCAGCTTATTGCTGGTTGGTTCTTTGGTAACCTTTGTGCTTGGTTGTCCTGGGCCCGAGCGTAAGCTTGCAGACAACAGTAACAAGGAAGATGAAGGCAGCTTAATGAAGCGGTACAATCAGGAACCGACTGTGACCATTGAATTAAAAAATGGGGAAACCAAAGAGGTGAAACTAGAGGAGTATATAGCCGGGGTAGTTGCCGGAGAAATGAAGGCCGATTGGCCGCTGGAAGCATATAAGGCCCAGGCTATTCTGGCCCGCAGTTTTGCGATGCAGCTGATCACCGAGGATGCGACCAAGCCGGCAACGGGAAAAATCTCCGGGTCACATACAGAGGCGCAAGCGTATCGACCGGAAAACATTTCAGAGACGATCAGAAAAGCCGTAAGTGAGACCCGAGGACAGGTAATAACTTATAAAGATAAATTTGTTAAAGCCTATTTTCATGCTGCAACCGGGGGCAAGACCGCTAAAGCTGAGGATATGGGTTTGGTTGAAAAAGGTCAAGAGCCGCCATATCTAAAACAGGTAACTTCGCCGGAATCGAAGGCCGAGGCGGAAGTTAAAGCATGGAAGGCCAGCGTGCCTCTGTCATCTTTTGAAAAGGTAGCGCGGGAGACCGGTGCACAGATCTCTGGTTTGAAGGGGGTTAGCATCGGTAAAAAGGATAATGGCGGACGCGCTGTTACTTTGCGTTTAGCCCATTCTAAGGGAACAACTGAGGTTAATGCCAACGCGATGCGAGTAGGAATTGATCCCGGGCTCATTAAATCGACAATGTTCACCAAAATTGGCGTGCAAGGCAATAATGTGGTGATGGAAGGCAAGGGCTTCGGACATGGTGTGGGTATGTCGCAATGGGGAGCCTACACTATGGCCAAGGATGGCAAGAGCGCAAAGGATATCATCAAATTCTATTTTAAGGACATCAAGCTAGTCGATCTCTGGTAGGACCATAAAGCCTATCTAAAATAGACAAACATGTGGTGCGGTTTCTTGACTCTTGTACTAAAAAGAGCGGGGAGCCGCATATTTATTACAAATGGTTTGCATTGGAGGGGTAGGCGTGGTGGCTGAGGAGAGAAGGGCCGAGACCGGAGACCACCAGCTCAGTTTAAAAAAGCGCGAAGAACTGAGGCTAACCGGGGTAGTTAATGTCGAAAGTTTTGATGACCAAGAGATTATTGTGGACACTAGTGCCGGGGGTCTAATTATTCGGGGTGAGGATCTGCACATCGGACAATTAAACCTGGAAGCCGGAAACTTAGCGGTACATGGTTTTGTTAGCGTCTTGCAATATACCGGGGAGTCTATGGGCAAGCGGAGCAAAGGCTTTCTGGGGAAAATGTTCAAGTAGGCAAAAAACGTGGATTCATTAAGCGGTCAAGCGAATTCTTTTGGTTTGATGATCCTCGCCGGGGTACTGGTCGGGTTGCTCTTTGACTTATTTCGTATCTTGAAAGGGCGATTGTTTGCCCGCAGAAAAGTAACCTCGTTTTTCTGGGATTTATTTTACTGTTTCTTGGCTGCGGCAATTATCTACTACTGTACGATTTTGGGGAGCTGGGGTGAACTCCGCTTTTACCTGTTAGTCGGGGCCTTCGGCGGAATACTCTTATACTTCATGCTGGCCAGCCGGATCGTCATTCGCCTGCTTGTGTGGGCGATTAGGGGAATAGATCGGGGGGGCCAGGCTGTAACAGTAGGCGCCAGAAGCCTTTATTATCATGGTGTTAATCTGGGGGTGCGGTTTGGTCGCCGAACCGGGCTTGACAAGGTTGTGCGAAAGGGGCGGAAAAAGGTGGGTGCTTTGCAGGAAAAGGTTGAGCAATTAAAGCCAAAGTTTCGGATGCCAGGGCGTCCAAAACGTCAAAAAGTCGAGGAGGGCCGGGTCAACAAACCAACGCTGGGCAAACGCTTGCAGCGCAGAGCCCGGATTTTCTCCGCTCGCACCCGCAATCTGGCCAGAGGATTGGGGCGCGGGATTAAAGTGAAAAGGTAAAAATGAGAGCTAGTTTCCAGAAATAAGCAGGAGACGTCGGATTCCCGTAGAACTTGTACCAAAAACGTACCCAATTTGTCCTAATTATGTGCGTAGGGTGGACAAGAATTTCGAGGTGCAAGGGTGCAGATCGAAATCAGGGGGCTTGAGCGGCTCAGTTTTCGGGAGCGTCAAGTAGTTGTCCTCAAAGAATCCGGCAAATCCAACGAAGAGGTAGCTAAGGTGTTGCAAGTTGCTCCGGCGACTGTGGCGACATTATATAAACGCGCTCGTAGCAAAGGTTTTCAAGTTGTTGCAGTATTGCCAGTGGATACTCTGGGACTTGCGGAAGACCCGGCAGAGGAAGGTGAAGAATAATGGGACTTGCTGATCAAAGCCGGAGTCAAGGAAATGACGTCCAGATAGATTTTGGCGAGCGATATATCCTAACGGGCGGGCGGGCGAATCGGCGCCGTCAGCAAGCCAAAAAGCGCAAAAAGGATCGAAGGGTACTAACCGTTGTGATAATAGGACTTATTTTGTTATGGCTAATGGTGGGCTATATAAGCGGACTAATCGATATCATTCGGATAAAGGCGAATATTGCCAAGATTGAACGAGAAATTGACGAAGTTACTGCTGAGATAGTTCAGCTTGAAGAGGAAAAAGCTTTGGTGGAGTCTCCTGAATATGTAGAGCAGGTTGCGCGCAAAAAGCTGGGCTTGGTTAGGCCTGGGGAAGTAAAGTATATCGTTACGGAAGCAGTGGTAGATGAAACTGCAGAAAAAGATGTGGAAATACGGTCGCAAAGCTACCAAGAGCTGTTATATTAACCCAATTTGATTGACACGAGAGCCGACAGGCCTATATAATATAAGCGATTCACTTATTTTTAAAGGGAGGATTATTGTACGTGCCGGTAGAAGTTGGCGCTGTTTTAGAGGGTCGGGTAACGGGTATTACTAAATTTGGGGCTTTTGTTGATTTATCAGAGGGTCAAACCGGACTGGTTCACATCTCCGAAATTGCTGATACCTATGTCAAAGACATTAATGACTTCTTACAAGAGGGACAAGAGGTCACGGTCAAAGTGATAAACATGAAGGATGGCAAGATCGGCTTATCGATCCGCCAAGTTTTTAATGAAGGCCCTCGGATGGCTAAGCAAAATCAAAAAGCCTTTGAGGATAAATTAGCCCGGTTTTTAAAGGATAGTGAGGAGCGTCAAGCTCAGGTTAGAAAAGGGTATGAGGCCAAGCGCAAAAGCGGATCTCGTTACTAATGCCTTTTTAACCTCCCTTTAGCTGGGAAAAAATAAAATAGGTCATTGTGTTGACAAGAGAGACAGATTTGGTATAATTTATTTTGCGGCGCGCAAAAAGGCGCACCCGGCGCGGGGTGGAGCAGTTGGCAGCTCGTCAGGCTCATAATCTGAAGGTCGAGGGTTCGAGTCCCTCCCCCGCAACCAATGTTTAGATGGCGGCGTAGCTCAGTTGGTCAGAGCATACGGTTCATACCCGTAGTGTCACTGGTTCAAATCCAGTCGCCGCTACCAAATATACATTCTTGTGTGCGCCATTAGCTCAGATGGTAGAGCAACTGACTCTTAATCAGTGGGTCCTGGGTTCGAGTCCCCGATGGCGCACCATTTTTATACCACAAAATGCGATGAGACTGGGCTATCCGGTCTTTTTTATTTTCCTGACAGTGCTTGTTGAAAATCGCTAGAGGTGAGAGGATGTTTGAATATCGGCCTGAAGGCGCGAAAATCTCAGTCAAAGTCTGGCTGGACAAAAAGGAGTATTTCGCAGATCCGGAACTGGTCAGACAGACGGAAAATCTTGCCAAATTACCATTCGCGTACAAGCATATTGTGATTTGTCCAGATGCGCACCCCGGGTTTGGCATGCCGATCGGAGGCGTTCTTGCCACCGAGAAGCAGATCATTCCGAACGCTGTAGGTGTGGATATCGGGTGTGGAATGGGGTTCGTGCATACCAATGTTCCGGCGCGTGTGCTGACCGAAGTCACGACCCCTAGTGGAACTTTAGCTCAATCTATCGTTGGGCAGATCATGCGGAGCATCCCGGTTGGCTTTGAGCACCACCGCAAGAAGCAACCATCGAGTAGCATCGATGAGCTGTTGGCGGCCGATTGGCTCTCGCGTTCACCGGACACCTTGCTATCTGAGATCGATCGGGCCTATTACCAGATCGGCACTTTAGGCGGGGGCAATCACTTCATCGAACTGCAGGAAGATGAAGCGGGCAATTTAGCGATTATGGTTCATTCCGGTTCCCGGAATTTCGGGTACAAGATCTGCAATTATTATAATAACCTTGCCAAGAAGCTCAACGCGAAGTGGCGTTCACCTGTACCGAAAGAATGGCAATTAGCACATTTGCCCATCGATTCCGAGGAAGGCCAAACCTATATCAATTGGATGACAACGGCCTTGAAATTTGCCGCCGAAAACCGGCAACAGATGATGGCTAAAGTTCAGGAGATCGTCTTTGAAGCCCTGGCTAAGTACTATGCAGATACGATCGTTGTTGATATGGTGGTCAATGCACACCACAACTACGCCGACTTCGAGAATCACTTTGGTAAAGATGTCTGGATACATCGCAAGGGTGCGATTCGGGCCCGCCGGGGCGAGCTAGGGATTGTCCCCGGAGCGATGGGAAGCTACTCCTACATCGTCGAAGGGCTGGGCAATCCAGATAGTTTCACAACCTGTTCGCATGGTGCAGGTCGCAAGATGGGTCGCCGAGAAGCCAAGGATAAATTTCGGATAGAGCAGGTGCTTAATGATCTGAAAAGTCGGGGAGTTGTCCTTGGTAAGAACAAGAAAAGTGATGTTGCCGAAGAATCACCGTGGGCATACAAAGATATCGATACCGTTATCAACAATGAGCTGGATTTGATTAAACCGATCATGAAGCTGAAAACCATCGCCGTAGTGAAAGGCTGATAGCGCTAGGAAGCTCCTAGCGCTATCTTTATCGCAGTGATGGATGAACGGTTGGGCTATTTCTTAGTATGATCGCCGTGACAGGGGGTACAGTCCATCATGCCATATGCTTTTGGTCCAGGGTGACATCTCTTGCAGTTGTTTACTTCGTCGGATACTTTAAAGGTTGGAACGAATTTACCGCTGAAGTAGGCATTGAGAACTTCGACCGCTTTAGCTGCAACGTCGCCGGTAAGTTTGCTGCATCTTTCGGCTATTTCTGCTTGTGATGGCTTGCCAGCTTCGAATTTGGAGCGAGAGATGTGGCATAGCGGTGAACCAGGCACAACTCTGACTTTTGAAGGAACGCCTGTGTATTTGTCCAAAGCGGTGGTCGGTAGAAGTGTTGAATTATGCCATTCGATTACTTCATTACAAATTGCTTCAACGTCTTTCTGTGGTACTATGAGATTTGTTGCGAAACTAATTCCGTTGAGGGCTCCACAGATGGTACCCCATTTAGAGACTCCACCCAAGCCATACCAGGTAGCTTCTGCGGGGAA
>Ga0265293_10010185_pt1 | contig 13206 bp, 9 predicted proteins | sample Munlanlewell138R_FD_192505 | JGI IMG/M metagenome (GOLD analysis project Ga0265293, IMG submission 192505) | Leachate microbial communities from a municipal landfill in Southern Ontario, Canada - Leachate well 138R | ecosystem: Engineered > Solid waste > Landfill > Unclassified | place: Canada... | reverse complement strand
TTTACCAAGCTTCAGCACGAGATACAGAACGAGTACCGGGGAGTGGGAGACATTACCCAAAGCAGTCCTGCCAGGCTCAGAGACGACCGTTTTATCAATCACACACTCGATAAGGAATATGCAGAGCCGCCCCACATCATCCTAACCAATATGTGCAACGCACATCTCTTCATCGACAATGCCAAGACCGATAAGGGACAGGTAACCATCACGATCGGTATCGGAGCTCAATTTGAAGGAGAAGAAGCCAAGTACCAGATCCTTGCCATCGCCAAAGACACACCATAGACTACCCGAAAGAGAAACCCGGCATAAAAAAACCGGGCTCTATATATAAGGTATAGGGATTTACTTCTGCTGAAGCCTGCAGATCAGCTCTGCCATCAAGTTGATCATCTCTTTGTAATCTCCGCATTCCCAGGCATCGTCTGCTTTGATCCTGATCTGCTCATCGGTCATGGTCTCTGACTTGAGCCAGGGGCCTCGGAATTGATTCCACCAGTTCTTGTAGTGAAAGTCCTTATCAAAAGGATAATCGCATAATCCGGTCTTGGATTCGATTATCTCTTCAATTGGCTGCTCCGAACCATCCTCTCTCATTATTACGATCTGGCTGCTTGATCCTGCCATCTGCTCCAGCGTTGCCTGCTCCTTGCGATTCTTGTTCTGCTTGGTCATCTTGATCTCCTTCTCGGTTACCCGACTGTTAATTAATGGGTCTACTGTACACCCCTCGCAACCGTGGTCAAGTCCTTTCCGCTCAATATGATAAAGGATGTGCAAGAATCTTTATTGACAGAAATGCAGCCTTATCTCACATTGCATACAGCCTACAGACCCTACATAGAATGCCCTCCGAGTCGTGGGGACACCGCCCGGTGCTCCCCACGATATTTTTTATTCAGAGGCACGCGTCTCATCCCTCAGAAATTTGCAAAAATCGTGATACTCACCCATATTTTATCGAATTGGAGCACTCAAACACTTAACGCCTTTGCCTGTATCCAGATACAGAAAACCATTTGCAAAATTACTTGATACTCCCATTTGTAGAAGTCGTGATACTCATTTGCAAAAATCGTGATACTCCCCTCTCCCATTTTCAGCAGATTTGCAACGAATGTGATACGATTTGCAAAATTACTTGAGACTCTGTATTATACCTTTATCAGCTCTTTTTCACCCTCTGAGCGTATCCTTAACCAAGCCTTCATCAAGCGTTAATCAAGCGTTAATAATTAACGCTTGATGAAGGCTTGATAAAGAAGTGATGAACGCCATCAATAGAGGGAGAAAATATGAGATAAACACTATTTCTAATGGACAGCTCAATGGACAGACACATTTGACAGACACAAGGAGACACAATCCACAGTAATAATGGAGAGTGATAACGTCGCAATTTTCGGATTTTTCCCGGATCAGTCCGCCGGAATAGTATTTTGGACTAAAACTGTTGACAAGATACCGCAAATAGCGAATTTGGTAAAAAACATATTTATTACTCTCTGGAGGTATTATGACCTACCGCGTTCTCGCGATTAATCCCGGCTCAACTTCTACCAAGATAGCGGTTTACGACGATGATCAACCTGTGTTTGAAAAGACTCTGCGCCATGATCCGGCAGAATTGGACAAATTTGGCGGAATCATCGAACAACACGATTTCCGCAAGGGATTGGTGATGGAAGCCATGCGTGAAAACAACGTTGATCCCAAAAGCCTGCACGCCGTTGTAGGTCGAGGCGGATTGGTGCGGCCGGTTAGCGGTGGCACCATGAAGATCGGCAAGAGCATGATGCGCGATCTGCAGGATCCTGCGCTATGGGGACGCATTCATGCGTCAAACCTGGGTGCCTTCATAGCCAATGCTGTCTCCGAAGATCTTGGCATTCCCGGCTTCATCGTGGATCCGGTGGTTGTGGATGAATTTGACGATATAGCCAGAATATCCGGCATTCCGGAGATAGAACGCAAAAGCCTGTTGCACGCCCTCAATATCCGCTATATTGCGCGGTTGATGGCCAAAGAACTGGGTAAAGATATTGCGAATGTAAATCTCATCGGCGTCCATATGGGCGGAGGCATCTCTATAGCGGCAATCAAAGGTGGCAGAGTGGTAGATGTGAACAACGCGCTTTTGGGGATGGGGCCCTTCTCCCCTCAGCGAGCCGGAGCTTTACCCATTGGCGATTTGCTGGACCTGGCTTACAGCGGCAAATACACGAAAAAAGAGCTCACAACATACCTTACCAAGACCGCCGGATTGATGGCATATCTGGGCACAGACAGCGGAATCGAAGTAAATAAACGCATCCAGGCAGGGGATGAAAAAGCAAAACTGATCCTTCAGGCGATGTGTTACCAAGTATCCAAAGAAATTGGAGCTTGCGCTACCGTGCTTTCCGGAAAGGTGGACGCCATCTTCCTATCCGGAGGTTTGGTATACAACGATTTTATCGTGAACGAGATCCAAACGCGCTGCTCCTTTATCGCCAATATTCACCTGTATCCCGGCGAAAAAGAGATGGAAGCGCTATGTCAGGGCGGTATCCGGGTGCTGAAAGGCCAGGAAGAAGCCATGGACTATACTTACTAATAAATAATCTTGCGACAAATGCTTGGGGAATCCGGTGCGCCATACCGGATTTCCTGCTTTATTTCGCTCTTTATCCTCATGAAACGACAATACTTGCTCTTGGGTCTGATTTTTTTTTGCACGGCTCTTTTTGCCGAAGACTGGACTGTATTGATCTATATGGGAGCCGACAACGATCTCGCCGCTCAAGCGCTGGAAAATCTGCAAGATATGGAGCAAATAGAACAAGCTGCCGGGTTAAACTTGATCGTACAGTTGGATCTACCCGAAAGTGGAGCTAAGCGCTACAAAATCGAACATAAACCACAAGCCGGTTTCAATTCCCGCATATTACAAAGCTTAGGAACGGTTGACAGCGGCGATCCCCATACTTTGCAAGAATTCATGTTATGGGGTTTCGATAATTACCCGGCTTCCCGAAAGATGCTGATCATTTGGTCTCATGGCGATAGCTGGTACAAGCAAAATAAATACATCTCTGTAGACGAAGAAAGTGGAAACGCGATAAGGGTAGCCAATGGCGAGCTTAGTGCAGCGTTTTCCGGTGTACCGAAACTGGATATCTTGCTGTTTGATGCCTGTAGTATGCAAAGCATAGAGATCGCATATGAATTGAGGCATTTTGCGGATTACATCATAGGTTCTGCGGATCTGGTACCTGTGAAAGGTTTTCCATATCAGACGATGATCCCTCTCTTTTCCCAAGATCCCCACTCAGTGGCCTCTCAAATCCCAAATTTGTATCTGGAACACTATCTACCCGGAACACAGAATAATCCATCCAACTACTTTTTGAACATAAGCTGCTCCGCCATAGATACTTCGGAACTAAACAGTTTCTACGATTTCTTTGCCGGTTACTCTCGCAAGCTCAAGCTCTACGCAACTCAATTGATGAAGATACGCGAAGATCTCTACGATATGAATACTGCTTACGCGGATGTGGATATGAAACAGATGCTTACGAGAATAATAGAATACGCTATCCTGCCCCAACAAAGCTCCTTGGCTTTGCAACATTTGGAACAGCTCATAATAGCATCCGCGTATTCCAGCACCTACTACCAGCCGGATTTGAGCAGTCTCGCAATATGGTTTCCCGATGTCCGTTACAATTTTGCTACAGTTTGGGAAATATACATGCAGCTTGCTTTTGCGCAAAGCTCATGGTTAAGTGTAGTGAATGCCGCTCTGGGAGACGATCAGTACGCTCCCGCAGCGCCGAAACTGAAGCGTCAATATCAATACCATGGCCGTCTGCATCTACATTTTGAAGCACCGGTAGATGTGGATTCTTTGTATTATCATGTGCAGAGTGATCATGCCGATATTTGGCTTTACCCCCCGATGTACGCCGGTGATTTCCAAGTCAGCTTCCCTATCGACAGCTCCGGGAATTGCCGGATATACGCGCTTGATCAGTCCGGCAATGCATCGCAGACACTTAGCATCGATTATGAGCGAGAAATGCCCGTGGCAAGCCTGGTAGTCCGCCCAAATCCTGTAAAAACAGGTTACCCCGCTTTTTTGGATTGGTATCTGGAAGCTGACAATATAGATAGCGCACAGCTTTCTCTTTATAACATCAAAGGGCAAAAGCTGGTTTCATTCAGCTCCGACACGCTGATGGATCCTGTGGGGAGCATCATGCTGCAAGATATCCCCGGCTTTGGCTCTCTGAAAAGGGGAATGTATATAATAGAGTATAGAGCTAAAGGCAAGCGCCTCAGGAGCAAGCTTGCTATCTTGTAAAAAGACAGGCGCTTATAACGATGTGGATAAGATGTGGATAAGTACTTCAGCCCATATATGGAATATATGCATGTATATATATAACAACTATTTAGCGTTTCTCACTTATCCACTTTTAACTGTGGATAAGTCTGTAGATAACTGATAAACAAGGAGCTATCCGGTGCGTCAAATTGAACGAATATCCAAGGCCAGAATCTCTGAAATAGCAAAACTGAAACAGAAGAAGTATCGTAAAGATATTGGCATGTTCGTGGTGGAAGGCCAAAGGCTGATAGATCAGTTACACATATACGGAATAAACGCAGTGGAGCTGTATACCACAAATCCCATGTTCGATAGAATTGATGATATTCCTACTTCATTGTGCAGTGAAGATGAACTCAAACGCATCTGCGATAGTGGGCACCCATCCGGAATAGCCGGTTTGTATCCTTTGCCCCGCCCGGGTGTTGAAAGCTTTCACCGGGCTTTATATCTGGACAGGGTTTCCGATCCCGGCAATCTGGGCACGATCTTCCGCACTGCCGCAGCTTTTGGGATGGATGCTATCTTTCTGTCTCCCGCTAGTTGTGAGCTTGCCAATCCCAAGGTTGTGCGCGCGTCTTTAGGCGCGGTTTATGCCGTAGCCTGGCAAGTGTTGGATATTGATGCTCTTTGCGCTATAAATGCGCGCAAATTGGTGCTGGATATGAACGCGGACACAGCGCTGGAGGAATATCTGCCCTCTGCAGGTCCTGAGATATTTATCCTGGGCAGTGAAGCTCACGGAGTGGACAGGGCACTGATGGCAATGGCAGATGAACGCCTTAAAATCAGGATGCAAGGAAGTATGGAATCTCTGAACCTTGCCATCAGCACCTCTATACTGTGTTATCAGCTATCTCTATATAGGGCTTAAGGTTTCAATTTGGCAATGGTCTGCCGGCAGAGTTGATCGCTGTATGCCTGGCTTTCGCTCTCCACATATACTCGAATAATGGGCTCCGTGCCGGATTTGCGGATGTGAATCCAATGTTTGTCTTTCGTGCCTTTGATGCCATCTTGGGTATCGATCCGGTAACCTTGCAGAATGGTAGGCACTTTTGCCATGGCTCCATCCATATCTGAGGGATTAAGCTCCAGTTTATCTTTGGCAAAATAGTATTTTGGCAGTTCTTGTACCAATTCCGATACGGTCTTGCCACTTTCGGCCAGCAGTCCTAGGATCAGAGCCATTCCGGCAGGTGCGTCGCGGGTATAGTGTACTTCCGGGCAGATGATGCCGCCATTGCCTTCACCGCCGATCGGGGACAAAATCTCCTGCATCTTTTTACCCACATTGATCTCCCCCACCTTGCTACGATGGACTTTCACACCGTATTTGGCAGCGATGTCCTCGCTGAGCATTGAGGTGGAAAGATTTACCACGATATCTCCGCGTTTCTTTGGCAATACAAAGCATTGCGCCAGAACCACACTGAGTTCTTCTCCGATGCATCTGCCATGTTCATCCACGATCGAGAGTCTGTCAACATCCGGATCGGTGGCAAAACCGATGTCAGCGGAATGAGCCTTTACCGCATCCTCAAGCTGTGTAAGATTGTGATTTAGCGGTTCTGCCGGATGCGCAAACACTCCGGTAGGCTCGCTATTAATCCCGACTACCGTGCAACCCAGTGCTTTCAGCAACACCGGTGAGATCAAGCCTCCAGCTCCATTCACGGAATCTAGAACCACTTTTATCCGTTGCTTTCGGATGGCTTCCACATTCAGATAGGGAATGTTCAGCACTTTATCTATATGCCTTTGAATGGCATCAAAATCTGTATTCATGCTGCCCACGGACTGCCAATCTGCCCAAGTAACCGGTTGATCCACATCTTGCAGAAACCTGGCAGCTTTGTCCGGGGCCAGGAACATGCCATCTTGATCCACAAACTTCATCGCGTTCCACTGCGGGGGATTGTGGGATGCAGTGATCGCGATTCCGCCGATGGCATCGCTTTCCTCCACTGCCAATAGCACCGTGGGAGTGGAAACGACACCCAGATCTGTAACGTCCAGGCCGATACTCATGATGGTGGATGCGATGTTGTGCATCATCGCCAGACCGGTGGTACGGCTGTCCCTGCCAATGATGATCCTGCCTTTGCCAAAAGTTTTTTTCTGCATGGCGGCAAAGCTCGCCACGTATTTTTGCACTACAGGCGGTGTGAGGGTATCGCCAAATATCCCCCGTACTCCGCTGACGCTTGTCATCAGTTTGCTCATGCTATTCTCCTTATGAAAGTAAAGGATGCGAAAACCATCCGGGCTTCCGCATCCATTATCTAACGGCATTCAGCCGGATGTTTCAGATATTACAAGCCAAATTCGGCTCGACGGTCTTCAATCTTGGCGTCTTCCCGCATCTGTTGATACCAGCGTGAGAAGGCCAGGTTTTCCATTTTCTCGCGAATTTCTTTCTGCTTGTCGGTATCTTTTTCAAAAGCAGCTATGTCCGGTTTGGTACGGCTTTCGGCCTTGATGACGTAGCTTCCCTTGGGGTCGTGTACCACGGGGCTGATCTCGCCTTCATTCAGCTTCAGGGCTGCATCAGCAAACATCTCTGAGATGCCGATTCCGGCTGCGCTGTTCCCACGTTTGAAGTTGTTTACGTCATATACTTTCCAACCTTCAGCCTCGGCTTTATCGAAGTATTCGGAAGGATCGTATTTGGCGGCAAATTCATCGGCTTTCACTTTGGCTTTGGCTATTTTTTGCTCTTTTTCCAGTTCATAGCGTATGCGAGGACGCACTTTGTCAAAATCTTCGTAGTAGCTTTTCACGTTTTCTGTGATCTTTCCCACGATCATGCGACCTTGCTGATCTCTGATAACTTCACTCACTTTGCCTTTCTTGGCTTCTGCCATCCAGGATATCATCTGGGGCAATTGACCGATTCCGGCGATATATTGCGCATCATGAGCTACCCAATCGCTGTCTTGAGGCTCCATCTCCAGTTCTTTGGCGACATCGTCCATCTTCTTCTTTTTCAGCATATCCCGGACTTCCTGAGCCTTTTCGGCAATCTCGATCTTGGTGGTCTCGCTGGCTTCCACCTTCACCAATATGTGTCTGGCTTCTACCTGTGGGTTGGCTGGATCTGTGCTTACAATGCGATCCACGCGGATAATATGCCAACCAAAATCACTCTTGACGGGATCCGATATATCGCCTTCTTTCAGGTTGAAAGCAGCTGCTTCAAATTCCGGAACCATCTGGCCTTTTCCAAATACTCCCAGCGATCCGCCGTTCTGTCCGGAACCGGGATCATCAGAGTAATCCATTGCCAATTGGGCAAAATCTTCACCGGCTTTGGCTCTGGCAGCCAGTTGATCGGCACTCTTTTTGGCTTCCGCGAGGTCTTCGTCTGAAGGTTTCTCCTCAAAGACGAGGTATTGCATTCTGGACGCGGGGCCCTTTTTGTACTCTTCTTCTTTATTATCGTCATAATACTTCTGGATGTCCTCGTCGCTTACTTCTACATCCTTGATAGTATTGTAATCGAAGAAGATCATTTTGCCGCGTACGATATCGTTTTCTTTGATGTATTCCGCTTTCAAGCTGTCCATAGTGATCCCGGCATCTGCCATAATCTTATCTTGAAGGCGTTTGCGGGGCAGGTAGCTTTTATAATAGTCTTCCAGGATCACAAACAGATTGGGATCGTTCTTTAGTGCTGCTATATACTTACTGGGGTCAAATCTTCCTTCTGTTTGTAATGCGGGATTTTGCATGAGATCCTCAGGCGGATTGTTCTGCATTTCAGTAAGGATCTCGTCGTCTTTGATCTTAATTTTGTGCTTTTTGATTTGCTTGTCCCAGAGGATTCCATCCACCAGCTCCTGCCAGGCTTGGTTTTCCAGGTTTTGGCGGGTGCCGTCATCAATCGGTTGATTGGGGTTGCTTTCGCTATATCTGGCATACACCTCTTGAATTTTGTTTTGATACATCTCAAAACTGATCTTCGTGCCTGCAACTTTGCCAACATATGGCTTTGGTGTGAAAATCTCCACAACTCCAACGGCTCCCATCCCCAAGACGAAGATGATGGCCACAAAATAGATGATGACTTTCTGTTTCTTTCTCAAGTCTTCGAGCATTATATCCTCCACAATGGATCGTAATATTCTTTAGAGAGTCACTTTTCTAGCTATGGCATTTTACACAAGTATTTTTTTACTAATAGCCGATGTTTGGCATCATAAAGATATGCATGAAATGGCCTAACACGATGCATTACAGCCGCATAGATCAAGCATGAGGGAACGGTCGCCATTTTATGCTTGACAAAAATATGAGTCCGGAAAGTGTGTACAAACATATTCGCTCAGTTTTGGGGCATTAGCTCAGCTGGGAGAGCGCATGACTGGCAGTCATGAGGTCAGCGGTTCGATCCCGCTATGCTCCACCAAGGTTTCAGGCGGTTTGTTAAAAATGTCATTGGACAATTTTAGGGCAAACCGCCTACTTTGTTTTAATCCCTAAATCCTTAGTCTGAAAATTCCAACATCACAAAAAGCTGAAAGCCAATTGTACGAACACTTCTTTTCTATGAAGGTCTTTGAGAGCAAATAGCAATTACGTAAACATGAAGTTTTGCGACAAACTGAGCGCTTTGAATGGCAGCAGCAAGATCGTGATCAATGCTTTTGTTTTCATGTCTTGTCTCCTTGCTAATATTTGGCATGATTTGCCATTATGCTATCTATGCTAATTCTCTCACTTGAATCTCGTTCTGCGCAATTTCTTCGGTCTTGCTTTCGGCAGAGGTGGATACCAGTAATATAAGTCCCTAATGCTGGTGTAGATTCCTGGTCATTGTTTCACTGGTTGTCTGAAGGCAGCTGATAACACTCGTCACTCAAAATAAATGCAAGGCCATACTACAAATTTCATTATTTACAATGAGCCGATATATGTCAACATCTTTTGCACCGGTAGCCACTTTTCTTCAACTGACTATATTACTACGGGAGTAGAGAAAAGCTCATAACAAAGAGAAGGATATTGCTCAGACGTTTTCTCAACAGAGCATCTGTCAATCTTCGGCAATATTTGAAACGCTAACTGGATACTTTTATTATGTAGTGCAGTTATTATAAAGGGCAGGTTTGGAAGATTAATCGGTATTTCTCCAGAAAGATCCGCTCATAACAAGTTGAGAGCAGAATGATGAGCTGAATATCTTTAGTCCCAATGTGTTACATTGTTATCCCTTGTCAAACGCCAGAATTCCCAAATAGCTTGTCGAATTTAGCCAAACACACTATCGAGGGATGTTTATGTCACTCATAGAAGTCTCGAGAATGTGACAAGTCTGATTCCCGTATTTTTTCCTTGACCTTAAACGCGCATATTTAGTCTGGCATTAGTATTTGGAATACTAGCACATCAATCTGATAATAATAATAAATGAGGTAAATAAAGTGAGTAGAATTGAACTCATCGACAAGATTACATACCAAGCCTTAACAGCGCGGCAAGCAATTTTGCATATGACTACTCTGTCCGGCAGCGGACATCCGGGTGGCTCTATGTCCAGCATAGACATGCTCTTGAGTATATACAATACCATGCGCCACAATCCCGAATATCCCTCTTGGGAACAAAGAGACCGCATGGTTGTCTCCATTGGTCACATCTCCCCCGCTGTATACAGCACTTTGGGCATCATGGGTTACTTCCCTCTGGAAGATGCAATCTCGCAATTCCGCAAGTATGGCAGCATTTTTGAGGGTCACATCGAACGAGACGTTCCCGGGGTGGAATGGAGCTCCGGAAACTTGGGACAAGGCCTTTCCGCGGCTTGTGGATTCGCCATCGGGTCCCGGATCAAGAAATTGGGCAGTCACGTATATGTCCTGATGGGGGATGGTGAACAGCAAAAGGGTCAATTGAGCGAAGCCCGGCGCTTTGCTTCAAAATTTCAATTGGATAATCTTACAGCGATAGTGGATTACAATCAATTGCAGATATCGGGTTCCATTCATGACGTGATGCCGCAAAACATCCGCAGAAATTGGGAATCCGACGGCTGGCAGGTGATGGAAGTTAATGGCCACGACATTGCCCAGATACTTCAGACTCTGGATGCCGCGCGTGATGCCGGAAAACCTGTGATGATTCTGGCTCACACCGTGATGGGCAAAGGGGTCAGCTTCATGGAAAACAAAGCTAAATACCACGGATCAACGCTATCAAACGAGCAGTGTGCTGAAGCTTTGGCAGAGCTTGGCGCAGTAAATGATCTCAGCAAGTACCGCAAGCTGCGCGAAGCGTTTGTGCCAAAGGATAGTGAGGCCAAAGTGGACTTTCATCCTGAACTAAAGCTGAAACCGGGAAAACCCGTGTTGTACAGCACCGAAAATGATTGTCGCAGCGCCTGGGGCAAAGCTGTCGCTGATCTGGGAAAACTAAATGAGAATAACGAAAGTCCCATAGTAGTAGTAGATTGTGATCTTGCCGGTAGTGTGAAAACAGGTGAATTCCGTGACGCCCTGCCGGAACGCTTTTTACAGACAGGGATAATGGAACATCATGCTGCTGTGCTTAGCGGTGCCCTGTCCACCATGGCTATACAGTGTTTTTGGTCCGATTTCGGTGTCTTCGGCATTGACGAAACCTACAATATGCAGCGTTTGAACGATATCAACCATACAAACCTGAAAACCGTGGTAACTCACGTTGGCATCGATGTGGGTGCGGATGGCAAAACACATCAATGTGTAGACTATATCTCTCTGGCCCGCAATCTCTTTGATACCAGAATCATCTGCCCCGCTGATGCTAACCAGACCGACCGCGTAATCCGTTGGCTAATCGACAAACCGGGCAACTATATTGTTACTATGGGCCGCTCGAAACTACCTATTCTGAAAGATCAGGAAGGTGAGATATTTTATAATACGGATTATTGCTTCGATTATGGCAAAGCCGATGTCTTGCGCATAGGAGACAAGGGTAGCGTCTTTGTGTGCGGTACACCTACTGCGCGTGCTTTGAAAGCAGTTGATACCTTGCGCGAAGAAGGACTTTTTGTTGAATTGATCGCGGTATCCTGTCCTTTGGAGATTCCGGTGAACCTGATAGCCGAAGCTGCTCGCAAGGGCCCGATCATCAGCGTGGAAGACCACAGCATCAATGGTGGCCTGGCCACTACTATCGCAGAACTAATGGTAGAAAACGATATCCGAGCCAGCCTGATCCGTTTGGGTGTGGACTCGTATCCTGTATCCGGCGAATCGGAGGAATTGTATCAAGCCTATGGATTGGATTGCGCATCGCTGATCGAAAGAATCCGGGAAATCCTGCATTAAGCTGATCGTAGAGATTGGACTCGTGCTTCTATGAACCGTGATTTTCTCAGACCCGCCGCCCTCGTGTTGATGGCGGCGCTTTTTACGGGAATACTGGCCAGATTACTGCCGGCATATAGCAACGACATCTTCCCTATCCGCAAAATGAGATGGTTTGAAACACTGTTCCAAAAACCGGCCCCAGCGGATAGTATCACAATGCAACTTGAAACCCCGGAACATGCCTCAAAAGAACTCCGCCCGTTTATCAAAAAATTGAGGGCGATGGAACCTCTTGCCGGGCAAAGTCCTCTATTTGAGCCCTCTGCCTTCGCAAAACGTGACAAACAGATACGCATTGCTTACTTCAGTGATTCCATCATCGAAGGAGATCTGCTCACTGCTCCCCTGCGTTATGAATTGCAACGCGTTTACGGTGGACGTGGTGTGGGAATGATGCCTATCACATCCATTGTCGCGGGCTTCAGACAGACCATTCAGCACAAGTTTTCCCGCAATTGGGAAAGCATCTCTTTCATGAATCAGGACAAGTACGATGTTTCACTGGGAATCACCGGCTACACCTTCATTCCACGCCCCTACTACGTGGCCAGCCGCCCGATTGAGGCCGCTTCCATCGATACCTTGTTCAGCGCAGACAGTCTGAGAGCGGACAGTTTGGCCACAGAGGCCCAGCCGGAACCGAAGACCGAGATCGCTCGCTTCTATGTGGATTACGATCCTTGGGTAGAATACAAGGCCATAGATATTGCCGGAGGCGCACCTGTTTTCAGCCGGATCAAGCTGTTCTACAGCCATGCCTCGGAAACCTCGATGCTAAAAGTGAGTTACGACTCCGGACCAATGGTGCAATTCGGTCTCTCGAGCGGAACAGAGCTTCAAACTCTGGACATCAGCCCACAAAGCCCGATCACTACCCTGAGGCTGGAATTTTCCACTTCTGATCCCATCCATGTGTATGGTGTATCTTTCAATGAGGACACAGGCGTATATGTGGACAATTTCCCCATCAGGGGCTATTCCGGCCTTTACTTTCAGCGCATACACCAAAACATCCTTTCTGCATTTCAAAAGGAACTGGAATATGACCTTGTGGTGATGCAATATGGCGGTAACATCTCAAATCCCCAAAACACCGATTACAACAGTTTCAAACTGGTCATGACCCGAACCATCCGGCATCTACAGCAAGCTCTGAAAGATGTGCCGATATTGGTAGTGAGCGTGCAAGACCGCAGCATCAAGGATCGTGGAGAATACAAGACATCTCCGGATATACCACTATTGGTGAAAGCGCAGAGTGAGGTAGCGGCAGAGACCGGTTGTGCATTTTGGAATCTCTATGAAGCCATGGGCGGATACAACTCTATGATCGGGTTTGTGAACCAGAATCCACCCCTGGCCGGGAAGGATTTCACGCATTTTACCAGACGGGGAGCAGACAGGATCGCGGAACTCCTGATGGACTTTTTGAGGGAAGATAATTGAGAATGAGAGAGATCCTTCTGATCC
>Ga0265293_10010184_pt1 | contig 13210 bp, 12 predicted proteins | sample Munlanlewell138R_FD_192505 | JGI IMG/M metagenome (GOLD analysis project Ga0265293, IMG submission 192505) | Leachate microbial communities from a municipal landfill in Southern Ontario, Canada - Leachate well 138R | ecosystem: Engineered > Solid waste > Landfill > Unclassified | place: Canada... | reverse complement strand
GTGGGGATCCTCCTAGCTCCGCTGGCCTCCCACCGAGTGATCGAAACCGGGCCCTGGGCACGCCCCACATCTCGCTGAGCAATCAGGACAGCTGTCTGGTTCGTCGCTTCGTCGAAGACCTGCAAGCTGGACATGTCGTCGATATGTACGAACCGATACGTCTCGCCGTCTCCAATCCGGCGGCGGCGGAAACCTCGACCTGCCAACTCAGACTGGAACATCGTGGCGGTCACCACAAACCCCAGGCGCCCTCCTGGCTTCAAGTATCGGTGTATGCATCGAGCAACGAACAACATCGCGATGTCGAGCCGCACGTTCCTCGACGCGAGTCGGCGATCTGGCGGACTTTCTGGCCGGAGGCCGTAGGCGGACCATTGATCGTCGTTCTCTCGGCGGTAGCCCTCGGGGAGCGTCTCCCAGGAAACCCACGGCGGATTACCCACCACAAGGTCGAATGGCTCGTACATAGAGGGTGCGAATGCGTTCCGGATGAGTTGCCACCACATCCCGTTGCGCCCCGCTTGGTGCAGGTCGCGGAGCTTCTCGTAGAGCCGCTCGACCTCATCAAGCACAGATTCATCCGTCTGCTCGGAGACGGGGAGGCGCCGCGTTGCCTCTGTACGCACCCACTTTCCATCTAGCGATTGTTCTTGGGCCTGATTGAAGATGGCCCCGAGAACCGGGAGATACTGCGCGGCCGCCAGAGTCGTCGGGACACGCCACTGCCCCTCACTCGAATCGAAGAGGTAGACGTCGCCATCAAGGAGACCACCGCGCCGCGGTGGGGACACCGAGTCAGCCAAGAAGATGGGGAGCGAGATTGGCTCGTCGGCGTAACGGAGCAATGGAGCGATAGCCAGCAGGTAGTTCACTTTCGCGGCTTGGACCGCGAGCGGAGTGAGGTCGAACCCGACGACGTTCTCGGTGACTTGTTGGAGTGTTCGTTGAGGCGGGTCATTCGCTGCGATGGCAGTCCGCACCATCCGCGCAATGACCTCCACGAGGAAGGTGCCCGAACCACAGGCTGGATCGAGGACACGCGTCGAGGGCTCCAACCGGTCGTTGGAGGACGTCACCTGGTTCACCACTCGTTGTGCGAGCCAGTCAGGGGTGTAGTACTCGCCGAGTCGATGGCGAATGGAGCGCGGCAGCAGTCGCTGATACAGATCTTTCATCACGTCCCGAGCTACGAGGGGCGTGATCTCGACGACCTCAGCGACGTACTCAGCGATGAGCTGTGCGAGTAGTTGGAGCGCTCCGTCAAGCTCGCCGGACGGCTCGGTGAGGTACCACGAGAACACTCCTGGCTCGATTGCGTTCAAGGTGCCCGTGCTCGCGGTCAGTTCACCCGACTCGAGGAGCCTAAACCCCTGGCGGACATCGTCTGAGGCAGAGATCCGTTCGGAAAGAGATGATCCCGTGGCGCCCTCTAGGACCACCAGCGCAGCAAGTTTCGCGACGATCGCGAAGTAGGTCTGAAGGCTAAACAGGACATGGCTAGCCGCTGCGTTGGAGCGCGGGACTCCTAGTGTCCGGCAGAGGCCCACCCATTCCTCCAGATCAGATGCCGAGAACGGTCCTGATGCGTTCCCGAGGTCAAGCTTCCACTGATCGAAGAGCGCTAACGTTCGCCCGGATGCCTGCCGCTTCTCGAAAATGGCTACGAGCGCCTGGACGGTCTTTCGGGCAGCTTCGCTGTCACGACCGAAGTCTTCATAGAGGTTGGACGCGGTGAAGCCGCGTCCCGTTGCCATCGACTGAAGCGTGTCGATGAGCGCACCCAGGGTTCCCCGTGTCGCCCTAACCGGCGTCGCGACCTGCCATGCACCTCGATCCCAGGTCACGTACACGAGCCACGTACCGTCAAACGCACACCCGGCCAGTCGATCCAGGGAGAGACCTGTGTGATCCGCAACCCCACGCAGGTACTGCTGTACCTGCCCTACTGCATGGCGCGTTGCAGAGTGTTGGACTGATTGCCGGAGTGAACCAGGAGGCTCGAACTCGACGACAAAGCGGTTGTAGACAGCATCGGCACGTCCTGTTGCATCCAGGGGCGCATCAAGGCTTGCTGCTTCCTCAGCGGTTGGCACCGCAAGGGTCAACTCGTCTCGCGGCTGAGATCTAACGCCGCGCTCCTGGAGGACTTCCGCGAGTACCGGCTGGAGGTGTTCTCGGAGAACTGCTTCAGGACGACCTGAGCCCACAGCCTGTTGCGTGCCGGCAGCGATAGCTGCAAGCACGCGGTCGGCATCAGAGGGAATAGCGGCTTCGTTAGCCATCGATGCCGTTGTCTGCTCGGAACCGGTTGAAGTCCGTGTATACGGACAGGAACACCGGCGCGCCCGTGAATGACAGCGGTGAGATAGGACCTGTGAGCATGAACGGGTACTGACGTGGCGTCATGGCTTGCGGGTCAACGAACGAACGGTAGAGATCCAGGGCCGACTGGTCGCCGATGGTTTCCCGGAGCCGTTGCAGTTCTGTACCCGACGTGAGGCCATAGCCGAAGGCACGGAATCGGAGCTGCGTATAGATGCCTCGCCGCAGCGATCCCACTTCCTGGGTGATGAACATCCAACCGAGACCATACTTCCGTGTCGTGCGGACGTAATCGACTAGGGCATCGGCAAGCTCGCGCGTCTCGTCATCCTCGGGCTCATTCGCGGCGAACCTCTGAGCTTCATCGAACACGACGAGGGTGTTCAGCGACTGACCCTGCTGATAGGTACTCTCGGCACGATGGTTGACCAGGCTACAAACGATCCGCAAGATCTGTGCCTTAACAGGCGTGGAATCGAGGAGCTCCGAACCACCGTTCGACGAGAAATTGAGCACAATGAACGCGCGAGGCTGCTGAGCCGGGTTCAGAGCCGCCTGCAGAATGTTGAACAGGGAATACCGAGGTCCCCCAGCTTGGTTCGTGCTCGTGAACAGTGAATGCAATGGTGCAAACAGGTCAAGTGCTTGTTGAAGCTCGGCCTGACTGTTGAGGATCGCGCTGATTCTACCGAGTAGGCGCTGCTGTGACGTTTGTGAGGCATAGATGCGAGTGATTGCCTGCTGGTCGCCGCCCAGAGCGGTGAGAATGTTTTGGAGTAGCGTGCTGGGATCGGCGTCGTCCCAGCCCGTCTGTTCCTGAAGGACGCGGGTGAACTCAGCCTCGGCCGACTCACGGTTCTCTTTGTTCCGGACGGACAGTAAATCCCTGAAGAACCTTGTGTTTCCGAGTAACCCAACAAGCAGGAACGCATTCTGGGGGAGCTTCAGATCATGCGAAATGGAGTAGGTCAGAGGAGTGCGCCCCTGTTGCTCGGCCCACTCTTGAAGGGAGAACGGAAGACCTTCTTCGGTAGTGAATTGCCCCTGAGGATCCATGACGATGATCGCGAGCTTGGGGTGACGTAGCTGCGCTGCGAGCACATACGACGCAAAGGCGGACTTCCCGCTCCCGGTCATGCCGAAGATGCCGCTGTGGTAGGACTCGCCGGCTCCTCCATCTTCGACGGAGCCGAAGTGCCTGATCATGAGCGGGAGGCGGACATCCTCCATCCGAAAGATGGGACCGAGATAGACCATCTGTCCTTCATGGCGACGGAGGAGGCTCGTCAAGAACTCGTCGGTAACTCGGCTAACTGCTGCACCAGTGGTTGGCGACATCGCCAGAGCTCCACCGCTCTCGATTGGGGCTTCGCCTTGAGAAGGATCGGATGACCCTGCGCGGTACGCTGCCTGAATCAGAACTTCGGCACTTCGGACATCACCGACGGCACTGAGATGGGGCAGGCTGCCGTACTTCTTCAGAACACCTCGCATGTTCGCGTCTTCATGCCAGCGGTTCCGCGTCTCGATCTCCGTCACGGTTCCGAGTGCAATCAGGTAGTTCGCGTCCAGTGGATGCGTTAGCGCAACAAGCTGACCGTGGAGTGAGCCACCAACTGCTTCCTCGAGTATGTCGACAGTGACCTGCGCGGTGGTGCTTGGCGAACCAACCAGTCCAATGTCGTTCATCGGGCTAGATCCCTTCGGTCCGGTACGAACTCAGCAGCATCCGCGCTATCTCCGGTTGTCCCCGTCCACTGAGGTCGAACTGGACGGCCGCTTGCAGCGCCGAGAGGCCAAGTCCTACGGACTTCGCCATCACATCGGCGAGGTACTGGGGATATGGCTCTCTTACGAACGGCCCGGTGATCTGGCTGGCGAGAGTTGAGCACACTAAGTCCAGATCGTCGCGTGCTTCTTTCTTGATCTCGAGGCGGTAGGCGGGTGATGCCTCATCAGGCTTCACGTAGGTAAACCAGATGTCACGCTCGATGAATGGTTGGATAGCCGCCTCGAGAGCTTCGGCGAGATCCTCGTCTCCTGGTCTCGCATCAAAGTGAAGTTGCGCCCATGGTTCTGCGGGTACCTGCTGAGCTACAACCATTTCGCCCCCGTCGAGGAGCATCCCCAAGAGGTACTTGTCATCGCCCGGCAGATCGATCCCCGTCCGGTCAGAGAGTTGTTTAGCGATCGTCCTCGAAGAGTCGTACTTCGGCATCGCGAGGACAGAGGCGTCGCGGGCGATCTGGGCTAGGGCATCGATCGTCCCCAACGACTCCCACTCCTGACGAGCCAGTGCACGTATCTCCTCAGACTGTGTAGTGAGCGCAGCGTTCAGTTGAATTACCAACGTCAGATGGGAACCATCGAGAATCTTGAGCGGATGTGGAGCGCCAGCCAGGATCGCCAGTTCCTGTGCGATCATCACTCCTCTGGCGAGGCGCTCCGACTCGATCTGGTGTGGAAGTGCTCGTGCCCACCATCGATACTGGTTAGCACCCCAGGGGGTACCAGTGCCGAGCCCTTCGACCCCTACGGCAACCGACAGAAGCAGATCGACCGCAAGCGTCCGCTCCACAGCGAAACCGCCATCAATGGCGGCCAGCGGCACCGGCTCTACTTGAGTGAACTGCCGGATCAGCCCGAGGTCATTCAGCCCCTCGCGCAGCTGCTCACGATGTTCGATCCCAGCACTGAGCATCGACGCGACTGCCTCGGTGATCGGGGCGGCCTCACCTAAGAGGCCATACAAGAGGTCCTCAGGTAGCCGGGCGTAGCCGTGATCCTGCCCCACCATCAGCGTTGCTCCGAGTTCCACAGGGCATAGCTGGCTGGATCGAAGTCGCGGTATTCGTCGTAGGCTTCGAGTCGAGGGAGAAGCCAGCGCGCACGAAAATGCTCTGCAAGCGCGGATGCTGGTCGATCCCAATAGCGCAGCCGCTGTGCTTCGCCCCGTAGGAACTCTGCAGTGTTGCGGGCAGTGGGGACCAGAAATACCTCTCGCTGGACGCCGTGGTACTGCCAGTCCACTGATAGCTCGAGATCGCTCAGAACCTTGCGTACCAGTTCTCGCCGGTTGCGAAACCCTGTGCCCCACTCGTCATGCTTGGCGGTGGGGACGAGGTGCTCCACGGCGTACTCACGGAGTTCCTCATAGAGCCCGTTCATGAACTGGAAGTCACCGGAGCCTGCGGTGAACCCAGCCCGTCGATAGACGGTCTCGCCGTCAAACTTCAGCCGGTTGTAGAGGGATGAGCGGCCGAGGGCAGAGGTAGTCGTGACCATCGCGAGGCGAGCGGAGTCGCTCCGACCGGTGATGAGCGAAGGCTTGTTCCGGTAACGTCGGGCGAAGGTTTCGCGTACTTCGTTGCTAGCGGCAAGCAGGGCGACGAGCTTCCCGAATCTCAGGCTGCTGTACGGTGGGACTGCGCCCAGAACGAATGCATCCATCACGTTGCGCAGTCGCCCTCGACGAGCTTCCTGATCCCACCCGATCATTCGATCGCGGGCCCCCAGGGCGAAGACCGGATCAGCGAGGCCGATGATCCCAATGAGCTTCTGATTAGAGTCGTCCACCACCAAGAACCGCAGCCGGCGGCCGTACCCAGCGGAGACGGGGATACTCCAGTGCAGCCGTGTCCAGCGGAACAGCAGTTCCTCGACGGTGCCCGGGCGGACTTCCACAATCCGAGGGGCTACCTCGAGTGGTTTGAGTTCCTCGCCGGAAGCGATCCACTTCAGGAGGTCTTGTTCACGGCGCTCTAGTCCCGGTCGAGACCGCTCGGCAGCGTGTCGAACCGCGTCCTGATGCAGTTTCCGGAGGGCGTCCTTGGATGAGAGATCAACAGGCGTGATTCGATCTCTTGAGATCTTGAACCCCTGAGAACGAAGTGACGCGCGCAGCCGGCGCCGAAGGCCTTGGCGGGCTTCTTCCCGTGATGCCGCTTGTACGGCTGTGGCGGGGCGCTCGTGCTGCACATAGGTCATCTGGGTAACTGGCCGTCTTCGAATGTCATTTTGATTCCCTCAATGACCCGCATAATGTCACAATCCTCGTTCCCTGCCGCAAATTCGAAGTCGGTCTAGCGCCAGGGCGTCGGTTCGGGATCGCGAAGCCGTCATTAGCTTCTGCTCACCTCGGACGTTCGGATCATCCCGCGGCCCGTAACGGCACAACAATGGGTCCAGTTCGTGGCCTGGTTCGAGGACTCAACCCTAACTTTCCTTGCTTCAAGTCGCTCCTCGACGATGACTATTGGATTTCCAGTCCTTTGGTCTTGACCTGTTACGGGCAATTCCAGGCACCCACCGCTGGCCCTGTCCCAGGTGTGACGCAAGGCCAGAAAACGCAGCAGCGGCACCGGATTCCGGTGCCGCTGCCTCTGTGTCGCTGGTAGCAGGGGGGGGATTTGAACCCCCGACCAACGGCTTATGAGTCGCCACGTCATCGCTAGGGCCATAGCCATGAAGTAGCCCAAGTTGCCGCCGAGTAGCCTTACATCCGACATAATGCGTCCATGTCTCGGCGCCGCGGACGTCCATCCAAGCAGGCCTCAATGGAGGAGGCAGCGCTCGAGCGCGCCATCGCCCGGCGTTTTGGACAGGATCCCGACGACCCCGCATACGCGGCCGGCCTCCGCCGGAACCGGATGAACCGAGACGACCGACGCGTTCTCAAGTCTGCGCTGACGAAAGACCCGGAGGCTCCGGTCAACGAGTGGGCGGTCGACGCCTATCGCGCCTACTACTACCTGCTCCGTGAGGGGCTCGGTGGCGAGGCGGTGAAGTTTCGCCCACACGTCGACCTCCCCGACGAGGTGCTCGCCCTACAGACCGAGCGGCGACGGCTGCTTCCCGCCGAACTCGTCGCGCGCTGGGCGTACCGCCACCGCGTTCAGGGCGAGCGGTTCACGCAGATCGCCCAGAGCCAGTTTGACTTCGAGCCGTCGGACGCGCGGCTGGCCCAGGCGCGGAGGTGGCTGACCGATGCGGTGGCCCGAGGCGACGGTGACGAGGCGCTCCGCGTGGAGGGACTCATCTCGCTGATCCAGTGGCAGAGCAAGGGCGACCACACGCGAAGCGACGACTCGATCCGCAAGGTCGTGAAGCGCAACGAGCTGATCTGGCAGGTCGCGGAGCGTGAGGCCTCGGACTTCGCCTTACCGCGCTGAGTGTCCGGCGAGGGTATGCACCGCGATGGTTTTCTGCGGTCACAGAGGAGGACCTCGTGACCGCACCCACCGCGCCCACCGAACTCACCGTCGAACTAGTCCCCGTCGACACGCTGAGGGGAGACCCCGCCAACCCACGTCGGATCTCCGACGCTGAACTCGAGTCGCTCACCCGGAGCCTCCAGCAGTTCGGCTTCGTGAGCCCCGTCGTCGCGCGCCGCGAAGACCGCATGGTGGTCGGAGGTCACCAGCGCCTGGTCGCGGCACGGCGTCTGGGCTACGAGGCCGTCCCGGTCGCCTTCGTCGACCTGTCCCTCGAGCAGGCGCGGCTCCTCAACCTCGCCCTCAACCGCATCCATGGCGAATGGGACGAAGAGTCCCTCGCCCACCTCCTCGCGAGCCTCCAGGAAGCGCCTGACGTCGACCTATCGCTCAGCGGGTTCGCCGACGACGAGGTCGCCGACTACCTGAGCCTGCTCGGCGCGCGCGAGCGCCGCGTGCAGCAGGAGGCCTTCGACCTCGACGCCGCGCTCAAGGCGGCACAGGGCGAGCCGCGGACCAAGCCCGGCGACCTGTTCGCGCTGGGTGACCATCTGCTGCTCTGCGGCGACGCAGCCGAGGTAGCGAGCTACGAGCGGCTACTTCGCGACGACCGCGCTGCGATGACGTTCACGGACCCCCCGTACAACGTCGACTACGGCAACCACGGGGGACGCCGCCCGGGGATACGACGCCGCACGATCGCGAACGACTCGATGGACGCCGAGGCCTGGGAGACGTTCGTCCGGGCATGGGCGGCGCACCTCCTCCGCTTCACCGATGGTGCGGTCTACTCCTGCATGTCGAGCAAGGAGTTGCCGCTCCTCTCGCGCGTCTTCGCCGAGCTCGGCGGCCACTGGTCGGACACGCTCGTCTGGGCGAAGGACGCCTTCACTCTCGGCCGTGCCGACTACCAGCGGCAGTACGAGCCGATCTGGTACGGGTGGCGCGAGGGCGCCAAGCGTCAGTGGGCGGGCGGCCGCAAGCAGGGGGACATCTGGGAGGTCGACCGCCCGCGCACCTCCGAACTGCACCCGACGATGAAGCCGCTCGAGCTCGTCGAGCGCGCCCTCGAGAACAGCAGCAGGCGGGGCGACCTCGTCCTCGACCCGTTCGTCGGCTCCGGCACCACCGTCATTGCCTGCGAGCGCACCGGCCGTCGTGCCCGCGCCGTCGAGCTTGACCCGCGCTACTGCGACGTCGTCGTCGCGCGTTGGGAGACCTTCACGGGCCGCCAGGCGGCCACCGTCGGGGAGGGCGCGTAGATGGCCGCGGAGAAGCACCGGTGTGCCGCGAAGGCCGCGAACGGCGCCCCGTGTCAGGCCTGGGCCCTGCACGGTCACCGCCACTGCTTTCGCCACTCGCCAGAGCACGCCGAGGAGGCCGCCGAGGCGAGCCGTCTGGGAGGCCTGCGGAAGCGCAAGGAAGCGACCGTCGCGACGATCTATGAGTTCGAGGGCTTCGACGAGCCGGAGGACGTCCTGCGCCTGCTGCAGGTCGCAGTCACCGATACGCTCTCGCTCGAGAACAGCACAAAGCGGACGCGAACGCTTGTCTATGCAGCGTCGGTGGCGATCCGCGTCTGGGAGACGATCCATTTCGACCGACGCCTCCACCAGCTCGAGCTCGCAATCGGGTTGCGCGGGAAGGGAGCGCCGGATGAAGGCTAGGCGGATGGATGCCGTCTGGCGCGCACTGGACGCCGGCGAGCGAGCCCAGTTGGCGTTGACTGCCGCCCGCGACGGCCTCGACCCCGACCCTGCCGTCGAACGACTGATGCCGGCCCGCCAACGTGCCGAGTACGCCGCCCTGATGCGGTTCGGGCTGACCATCCTGACTCGCCTCCGCCCGGCGGCCATGCGGCTGGAGTCGGCGGTCGACACGCTGGGGGTGGAGATCGAGCTGCTCCGTGTGCAGCGGGCCTGGGCGGAGGATCGGGCGGCGCTGCTCGGGCACCTGCTGACCCCCGAAGTTGAGGACGCGCTCCCGGGCGAGCAGCTCGAGGCGGCTGGCCCACTCGTCGCCGACCTCGTGCGTCTGCGTGAGGCGAGCACCCAGGAACTCATGGAGCAGGACGTTGCCGAGGCAGACCTCCGCGCGAAGCTCACCGTGGTCGGCGCGCTTGCCCGCTTCACGCACGCGTGGGCGGCACTGCTGGCGCTCGAGTCGGCCGTACCGGTCGTCGGCCGGTACTTCACGCGTGACCTCGCAGACGGCCTCCTTGCCGTGCACCTGACGAGGAGCCGGGAGCGCCTCGTCAGGGCCCATGCCGGACTCGAGGAGTTGCTTGGCCCCGTCGTATTCTCTGAGGCGGAGCCCGACGCGGTGGACGCCGTGGAAGCAGTGTTGCGGGGGGTGCTTCCCCCGGGCCGCTGACTCTGCACCCGCTACCGCGAGGCTGCCTCGCGGTAGCCGTCGCGCAGCACGTCCCGCAGCTCTGGTGAGACCTCCGACCACTTGAGCGCCACCCGGAAGCCGACCTTCTTGCCGAGTACCGCCTCAAGTCGCTCGGCCGTCTTCGGCGAGCGTCGGTCGAGCACCGTCCCGTGCAGCCACATGTAAGGGGCCCCGTTGTCGTTCCAAAGCGACGCGAGCCCCGTGTCCTCGCCGAGGACCCGGAGTGTGAGGACGGTACGCGTCGCCCCCTGCCGCGAGACGAGGCTCGCCACGCGCTCGCCGGCGAGCGAGGTCGCCCAGGCGAGCATCTCCGCGAACACCGGCTGGTTGGCCTCTGGTGCGCCCGCGAAGGACGACGCGAACAGCTCGCTCCCCTGCTCGGTCACGACATCTGGCGCGACGGAGACCTTCGTTGGGCCCGAGGCTGGGACGTAGCGCTCGGGGTCGACTCTCTGGGGGACGGCGACCGTCCGGCCCCCGACGTCATAGGTGGAGACCGTAATCAGGTCGATCGAGAGGAGCCCGCGCGAGATCGCCTCGAGGTAGTCGACGAGGGCGACGAGCTCGCCCGGCGCGTCGTCGAGGACGAGTACCAGGCGGAAGCGGCCCTCAGTAAGGCTCTCGGCCAGCGCCGCCTCGAACGCGGCGACGTCGCCGACGGCCACGTCCTGCAGCGCGTCCGCGACCGACGGTGCGTCGAAGCCGGCACCCGCGAGGGCGGCGAGCAGAGACTCTGGCGTGCTGCCGCGGAGCGACGCCGCATAGGACAGCAGTTGCGAGACGACGGCCTTGCGGGCCTCCTGGTTCTGTTTGAGCTTCACCTCGACGAGGACGAGGGTGCCGTCGGTCTCGACCGCGACGATGTCGACACGGCCTTTCGTGACCGGCACCTGGACCTCGCGTGCGAGGGCGACGATGGTCGGGCTGCCCGCGAGTGGGAGCATCCCGACCGAGCGGAAGACCATCTCCTGCAGGCGGTCCTCAAGCGCGAACGGCGTCGGGCTGAGCGGCTCCCATGATCCGTCAGGACGGTCGGCCCAGATTTCGCTCACACTTGGCCCCCAACGCAGGGCCCGGCCGAGCGGCCGGGGTCACGCGGGCGGAGGACACAGCCCATCGGAGGGCCATCCACTAGTCCTGTCGTGCAGCCGCCCGTAGCGCCCGGAGCCTGACCCGGAGGGGAGACGGGGGCATGCCCATGAGGTTCAGGGGCGGGTCGAAGCGACGGAGGGCCTGCGCCTCGAGCCGGTGGAGCGCCGAGCGGTCGTCGGAGACGACGGTGGCCACCGACAGGTGCTCCACCATCCAGGCAGTCAGGTCGTCCTCGGTCAGATCTGCTGGGCGACAGCCACGGACGCCCGCGAGGACGGCTACGAGGGTGCGCCTGAAGGTCGACCGCCGCCGGCGGCCCCCCAGGTGGTTGCGCTGGACCCGCGAGGCGAGCGTCGCCGTCGACCGTCCCGCACCCGCCTGGCCGACGTACAGGAGTGGCCCGACCGGTGCCTCGAGTGCGGTCTCCACCGAGCCACAGGCCTCGGCGTCGCCCCACCAGCTATAAAGCCCGGGCTGCTCAGGGATTCGGCCCGGGGACCGCGCGTTGGCGGCCGACACCGCCTGCCCGTGGTCACCAAGTGCGTCCAAGCTCGCGTCGAGTGAGTCGTCCATGTCTGCGTCCGCCTTTCCGGTCGGGCGGGTGACATGGAGCCATGGCCGGCGGCTAATAGCAACTATAGTTGCTCGTGCGGCTCAGCCGCGTTCCCGACGCTGCCTCGGTGGAGACGCGAGGTCGCTTCGAAGAGGCATTCGGGCAGGTGCTCCGCAAGGTGCGCCTGGAGTCTGGGCGCTCGCAGGAGGACGTCGCGGCGGAAGCCGGGCTGAGCACGTACTACCTGCGGGAGCTGGAGTACGGGCGGAAGAGTGCCTCCCTTAACGCGGTCGTCCGACTCGCAGCTGCGCTCGGGCAGAAGCCTCATGAGCTGGTCCGGGCGGCGGAGGTCGAGGCAGACTCGTAGGGCGAGCGCGTCTCTGCCCTCAGCCTGTTCGAGGGACCCCTGCACGTGTTACTCGACCCGGGCAGGGTGCGATGGAGGTAGCGGTGCAAGTCGGCGAGGTATGGGCCTACCGCGAGCGCATCAGCGACTTGGACTGCCCCCTCGTCGCTGCGGAAGTCCTCCAGTTTGGTCCGCCACGGTCACAGAAGGTCCGCGTGCGCTTCGAGGGTGGCGACTACCCGGGGCTCGACACCTGGGTGACGCAACGACGACTCGTGGTCTTGTGGGACGAGGCAGAGGCATGGGCCCGGGACGAGCGTGCGTTCGAAGCCGCGCGGCTCGCCTCCCTCGACGCGCTCGGCACGACCGAGTACGAGGCCGCGTGGATGACGTCCTACGGATACGGCGGCGACGACGTCAACCTCGGCTACGGACGGTCGGAGGGCGCAACCGTCACGGTCGCTGACATCGAGCGGACGGCGGCCGACCTGGGAATGGGCAAGGACGACCTCCTCCGCGAACCGCTGTCGTTCATTGACCGCGACGGGGAGTACGTCGGTGCCTGGCCCGTCCCTTGAAGGTCTTCCGGCGGTCGCGGAGCGATATCCGGAGCGTGTGCTCGCGAAGCTGAAGGAAGAGGAGGACGAAATCCGCGACCGCGCGGTGCGTGGATGGGTGATCGACTGGGGGCCGCAACGTGGCAAGGACAAGGAGCAGCCCCAGTCGACGTACGTGCCGCCCGAGCGGTGTGTCGAGCGCCTGCGCGAACGAGAGCCTGTCTGGGCGCTCGTCCGAGAGTGGTGTGGTGCTCCGAACGTCGAACAGTTCGACGAGGCAGTAGCGCTCCGGAAGGCGGTCTCCTCGCTAAGGGGACTCGTCCTGGATGCCGCGAAGGTCTTCGAGGACCGGGGTGACCGGTACCAGGCTCGACGGCTGCGTAAGGCACTGGATCAGGTCGACGGCTCGAGCTGAGTTGAAGTCTGGTCCAACGGCGTGCCTTCCATCGGCCCTGCCTGCCTTCGTCGCATGACGGAAGTTGGGTGGAGTTCTGACAGCCGGGCGACTATCCGTAGCCGCAACTGGCTCGCTCCTACAGCCGCGCCAATAACTGATCGACTGAGCTGTATGTCCGGAACTGCGCGGGCGACTCAACGTCGCCTAGGTGTGACATCCACAGAGGTTGTTAGCACGGAGTGATTAAAGGGGACCTCCCGGGGAAGGTGTGGTTACCAGGCCAACCACCCCCAGGAGGTCCCCTTGCACGCTAACGCCAAGCTCACGCCCGCGGGA
>Ga0265293_10010183_pt1 | contig 13210 bp, 8 predicted proteins | sample Munlanlewell138R_FD_192505 | JGI IMG/M metagenome (GOLD analysis project Ga0265293, IMG submission 192505) | Leachate microbial communities from a municipal landfill in Southern Ontario, Canada - Leachate well 138R | ecosystem: Engineered > Solid waste > Landfill > Unclassified | place: Canada... | reverse complement strand
CGATGTCTTTCCCCCTACTTCGCGAAGCAAATTCCCATTCGGACTCGGAGGGCAATCTAGCATCTATCCAGCGACAAAACTCAACTGCTTGTTTCCATGAAACACAAACAATAGGCGCATTGGCATGCGTGTTGACGCGAACAGGATTAAGGTTGGTGGTAAAATCATCATAGCCTTTGCATTGTTGATAATAACCCCCTTGGTACTCTGTAAGATTAATCTCAAAGGTGCAGGCGCCGGCGTCGACGCACTGGCGGTACTGGTGCACGGTTACTTCGGTCTTCTGCATGTAAAAACTCGGCACAGTAACGGTGTGCACCGGCTCGGTCCAGCACGTTCCAACCTCCGGCGGCGGATCGCAGACGTGGCCCATTTCGAAGGTGCCGCCCTCGATGAAAATCCACTCGTTTTCAACGGGGATCACCGGCTCGGTGTCGATGTCGGTGTCCGGCGCAACACCCGTGTCCGGCGCAGTGCCAGTGTCCGATGCAGTGCCAGAGTCCGGCGCAGAGTCCGGTGCAGTGCCAGAGTCCGGCGCAGTGCCAGAGTCCGGCGCAGTATCCGGCCTGCCATCCGTGTCGGTGTCGCCATCCGCCGCCGAGGCGTGATAACAAGCGGACAGCAACAAACTACAAAACACAAACAAACTACAAAGCGCAAACCTCCACATACGCATATCTCATTGTTCTCCTTAATAAAGTGGTCAGAGCACAACTTGGCCAAGCGCCCAAAACAAAACCCACCAACGTCAAACTTCACTTCGATTCGCTATGGATTGCATCACAACTAGCGACTGCTGCAATATTGGTTATTGCTGCATGTAGTGTCGTTTTTGTACCAGCTAACCACAAGTCGCGCGGCGTGCAACTCACAGCCAGGCTAAAAAACGACTCTAAGTAAATTAAAATTTCCCGTACGCCCACCCAACATCCTGTTTTTATTGAAATAATCGTTGTTGGGGCGCCCCTTGCGGGTGCCCTTGTTGTATTATTAAGCGCGGAAAAAATAGTGAAAAAGGAAATTGGATTGTGGTAATATTTCCTAACAACCGCGTAAAGCAACCGCGTAAAGGGAGGGCATCATGTATATTTTGGGTTACCGCGTTGGATTAACGGCACACAGCTTTGTCTTTATGCTTCTGCTTCTACTGATTTTGATTGGCTGTTCCAACGAAAATGAAAACACCGATAGTATTGATGGCACTGATCCCGGCAGCGATGCGAATTCGAGTGATAGCGACTCTGCTCCCGGCAGCGATGCGAACTCGAGTGATAACGGCTCTGATCCGATTGATGCCGTCAGCAAGTATGACAGCGCAACACTGACCTACGGAAAGGTTGCTCCAGATCATTTTCCGGCTCTTTCCGAGGATTGGCGAATCCCTGGAATAGAATCTCTTATGTGTCTTCTGTGGAACTATGACAGTGAGACCCGCATACTCGTTGTGGACTGGATTAATCGGAGCGCTACGTCCACTCCCCTAAATTGGCAGATTATGCTGGAAGATTCAGAAACGGTGACTTCGTTCGTCATTTATAAAGATGATCCAAACTGTTCTGAGAATAGAGGTTACTTCTACAATTGGCGGATTGAGGCAAAACTCAATGATACTGCCAATGGCGGAAAGTTTGATGTCTCCACACGAAATTGTGCTTCGAGCGATTTTGAAGCAGCGAAGACCGCCACTGTATCCCCGATGGATACGCCACGGGGAGCAATTTGTAATTATATAGACAGGTTTACAATGTTTCCAATGTACACAAGTGGATGCGGTACGCAGGAAGGATTCTGCCGTACCGACAATAATATGGATTTCGTGCAGGAGTGTACTGTCTCCGACCCGGTCTGCGAGGCTGGACTGGCGTGTTATTCCGACAGGTGTCTATCGCCGTGCAACACCATAGGTGATTGTGCAGATGAGTCTATTTACGATTGCCAGGATAATGTCTGTGTCCTTCGTTAGCTTTTCCAAATGACTCTGAACCATTTCAGAGACGGATGAACAATGGGCACCCGCAAGGGGCGCCCCTACATTGAATACATCAATGAAAATAGCGGTTTGGCGGTTGTTTCTAACATTTCCAAATGACTCTGAACCCCTAAAAACCAGGGCGGACACGGGGGTACCGCCCCTACTCCATTCTGACTACTGTCTGTGACAACCCGCAGCGCTTTGTGGTAACCAACATCTCCGAAGGAGGCCGCCACAGAAACACCGATGTCACCACCGTCACCACCATTAACCCCGTCATCCCCCACGAACCCCACGTCATTGTCTGCACCCGCACCCGCACCTGCATCTCCGCCATCGGCAACGCTCTCCCGACAGCGCATGGCCTGGCGCTTTTACGACTTCGCCAACTCGGCCTTTCCCACGGTCATCATCACGGCGATCTACGTCACGTGGTTTAAAAACGCGGTGGTGGGCGACGCGGTGCCCGGCGCCTCGGACCGCCTCTGGGGAACGGCCAACGCCATCGGTGCCGCCCTGGTCTTTTTGTGCGCGCCCTTCTTGGGTGCCCTGGGCGACATCACGGGATACCGGCGCGCGTTCTTCATCGCCGCCTCGGTGGTGTGCATCGTCTTCACGGCGCTGCTCGCCACCACGGGACCGGGCACGGTGACGTCCGCCATGGTCTTCTTCATCCTCGCCCTGTGGGGCTTCGAGCTCGCCTGCGTGTTTTACAACGCCTTCCTGCCCGACCTCGCCGCCCCCGGCGACATGGACCGCCTCTCGGGATCGGGCTGGGCCCTGGGCTACATCGGCGGCCTGGGCGCGCTGGCCCTGTGCATTCCCATCGCCCTCTTCGCCCCGGCGCACGTGGGGCACATCCCCTTGGTGGTGGCCCTGTGGTTCGCCCTGTTTTCGCTGCCCGCCTTTGTGTGGCTCAAGGGGCCGCCTCGCACCGCCTCCACCCGCGACGCCACCCGGCACGCCCGCGCCACGCTGGTGCGCAACTGGCAGCAGGTGCGCCGCCACAAGGGCTTCTTGCGCTTCATCGCCGCCTACTTCTTTTACGAGAACGCCACCGCCACCATCATCGTCTTTGCCGTGGCCTTTTCGGGCGACTCCTTGGGCTTCTCCCTGGTCGAGAACATCGCCCTGGTGGCCGTGATGAACCTGGTGGCCGCCCCCGGCGCTTTTGTCTTCGGACGCATCGCCGAGCGCATCGGTTCGCGCAGCACCATCGTCATCTCGCTGTGGATGTGGCTGGTGGCCGTGGCCGGAGCCCAGTTGGCCGTGTGGCCGGGCTTGTGGACACCCGCCACCGCCAAGGGATTGTTTTGGGGCGTGGCGGCGTTGGCATCGGCCTGCATCGGCGCCATTCAAGCCAGCAGCCGCGCCTATGTGGGACAGGTGGCGCCCCCGCAGCGCAGCGGCGAGTACTTCGGCTTCATGGCCTTTGCCGGCAAGGGATCGGCCATCGTCGGTCCCTTGGTGTTCGGCCTGGTCTCTCACGCCTTTGCCAGCCAGCGCGCGGCCTTGCTCTCCACGGGGTTGTTCTTTGCCCTGGGGCTCGTGTTGATGCGCCGCGTGCCCCCGAGCCGCGACCTCGAGGCCCGCTAGGGGAGCCGGGGCTGCTGGCGGCTCAGGCAGTGGAGGCTGCCGCCCTCTTCGATGACCAATCGACAATCGACGCCCTCGGTGCGGAGGTGGGGCAGGGCGCGGGACAAAATGCGCAGGGCCTCGCTGTCGGTGTCTTCGCCGTAGAGTGGCACCAGCAGCGCGCCGTTGACAAAGATGAAGTTGAGGTGATTGGCCGGCAGGGTTTCAGCGCCCAGTTGCCGCTGCGTGGGGAGGGGCACTTCGTCGAGGCGCCACCCGCGCTCGGAGCGGCGCCGCATCCAGAATTGCAGGCGGTCCTTGATCTCGCGCAGGCGCTCATAGTTCTCGCTGTGCACGTCGCAGTCGGCGTTGAGCACCAGGTGTCCCGGGGCGACGAAGCGCACCAGGTTGTCGATGTGGCCGTCGGTGTGATCGCCCTCTAGGCCAAAGGGCAGCACCAGCAAGTCGTCGAGGCCAAAGGCCGTGCAGATGGTGCTTTGCAGCGCCGCTTGTTGGCTTGCGGGGTTGCGCGCCTCACCCACCAGGCAGGGCGCGGTGGTGAGGGCCGTGCCCAGGCCGTCGAATTCGATGGCGCCCCCTTCGAGGATGAAGTCGTGGGACTCGATGGGCCAGCCGAGCTGCGCGGCGATGCGCGCCGGGACCTGGTTGTCGGTGTCGTAGGGGGGAAACTTTTCGCCCCAGGCGTTGAAGGCAAAGGAGACGATGCGCCGGTGCGGTCCGTCGGCCACGAAGAAGGGGCCGTAGTCGCGCACCCAGATGTCGTCGGTGGGGATGAAAAAGGGCGCGATGGCAAAGGGGGTGTGCCGGGGCAGCGGGGCTTGTTCAAACGAGGCGCGGGCGTGGGGCGGCACCAGGATGTGACAGGGCTGGTACTGGGCGATGCGCGCGGCCAGCGACGCGTAAAAGTCGATGATCTCCGGGCGGTGTCTCCAGTTTTGCGCGTTGTGGGGCCAGGCGAGCCAGGTGGCGGCTTGGGGCTCCCACTCGGCGGGGTGGCGGCGCGTCATTTAAGGGGTGCCCCATTTTTTGAGCAGCACGCCGTAGTCGTCGGTGCGGCGATCGCGGAAGAAGGGCCAGGCACGCCGCAGGGCTTCGGTTTGCGCGAAGTCGGCGACGCTCCACTCGGGGCCGTCGTCGGTGTGGTCTTGGTGCGCTTGCAGGCTGCCGTCGGGGCGGCACAAGAAGGAGTTGCCCCAGAAGGTGAGGTGCCCCTCGTCGCCGATGCGGTTCACGGCCATGGCGTAGACGTTGTTGGCGATGGCGTGGCCGCGCATCACGGTGATCCAGGCGTCGCACTGGGTGGGCTTGATCTCGTCGGGCTCTTGGGCGTCCCAGGCGATGGCCGTGGGGTAGATGAGGATTTGCGCCCCCCGTAGGCACATGGCGCGGGCCGCCTCGGGAAACCACTGGTCCCAGCAGATGAGGACTCCCAGCACGCCGGCGCTGGTGGCGATGGGGTGAAAGCCGGTGTCCCCCGGAGAGAAGTAGTATTTTTCGTTGAAGCCCGGGTCGTCGGGGATGTGCCCCTTGCGGTAGATGCCCGCGGTGCTGCCGTCCCGTTCGAGGACGCAGGCGGTGTTGTGGTAGAGGCCGTCGGCGCGCTTTTCGAAGAAGGAGTACACGATGACGCAGTTGAGGGTGCGGGCCATCTCACGCCAGTCGGCGAGGTGCGGGTGGTCTGCGGTGATGGCGAGGTCGAAGTTGTCGCTGTCCTGCGAGATGCAGAAATAGTGGGTGGTGAAGAGCTCGGGCAGCACCAGCAGGTCGATGCGCTGGTCGGCGAGCTTTTGGGCCTCGGCCAGGTAGTGCCGGTGGGTGCTCTCGACCGTGCCCTGGTAGCGGCTTTGAATCCAGGCGATGCGGGTGGTCATGTGCGGACTCCTTTGTCGTGTGGGTGGCCCGGCGTTGCGGCCCTGCGGTGCAGCGGTGGGCTAGCGCGGGATGCCCGGCGCGGGGAAGGCGGCGCAGAGCTCTTTGACCTCGGCGGCGATGCGGGCGAGCTCGGCTTCGTTCTCTTGGTTCTCGATGACGCGGTGCATCCAGTTGGCCAGTTGCGCCATTTCGGGCTTGCCCATGCCGCGGGAGGTGAGGGCCGGGGTGCCGATGCGCACGCCGCTCGGATCGAATGGCGGGCGCGGGTCGAAGGGCACGGTGTTGTAGTTGCACTCGATGCCGGCGAGGTCTAGGGCGCGGGCGTAGGGCTTGCCCGTGGTGCCGCGGGAGGTGACGTCGATGAGGATGAGGTGGTTGTCGGTGCCGCCGGAGACGAGCTTGAAGCCCTTTTCGTTGAGCTGCTCGGCCAGGTGTTGCGCGTTTTCGACGACCTTGTGGGCATAGGCGCGAAAGTCGTCGGTGGCCGCTTCTTTGAGGGCCACGGCGATGCCGCCGGTGGTGTGGTTGTGGGGGCCGCCTTGCAGTCCGGGGAACACGGCCTTTTGAATGGCCTTGCGGTGCTCTTTTTTCATTAAGATCATGCCGCCGCGGGGGCCGCGCAGGGTTTTGTGCGTGGTGGTGGTGACGATGTCGGCCAGGGGCACCGGCGAGGGATGGGCGCCGCCCGCCACCAGCCCGGCGATGTGGGCCATGTCCACCATGTAGATGGCGCCGATCTCTTTGGCCACGTCGGCGAAGATTTGAAAGTCGATGATGCGCGGGTAGGCCGTGGCCCCGGCGATGAGGAGTTTGGGGCGGTGCTTGCGGGCCAGGTCGCGCATGGCGTCGTAGTCGATGAGGTGGGTTTCGGGGTGCAGGCCGTAGCGCACGGGGTTGAAGTAGGCGCCGGTGATGCTGACGCCCCAGCCGTGGGTGAGGTGCCCGCCGTGGTCGAGGGCCATGCCCATGACGGTGTCGCCGGGGCGGCAGAAGGCGAAGTAGACCGCCAGGTTGGCCGGCGAGCCCGAGTAGGGCTGCACGTTGGCGGCCTCGGCGCCGAAGAGGGACTTGGCGCGTTCGATGGCGAGGCGCTCGATGGGATCGATGTGCTGCTGGCCCTCGTAGTAGCGACGCCCGGGATAGCCCTCGGAGTACTTGTTGGTCAGCACGGTGCCCGAGACTTCGAGCACGGCGGACGAAACGTAGTTTTCGGAGGGAATCAGCCGGATTTTGTCGTGCTGCCTCTGGGTTTCGAGTTGCACGTGTTCGGCGATTTCGGGGTCGACCTGTTTGAGATGTTCCAGCATGGCGGCTCCTTAATAGATGTGAATTTTGTGCCCGTAGGTGTGGGCACATCCGTTCAGTGAACGGAACGGCAGTATAATCCTTCTAAGAAAAAGGGGAACCCGTTTCGCATCCCGTTTCACATCCTGTTTCACATCCTGGCTCCGCAGCCGACTGTGGCGCTGGCTATGCGCAGTGGGCGGTGGTTGATGACGTGGCACCGCGACGAAAAATGATCCAGTCTGAGAGCAAAAAGGACCGTAATGCTTAATTTTTCTATGTTATTTTTTCGGTGTTCACCTGGAGCGAGCCATTGCCCTCCCATTGTTTCCGTACCCCAAGGAGCCCCATGCCATCGCATTCGATTCACCGGTTGTTCATCATTGTGGCGCGCATCGCGTTGTTTCTCGGCATCTCGGTTGCGGTCTTGCTGTTGCTGGCTTCGTGCAACGCCAAAACCTCCGACCTTGCCACCGACAACGCCACCGACGTCGCGGACAGCGACACCGCCCCCCAAGACTCTTCGACCCTTCCCCTGGACACGGGGTACGGCGACCCCAACGACCCCCGCACCTTCTCCAAGCGCACGCTGGCCGAGCAGGTGTTCAACCAAGACGAACTCAAGGAATACCACATCACCATCGACGAAGACGTGTACCGCGACCTGCAGGCCCACGGCGTCGACAAGGTGTACCGCCCGGCGTCCCTGCGGGTGGTGGCCAAGGCGGGCGAGTCGCTCTTCGACAGCATTGGACTGCGCTACAAAGGCGCCTGGACGCTGTCGCACTGCTGGAACGACTTTGGCGGCGTCCGCAGTCACGCTGGCGAGTGCGCCAAACTCTCTTTGCGCATTTCGTTCAAACGCTACGACGATCAGCAGCGCTTCCACGGTCTCAAAAACCTCAACCTGCACGCCCTGAGCGCCGACGCGAGCAAAATGCGCGACAGCCTCTCCTACGGCATCTTCAACGAATTCGGCATCGACGCGCCCCTGACCGCCCACGCCAAGCTCTTTATCAACGGCCGCTACGAGGGGCTGGTGCTCGCCGTAGAGCAAATCGACGGCCGCTACACCAAGGCGCACTACGCCAAAGGGGGCGACGGCAACCTCTACAAAGAAATCTGGCCCGTGGCAGATCTAAGCCCCGACCACGTGCGCAGCGCCCTGAAGACCAACGAGGAGGTGGGCGACGTGTCCGATTTCATCGCCTTCGGCAACCAAGTGGCCCAGGCCACCGCCGCAACCTTTTCGGCCGACATGGCGGACTGGACCGACATCGACGCCCTGGTGCGCTACATGGCCGTGGACCGCGCCTTGCAAAACTGGGACGGCATCACGGCGTTTTACAGCCCCCGGACCCCGCACAACTTTTACTGGTACCACGACGACGGCCCCATCGACATGTTCCACCTCGTCCCCTGGGACCTCGACAACACCTTCCCGCCCTTTGACCCGTTCATGAATCCGCAGCAGTGGGTCACCGCGGCGCCCATCCCCAACTGGAACGTGAAACCCGTGGACTGCACGCCCATGTCGGTGTGGACCGCCAACGATCCCACGCGGGTCACGCCGCCGGGCTGCGACAACCTCATCCACCTGCTGGCGCACAACCACTGGGACGACTTTGCCGCCGCGGGGCAAGAACTGCTCGACACCCTCTTCGTTTACGATGCGCTCAACGCCAAGGTGACGCGCTGGGCCGAACTGGTGGCCCCGGCCATCGCCGACGACCCCTACGTCAATACGCAGGAATGGGAGCGCCGGGTCGACGAGCTGCGCGGCATTCTCCAAGACGCCATCTTCGATTTCGAGCAGCACCTGCTGGAGGGGTACATCGAACAGTCGCATTGGGAGGAGCCCGACGCCGACGCGCTCAATGCCCCCACAGACGAAACGGGCCTGAGGCGCGACATCATCCACAACTACGAGTTCACCGACGGGGCCGCCGACACCGCGCCCATCTGGACTTACGACTATGCCTCCTCCGGCACCACCACCACCACCACCTGGAGCACGGCAGAACCCCTGTCGGGCCTCGCGGACCTGCGCATGGAGGTCGACTACACGCGCATCCCCGGCGCCTGGAATGAAGTGGCCGGCGTGGCGGTGGAGGTCGACGGCGGCGGCACCATCGACGTCTCCAAAATGGTGGAGATGTCGGTGACCCTGCGCGCCGATCGAGAGCGCAATCTGCGCATCGATTTTCGCAGCCCGGTGTACAGCGCGTTGTACGGCGGCATCTGGGAGGTCTTTTCGCGCGACCTCATCGTTACGTCGGCGCCCACCACGTTCAAAATTACGCTGGGCAGCATCAGCTACCCCGACTGGGCCAAGGCCGAGTGGACCGGCACCCAGGGCTGGACGGGATCCGACGCCGCGGCCCGCGCCGAGGTGCTGTCGCGTCTGTCCGCTGTTGTCTTCGAGCTGTATCCCCAGCGGTCGAATGACGGCGAGATGATCGCCGAAACCGAACACGCCACCTTGCAAATCGACAACATCTACTTTCGCTTTTGACCCGCCGACCAACGCGTCTAAAAAGCGCATTTCACTGGGTTGGCGGTGAGGTAGCGGTTAGCGCATTTCGCGTACTGCCCGCAATCTCGACATTCCGCACAACACCCGAGTCCGGTCGAATGTGAAAGGCGTTTCGAAAGACAAGCTGCTATGGATGTATGATGTATAGGGAAACTTTCCACAAAGTCAGGAGAAGACCAATCTGTAACAATTACACTGTTTCCCACTTTAATTTGCAAACAATTTGCCGGGTGCCCCAAAACCAGGAGGTCGATTGCGTTTCAACGTGGGTTGCGAATGCTGGCGTTTTGCCGGGAGAAATTAATGAAGAATGAAGCGGAAGAATGAAGCGAAGGGTTAATGCTTTCGCGAATTAACCACCGCGAACACAGCGGACTCCGGACGTGTGCTCCTGCGAAACATGGCTAAAATCAATGGATGCGTTTGAAAATCGGATGCGATAATACACGCTTGAGTTTGCCTGCGGTGAAATCGACCAATATGTACTGCATCCGCGGAGCTGGTTGGGGGAATAGCAGTCCCCTTCTTCGGCCATGGGGCAGCCTAAGCACTGACCAGTCGGTCCGCCGTCCGTGTAGCACGATCCGCCCTCAATATCTAAGCACTCAGATGTCAGTGGGCACGCGCCGCCGGTTTCGGTGGCCGGGCATCCCCTGATGAGGCTGCGCAGCTCGGAGAGATTGGGGAGCCGCCAGTCCTGGCGGCCATTGAGGTCTAGGTCCTCGCAGTATTTCATGGCGTACCACGCTTCCATCCCTTTTTCGGGGGGCGTTACCTGCCATTCCAGGCCGGTGGTTTCGTCCACCCAAGTCAAGGGGTCCGAAGTGTCTGGCGTGTTCGTATCCGTGTCCGGCCCGTTGTCGCTGTCGCTTTCACTTTGCTTTCCAGTGTCGTTACCGTTTTGTTTTCCGGTGTCACTGTCGCCCGGTTTGCCAGTGTCATTACCATTTTGCTTTCCGGTATCACTGTCGCCCGGTTTGCCAGTGTCATTACCATTTTGCTTTCCGGTATCACTGTCGGCATTGTCGTCTTTCGACGACATGGCATCCGTGCATCCCCAGGTGCCCAAGCAGAGTCCCAACAAAAGCAAGGGCCAAATGACGGTTGGTATTTGCATAAACCGCATGTTCTCCTCCGTTTCTCAATCAAAGAGATAAGCGTCGACCCCAACGTTCAATTGGCGCACCCGAATGGCGCCCGTGAACTTGGAGCGATCGCGCAATGTCATCAGGGCCTGCGGCGCAATGACACTGGCGCGAATTTTATTTTCAAGTCCAAAGCTTAGTTGCGAGACCAGCGAATAAATGGTGATGCGCGAAGACTGAAATTCGGAAATTCTCACCCTGTCGGCCAATGCGATGTGCTGTTCGACAAAGATATTGACGACATCACTGTCTGATTGGGTGTTCACCACAGTTTCGACACTCATGCGCACTTCTTTAAACGTGTAGGTCCCAGAGGACAAGGTGAGGCGTGCACGGGGTTTCATGTCCAGTGTGCCGTAATGGCCGGGGGGTAGCGCCAGCGTGGTGTCGCTGGGCACCGTGATGGTCGCGGTGCCGGTTTGAAAGGTTGGCATCGCCGGCGGAACATAGGGGGTTGGCGGGGAAATGTTGGATGCGCCCCAAATTTTGGCCTCTTGTTCCAGCACGATGTTTTGTCCGGCCACCACATCGCCGTACACCCTGGCGCGCTTGCGCAGCGTCACCTGGTTTTGCATGGTGATGTTGCCAGTGAATCGGCCATCTTCTCCCAAGCTGAAGTAAGTTCCCGCAACAGGCGCTGCGGTTTCGACCACGGTTCGCTTACCGATGCTGATGCCCTCAGCCACGCGAATGCCCGTGTAAGAGATGCTATCTGGGGTGAGCCAATCGTCGTAGTTGAAGCCTTCTACTTCGATGCCGTATACATGGGTTTGAATAAGGCATTCGTTAAAGCCAATGTAGTCATAGCCATCCCATTTTCCGCGCACCCCCCAACTGTTTTTGATCTCCCAAGCATCTTCGGTGTAGCCGGTTAAAAGGACAGCGTGGGTGGTGTCGCATTTGTCCACCGAGCATTTGTCACCGTCGTTTTGTTCATCTCCGTCGCAGATACCGTTGCCATTTGTATCCCAGCAATAGCGGGTTGCCGATTCATCTATAACAGAACACATCACGTATTTTCCATCAGTGGCAGAAGTATCCCCCCACGTTGTATACGAGACCGACAGAGGTCCCATGGTGCGGAGCGCCAGTTTGATGGTCTCGATGTCATTGTCGATTTGATAATACCGGGTAATGGGGTGCCATTTTTCGGGTTGATTGTAACAACCTTCATTAAAATCATCGTCGCAAACCGAATGGGCACAGACGCCCGTTTGCGCATATCCTGGGCAGTTTTCCGGACAGTAACTTGTGCCATCTTCGGTGGTTTGGCAGACGCATGCGGAGTCCTTCGTTTCATAAGAGTCTGAGAGGTAGGGCAGGCAACTTTCGTCTGGGATACCATCTCGGTTTATCAAGTCTGTAAATGCCCTCGGTGGCCAACCACCACAGCAGTCCCCCCAGTTGTTGATGGAACAGTCGGACACAAGATATTCTTCAGAAAAATCGGGTACAGCGCCGTTGGGGGTGTTGGGGCCATAAATGTCTGAAAAGATGTTGTAGTGGGCCTCAATGGTGGCAGCGGTGGCAAATGCCCAGCAGGAGCCGCATCGCAATTGATCTTTGACAGGGGTGACCCAGTTCGTTCCCATATAGTTGCGCCACGAAAATTCCGGTTCAATCTCAATGTTGGGAAAATCGTCTTTGTCCTTGATGGGGGGCGCGCTCATCTGAAATACGCCACCCGCCATCGCCGCACAGGGTCTGTCCTCGTCGAAATCGATCATGGCGAAGACATCGCCCATGATGCCATCATCTCCCACGCAGTAATTGCTGTAATGGGAGAAGCGACCGCCGCGCAGCGTGATTTCGTCGAGCCCGTAATAGGCGCAAATCGAATGCTGCTCGCCGCACGTGCCGCCCACAAAGTCCCAGGCCTCGCAAACGGTCATATCTGGAAAGACACACAGACCAACCTCGCCTGCGGGCGTGTCGTAAATCAGCATGTCACCACCCATCACATCGCAGTAAACAGCAGCAGGGTTGGGCATTCCGACACTGTGAGGCGTGTGGGCCGTACTGGCGGCATGAAGGTGACCAGTGCTTAAAAACAGGGCTGTCATTATCAAAAAAGCTTGACAAATCAGCAGGTTACCACTTCCGTTTCTCGTTTCTCGTTTCTCGTTTCTCGTTTCTCGTTTCTCGTTTCTCGTTTCGGATACACAATCATGTTTGCCTCCCCAATTACTTGTGGTTAGTGGAATTTTCGAAAACACTGTGCTTCAGCCGCGAAGATGGCGTGACGGGCAACAGTGCCATTGAAAACTCCGGTGTTTCGATTATTGGCGCAAAAGCGATGCGGGCAAGTGGTGTGGCTGTTGGTTCGGGCTGATGCTGTTGAACCGATTTTGAATTTATGCCGCAGTGCATCAATGCCCCTTCCACTTGACTCACATGCCATTGCGATATTGTTTATTTATTTTGTCCCATATCAATATCCCGCAAAAAAAGAAAAGCCTTTTTGGGGCAAGTGCGCGGTGTACGGGATATTAAAAACTCGTGGAAACTGAGGAGAGAAAGACTCTGGTGGGTATGTAAAGGAAATTTGGCCCGTGGCAGATTTGAGCCCCGGGCACGTGTACAGCGCGTTGTACGGCGGCATCTGGGAGGTCTTTTCGCGCGACCTCATCGTTACATCGGCGCCCACCACGTTCAAAATCACGCTGGGCAGCATCAGTTACCCCGACTGGGCCAAGGCCGAGTGGACCGGCACCCAGGGCTGGACGGGATCCGACGCCGCGGCCCGCGCCGAGGTGCTGTCGCGTCTGTCCGCTGTTGTCTTCGAGCTGTATCCCCAGCGGTCGA
>Ga0265293_10010182_pt1 | contig 13211 bp, 10 predicted proteins | sample Munlanlewell138R_FD_192505 | JGI IMG/M metagenome (GOLD analysis project Ga0265293, IMG submission 192505) | Leachate microbial communities from a municipal landfill in Southern Ontario, Canada - Leachate well 138R | ecosystem: Engineered > Solid waste > Landfill > Unclassified | place: Canada... | reverse complement strand
CCATAATCAGACTCAGCAACAAAACCGCAATCTTTTTCATCTTCATTAGAACTTTCCTCCTGTTTTTTTTAATCCATTTTGTTTGGATATTCTTACTATGCACAAGATAGCCGGCCGGCTATCTTGTGCATAGGCAATGCTTATTCGACCTGATCTTCATTCTCTTCTTCATTTACAAAACAGCGTGTCTCTATTTCCTGTACTCTTAATGTTTTACGTCGACTCATACGTTCAGAAACGGCACCGCCCGTCACCGCAGCAATGATGATAAGGCCCTTTACGACATATTGCCATTCACTGCCGATTCTCAGTATATTCATTGCGTTGGAAATCGCGCCCATCAAAATGACACCTAGAAATACACCGGGGATGCTGCCCTTACCGCCACTCATAGAAAGTCCACCAATGACGACTGCAGCAATCGCGTCTATCTCAAGATTTTGGCCGATGGATATAATCCCGACGTTAACGCGGGCAAGCATAATTACACTTGCAACACCTACGCACAAGCCATTAAGGACGAAACCCACAAGCCTGATATTCTTAACATTAACACCCGAGAGAAATGCTGCTTCCGGATTGGAACCAACAGCATAAATGCGGCGCCCGAATTTAGTATATTTAAGCATGGCCCAGAAAATTATCGCAACAAGAAAGAATACAGTCACATAAACCGGTAACTGTAGCCGCATACCTTGGGAATTAACAGCGCCTTCAATCAAGTTGGTCTTGAAAAAGTCGAGTTGATTGTTAAGGGTAACTTCCTGTGAGTTGGACATGAGAAGAGCAATGCCTCGAAAGGCTATGCTTCCTCCCAAAGTGATTATGAAGGATTCAACTTTGAACCGTGAAATTATGAGACCCATTAAAAACTGAAGTAAAACCGCTATCAACACACCCAAAATCAAAGCTGCAAACAGTGGAATGCCCCAGTCTCTTATTCCCTTTGCAATGAATATAGCCACGAGAGACACGAGCATGCCCACTGAAAGGTCTATATCACCTAAAAGCATTACAACAGACATACCCATTGCCAAAAGACCAACTCCTGCTGTCTGCATCAAAATATTTAAAATATTGATCGGACTTGCAAAGCTGGGATAAGCCCATTTACCGGTAGCTGTAAATCCGGTTATTAACTGGATTAGGACGATTGCAAGGAAAAAGCCTATGCTGATAACAACAACCGTGCGGGTATCACTATTCTCGCTAAAAAGCCTTCGTTTTGATTTTGCATCCTTCATATCTTGGATCCCCCTATTGAGTAATTCAGTATATTTTCTTCAGAAATTTCTTCCCGAGCCAACTCTCCGCTCAAGCTGCCATTTCTCATCACCATCACCCTGTCGCTCAATGAAACGACTTCGGGCATATCAGATGAAACCATTATAATGGCTTTATTTTGCTTAAGAAGATCCATCATGATCTTATATATCTCCTGTTTTGCACCGACGTCAATGCCACAGGTCGGCTCATCAAAAATGAAAATATCACCATTTGTATTGAACCATTTGCTCAGAACAACCTTCTGCTGATTGCCACCCGAGAGAGTGCCTGCTACAACCGAAGCATCCCTCGCCCGTATATTCAATTTCTCGATAAATCCGTTTCCTATTTTTAAGTTGTATTTTGGAGTGGAAAAAATCTTCTTGTTGTTCACTAAGTTAGCAATGGCTGTATTGCGCGCTATTGAATGGTCCAGAAAAAGCCCCGTGTACTGTCTGTCTTCGGTGATAAAACACATACCATGCCTGATCGCATCTGAGGGGACTTTAAAATTAACCTTTTTCTCTCCTATATGTAATTCTCCACCGGTCTTTTTAGCTGCACCCATGATAAGTTCCATCAGTTCAGAACGACCGGAACCGACCATGCCCGCAAAACCCACAATTTCACCACGGCGCACATTGAATGAAATATCATAGACACCGTTGCCTGAAAGGTTTTTGGCCTCAAGTGCCAACTCACCGGGTGTAAAATATTCACGGGAGTAAAAAGCCGAAACATCACGTCCCACCATGCTGCGAACCAGTTGGTCGTGATCTATTTCATCTGCGTTACGAGTAAAAACTTTTTCACCATCTCTGAGTACGGTTATTCTGTCTGCTATCTCAAACACCTCATCCAGATGATGAGAGATATAGACAATAGAAAGTCCTGCCTTGGCAATCTTCTTTACTACATCGAGAAGAAAATTGATTTCTGATGCTGACAGAGATGCTGTAGGCTCATCAAGAATGATGATCTTTCTCCGGAATACAAGTGCCTTGGCAATTTCTACAAGCTTTTTTTCACCACTTGATAGTGTACCTACAATGGCGTCGGGACTCACAGTACATTGAATGAAGTCCAATGCTTCCTGTGTCATTTTCCTCATTTTCTTTCGTTGGACAATACCCTTATTGGTGATTTCCATCCCTACGAAAATATTTTCTATAACAGATAATTGCGGGAAAACATTGTGCTCTTGATATATGGTCTGAATCTCCATTTCAATAGCCTTACGTGGATTAAGTGAGCAAGCTGTTCCCTCAAACTCAAGACAGCCGCCTTTATCCGGTTGATATGCACCTGACATGATTTTGATAAGAGTGCTCTTGCCCGCACCGTTCTCTCCGCAAATACAATGCACCTCACCTTGCAACAGATCAAAATTGATGTTGCTGAGAGCCTTAACGCCTGGGAAAGTTTTAGATATATCGTTTAACTTAAATACTGTCTTAGACAATCCTATCCTCCTACAATATCTTTTTTGAGAGTCTACCTACAGCATGCTGGAAAACCGAGAGAACAATTAGAAAAGATTTTTCCAGATAAAGCTGTAGGCATGCTGCTCATTACAGGTGTCTAAATCTACGCTTATTAGTCGGTTTTCAGTGCATCATCAAATGCAATGGTAGAAGGCGAGAAATTCATTTGTTTAATGAATTGACAAGCCTCGGTTGCACCATAAACCCTATCCATTCCTGAATCCTCCCACTCAACGGAAAGAGGACCCTGATAATCGGCCCAATTAAGAACACGATTAATCTTATCGAAGTCTACATCGCCGTGTCCGGGTGACACAAAATCCCAACCCCTTCTGGGATCACCAAAGGCTATGTGAGACCCGAGAATGCCATTCTTACCATCAAGATTTACAGCGACATCTTTAACATGTACGTGGTATACCTTATCAATAAATTCCTTCAGGAAAAGTACGGGATCCATGCCCTGCCAAACCAGATGAGATGGGTCGAAATTAAATCCCAGGGCAGGACGATTATCAAACTTTTCAAGCAATCTTTCTGACGTATAATAATCAAAGGCTATTTCTGTAGGATGAACCTCTAATGCAAATCTCACGCCGCACTTATCAAACTCATCGAAAATTGGAGTCCAAAGATCGTAGATTTCCTGAAAACCTTCTTCAACCATTTCGTCAGTGGTCTGGGGAAATGAATACCAGTATTTCCAGATCGGTGATCCCATGAAGCCTGTGACAACTGAGACACCCATTGCCTTTGCCGCATGTGCAGTATATTTCATTTCCTCTATAGCCCATGCCCTGATTTCATCAGGTTTACCGGCGAGATCGGCAGGGGCGAAACCATCCAGGCGTTTGTCCCAAAGGTCACCAACACACTGGCCGGCAAGATGTGCACCTAAAGCCCAGCATCCGAGTCCATATTTCTCCAGATTATCTTTCAGGCTTTTTACATAACCATCATCTTCTGCTGCCTTACGAACGTCTATTTGTCCCCAAGTGGCTATCTCTAGCCCTTCGTAACCCATCTCGCTTGCAACTTTACACATATCCTCCATAGGAAGGTCGGCCCATTGGCCTGTAAACAATGTAATCGGTCTGCTCATTTTTCTCCTCCAAATTTTGTATTTTTGTATAAAAACCAGCCTCTTAGTTTAAAGGTCTACCCATACGTTTCCTAAGCTATGGCTCTTAATGCAAGCTTCCAGAAAACGGATGCCCTCTGCTCCATCTTCAACAGTAGGATAATCAATCATCTCCGGTGTAAATTGTCCTTCTTTCCTGGCTATAAGACATTCTTTAAAACTACGGTAGAGATTAGCATTAGCTTCAAACCATCCCTCAGGATGTCCCGACGGCAATCTGCCGTACTTGGCTGCTTCCGGGGCTATCGAGCCATAGCCTCTATGGTGCTCGGTTAAGGATCCATCCTCTTTTACTACCGTTATTTTCTCAGGATCTTCTTGGAACCAGAGGACAGAACCGCCATCACCGTAAATTCGGACCCGCAAACTGTTGTCATGACCTATCGCTACCTGGGAGGTCCAATACATCCCTGTGGCACCGCCTTCATACTCCACCATGACAAAATCATTGTCATCCAGGACACGACCTGAAACCATTTTGTCCATTTTTGCAAGAACACGCTTTATCTTAAGACCAGTCATGGTAGCAACAGCGTTTTCAACATGAGTTCCCAGGTCACCGAGACAGTTAGTGTTACCCGATTGTTCCGGATCGCAGCGCCATTCGCCTTGTTTCCCACCCCATTCATCTTCATGAGCCAACCATCCTTGCGGATATTCAGCTACAACCGTGCGTACCTTTCCTATCTCGCCAGCCTTAATAATTTCTTTGGCATGCTTGGCAGTAACGTGGCCTGTATAGGTATAGGTAACCATAAACAAGAGATCTTTTTCCTTGGCTAAGGCTACTAACTCATCAGCCTGTTCAGCACTTGTTGTAAGGGGTTTGTCACATACTACGTTGATGCCGGCCTCTAAAAAAGCCTTGCTTATCTCATAATGAGATGCATTAGGAGTAACAACCACGACAAAGTCTATGCCATCTTCACGTTTTGCCTCGGAAACAGCCATTTCTTCAAAGGTTTTATAGCATCTGTCTGTTTCAAGTCCAAGCTGCTTGCCCATTTCAAGAGTCTGTTCATAAGAGCGAGAAAAACTGCCTGCTACCAATTCTGCTCCACCATCGAGATTTATAGATCGTCTGTGAGCATCACCTATAAAAGCTCCAGGTCCTCCGCCCACCATGCCATAAAGCAATGTTTTACTCATCAACTTCACTCCTTCTATCTTTTATTAGCTTGTTTATCCGTATAAACAAAGCGCACATACCATACAGTTCTTTTTAAGCTAATTCTAACGATAAAGAGTTATTACTGAAGGCTCTAACCTTTTCCTTTTTTCACCCGAGCCTCCTAAATATCCAATTACTTGTTCTGGGATTCAGGACATTCTTTAATAAGTGAAAAACTTTATTTAGCAGAATTTGCAAATACAGCCTTACAGCCACACTTTTATATAAGCAAATTTTCAAATAGCAAATTTATAACTATAAGATTTTTCCTTCTTGTTTGTTTAAGATACCACTAATAATACAAGATTTCAATCTAAAATTACATACATTTGTATAATTTATTGCCCTCCTGTTGCGGGATTTATATTCATATTAAGAAGCTGATCAGGCGTATCTATCTTTCTAACTTTTGCTTATTTTCTCGAAAGTATCTTTGAGTGTGGGATAGAGACCATGATAAATTTCATATCTCTTATTGTATTTTTCCACTATATCCTTATCCTGTTTTGTAGTTTCGGTAACCTTAATCAGTTTTTCGCAAGCTTCCTCAACGGTCTTATACTTCCCACAGCCGACAGTGGCTAATATGGCTGCACCAAAAGCAGGGCCTTCATCACTATTGATCTTGTTTACTTCTACATCAAAAACATTAGCGATAATCTCGCACCACAGCTTACTTTTTGCTCCGCCGCCGTTAATACGTATGCTGTTTATTTCAACGCCGTTATTCCTTACAATCTCCAGTGAGTCGCGCAGTGAATATGCTACACCCTCAAGGACGGCGCCTGTCATATCTGATCTGGTAGTTTCCATTGTCATACCGATGAAGACTCCTCTGGCGCAAGGATTGTTGTAAGGGGTCCTCTCTCCCATCAAATAGGGCAAGAAATATACGTCGTTATCACCGATTTTTTGATAGTTGGCTTGTTCCAGGTCATAATCTTCACTTAGCAATATGTTTTTCATCCACCATTCATTAGAAGCAGCTGCTGCAAGTGTAACCCCCATAAAATGGTACTTCCCGTCTGCATGCGCAAACACATGCAAGGCATTGTTTTCAATTTCACTGTATTTGCTGCTAGCTATAAAGACAACTCCGGATGTTCCGAGAGAAACATTGCACATGCCGTGCCCCACTGTACCGGTTCCGACCGCTGCCACAGCCTGGTCTCCTCCACCTGCAATTATTTTCACATCAGGGGATAAGCCTAATTGCTTTGACACGGAATCAGATATGTTGCCGACAACTTGACAGCTTTCATAAATTGTCGGCATCTGTTCTTTCTTTAAGCCGACAATTTCCAGCACTTCTTCAGACCACTTTTTATTCTTGACATCGAATAATAAAGTGCCTGACGCATCAGAAACATCCGTAGAATAGAGGCCTGAAAGTTTAAATGCTACATAATCCTTTGGTAGCATTACTTTATTAATCTTCTCAAAATTTTCGGGTTCATTCTTTTTCACCCATAAAAGCTTGGGTGCAGTAAACCCCGTTAACGCCATATTCCCGGTGTAAGACGATAGATTGTCCTGCCCGATTTCATTATTCAAATAATCACATTCATCCTGTGTTCGGCCATCGTTCCACAAGATTGCAGGGCGAATAACTTCATCATTTTCATCCAACATAACTAATCCATGCATTTGCCCGCTGAAACTGATGCCTTCTATCTGTTCTTTTTCCTGCCCTTGCAGAAGTTCTTCGAAAGCAAGCATCAGGGCATCAAACCAGTCCTCAGGATTTTGTTCCGACCATCCGGTTTGCGGATAATAGATGGGGTATTCTCTTGATACAATTTTCTTAATATCTGCAAACTCATCCATTAACAATAATTTTACAGATGTAGTCCCCAGATCCACGCCGACATATAACATAATAAACCTCCATAAATCCTGATATATAAGCAAGAATGTGCGCATTACTTTCCTAACAGATATAATCCTGTTGAAAAGTATACTATCTTATATTTAGTTATATTAACAATCTAACTGTACCTATCAATTAACACAATAACCGGGAAGGGGATTCAATCAAGTTCCCGGTTTCATTATTTTCTTTAATCTGAAAGACTGGAGCCCGGATATTTTATATTTCTTTTTTTAACGCTGCTATCAGCTTGGGCACGATCTCGAACAGGTCGCCTACTATGCCGACATCGGCAACACTGAAAATCGCTGCATCCGGGTTTTTATTGATTGCCACTATATACTCAGCCTCTTCCATACCCGCCAGGTGCTGAATGGCCCCGGAGATTCCGACTGCAAAATACAGGCCGGGACGCACGGTCTTTCCTGTCTGACCTACCTGTCTTTCCTTGGCCTGCCAGCCTGCGTCGACAACTGCGCGCGAAGCTGCCATTTCTCCACCTAAAACATCCGCCAATTCCTGCAGGATGGCAAAGCCTTCCGCTCCTCCGACACCGCGACCTCCGGCGACCAGAACATCAGCCTCAGTGATATCTACATGCTGGCCGATCTTTTTGGCAATCTCTTCTACTGTGACATAGCAGTCATTCTTTTCCGGCTTAAAGTCAAGTTGAATAATCTCACCTGCCCGCTCCGGATCCGCCACTTCCCTTACCATCACGCCGGGACGGACTGTCGCCATCTGCGGACGGTGATCTGCACAGAGGATAGTCGCCATCAGGTTTCCGCCGAAAGCGGGACGTGTCATGCGCAGCTCTTTGTTCTCCGGATCAATTTCCAAAGCGGTACAGTCTGCCGTAAGACCGGTGTGAACACGGGCTGCCAGCCTTGGACCAAGATCCCGGCCCAGGGCTGTAGCCCCGATCAGCAGAATCTCCGGCTTATACTCTTCGATAACGTATGTCATTGCCTGTGTGTAGGGTTCGGTGCGGTAAACTTTAAGTTCTGCCCTGTCCAGATATAAAACCCTGTCCGCCCCGCCTGCAATCAGTTCCGGTGCCAGATGAGAAATTTTCTCGCCCAACAAAACAGCTGTTACATCTTCATCCAGGTCTTTGGCCAGATCTCTGGCTTTACCGATTAATTCATAAGAAACATTCGTCAAAACTCCATCAATTTGTTCAGCGAATGTGAAAACTCCCTTATATGCCATTTTGCAGCCCCCTCTATAAAATATACTTTTCTTTTAATTTATCGACGATAAACTGTACAGATTCATCGGCACCTTCATTGATAGTCATGCCGGGGGCTTTGACACTCTTGGGGAAAGATTTGGCAACGCGGGTGGGCGAGCCTTTCAAACCGATGTTTTCATCCTCGATCTCAATATCATCGCGCCCCCATACTGTCAGCTCTTTTTCCCGGTAGGCATCGAAAATGCCGCCCGGAGTCATATAGCGTGGCTCATTCAGCTCGGACAAGACAGTCACCAGAGCCGGCATGGCCGCACGAACCGTGTAGATGCTATCGTCATACTGCTGTCTGACGATGACATCACTGCCGTCAATTCTAATATCTTCAGCATAGGATAGATTGGGCATGCCTAAATGTTCAGCTATGCCGGGGCCTACCTGTGCCGTATCACCATCGATAGCCTGGCGTCCGGTCAGAACCAGATCACAGCCTATCTGTTTAATCGCCGCAGCCAAAGTCGAAGAAGTGGCCCAGGTATCAGCACCGCCAAAAGCCCTGTCTGTCAGGAGATAGCATTCGTCTGCCCCCATGGCCAAAGCTTCACGCAAGACATCTTCAGCCTGCCGGGGACCCATGCTCAGACCGATAACCCTGGCACCGCTGGCGTCCTTAATACGCAGGGCTGCTTCCAGGGCGGCCTTGTCATCCGGATTCATGATGGAAGGAACGCCTTCGCGCATCAAAGTGCCGGTTTCGGGATTGATACGCACTTCATTGGTATCAGGAACTTGTTTTATACATACAATAATTTTCATAGCTTCCCCCCTAGCCCAATAAACTTCCGCTGATAACCATCTGCATGACTTCTGAAGTTCCTTCATAAATCTCTGTGATCTTGGCATCGCGCATCATGCGCTCAACATCATAGTCCTGTATATAGCCATAGCCGCCATGCAGCTGGACTGCCAGGCTGCTGACATAATTGGCAGTCCGGCTGGCCTTTAGTTTGGCCATAGCAGCCTCATAAGAATAGCGTTCACCCGTATCTTTCTTTTCTGCTGCCAGATAAGTAAGGTAGCGGGCTGACTCTATTTCAGTCGCCATATTGGCGAGCTGGAATTGTGTGTTCTGAAATTTACTGATCGCGCGGCCGAATTGTTTGCGCTCCTTAACATAGGCAATTGTCTTGTCCAAGGCGCCCTGTGCAATACCTACAGCCTGAGCTGCAATCCCGATGCGTCCGCCGTCAAGTGTACCCATAGCCAGGCCAAAGCCCTTGCCTTCCCGGCCCAGAAGATTCTCCCGGGGAATGCGGCAGTCAGTAAAGATCAGCTCGCGTGTTGAAGAACCGTGAATACCCATTTTCTTTTCAGCCAGACCAAAATCAAATCCCGGCCTGCCTTTTTCTACGATAAAAGCAGAAATGCCACGGGTCCCCTGACTCGCATCTGTCATGGCGAAGACGACGTAAATGTCTGCAGGTCCGGCGTTGGTGATGAAAATCTTTGATCCGTTCAGGACATATTCATCACCATCTGAAACTGCAGTCGTCCTCTGGCTGCCCGCATCAGTACCGGCATCCGGCTCTGTCAGAGCGAAAGCACCCAGCTTGTCTGTATTCAGCGCCCGCAGATACTTCTCTTTTTGCTCGGCCGTGCCCTTGCTGTCAATAGCTCCTGCAGCCAATGATGTGTGGGCGGATACTATAACTCCGGTAGTGCCACATACGCGCGACAACTCTTCAACTGCCAGTACATAAGTTAATGTGTCACAGCCCTGACCCCCGTATTCCTTGGAAAAGGGAATGCCCATGAAACCGTATTTATGCATTTTTTCAACTGTTTCATCGGGAAAGCGGTGTTCTTCGTCGATCTCTCTGGCCAAGGGTTCAACTTCCTTGACCGCAAAATCGCGGAAAAGCTGCCTGGCCATTTGCTGTTCTTTACTTAATGTAAAATCCATATTCACCCCTCTGGAAGATATTCTTCTGTTTATTCTTAATTGTCAAAAAAACGAGTTTCGTCGTATTTTTTATATCCTCGCTACACCTGTATCCCATGCCGCCCGGGCTACCGCATCAGCAACAGTATCAGCCACCTTCTTATCCAGAGCACTGGGCATGATATTTTCTTCATGCAGGTCGGCTTCAGGAATATAACTTGCTATGGCTCTGGCAGCTGCCAGCTTCATTTCCTCATTGATCTCCCTGGCTCGCACTCTAAGGGCTCCTTTAAATACCCCGGGAAAAACCGATACATTATTAATCTGATTGGGAAAATCTGAGCGACCTGTACCGATGATACGCACTCCGGCTTCTTTTGCCAGGTCCGGCAAAATTTCAGGCTCCGGATTAGCCAGCGCAAAAACGATCGGGTCCGTATTCATCGATCTGATCATAGCTGCTGTCAGAACATTGGGGCCGGAAACACCGACAAAAACATCGGCACCCCTGATAACTTCCGCCAAAGAGCCCTTTTCCAGATGAGGATTCGTGATTTCAGCCAGGGAAATATATGATTCACGCATACCTTCGACGCCCTTGCAGATGGCGCCCTCCCTGCCGCAGGCGATTTGATTGGCGGAACCTGCAGTCTGCAATAGCTTAATTATGGCTGTACCTGCTGAACCGGCACCGTTGACAACAATCTTCAGATCCTGCATTTCCTTGCCGACAACTTTAAGGGCATTCAGTAATGCAGCCAGAACAACAATGGCAGTACCATGCTGGTCATCATGGAAGACCGGAATGTCGAGTGTCTTTTTCAGCATCTCTTCGATTTCAAAACAACGCGGGGCGGAGATATCCTCCAGATTGATACCGCCAAAACCCGGTGAGATCAGCCTGACCGTCTCCACAATAGTTTCAACATCCTGGGAATCTATAGCAATGGGAAAGGCATCGACATCACCGAATTCTTTGAAGAGAATCGCCTTTCCTTCCATAACCGGCAGAGCCGCCTTGGCTCCAATATTACCTAGCCCGAGGACAGCACTCCCATCCGTGACAACAGCCACCAGATTACCTTTGGCTGTGTATTTATAAACATCATCCGGGTTTTCCGCGATTTTGCGGCAGGGCGCTGCGACTCCGGGCGTATAGGCAGTACTCAGATCGTCATTTGTCTCAACTTTTACCTTGGAAATGACCTCAATTTTCCCCTGATGTTCTTCGTGTAATTCAAGACTCAATTCCGAAAAGTCCATACAAAATTCCCTCCTTATAACTTATCCATCTACTATATTAAGCTATAAATCCAAGTCTTGCTATGACACTGAAATCAGATGTAAAAACTCAGTATTCTGTCACTCTCCCTTCCTGTCTTCCTTCGCTTTTGTTTCCGCAAGAACCATAAGTTCCCGCTCCATTTCAAGCTCCTGAGGAAAAGGATAGGTCTCAGTGACCTGGTCAAAAACCTTTTTAAAATTATTAGCCAGGTTTATATTTTTCTTTTGCAGCAATTCATAAGTAAAAATAGTCCGGATTATGGCAGGTTCTGTTTTGTTGGCATCCATGAAATTTGACTGGCGCTTTTCAAGCCAGTAGTCCAGAATGCCTTTTCTGTTATCGCACAGCAGCTCACAATAAACCCGGTCTACGATAATAAATTTACTTTGTGACGCGGTTAAGCTGTCCACTTCCTGCAGCCTGGCCATAATACGATCTGCTTTCTCGATTTCCAGAAGATCCAGCATCCTCTTATAAGCAAAAATGCCGATACCGGCAAGCAGACCATTGCTCATTGCTTCCTGCGAGGGCAACTCGAACCAGGCAGCCGGCATTTCCTTAAGCCTTTTCCCCTTAGCGGTTTGGCCGCTTATTCTCAGCTGAGTCTCATAAGCGCGCATGCCGCCTTCCACTTTGGCTATGGTATAGATATTATAGCCGTCGTTATGTCGTTTTCCTGAAATAACAGGTACGCCGTTCATAACAACAAAAGCCATGCCGAATGCTGCCAGGAGTATAAAGAAAAGTGACAATAGTTCAATCTTTGAAGTGAGTAAGGCCAGACCGCCGGCAATTAATGCAAGGGCGAAATTCATTATTATGCCGCCCAGATTATAAAGAAGATAAGGAATCTTTCCTTCAGAAGCGGATGGCGGCTCCATCAGGCACTGGCCTCCGGAAGCGACAAATTTTACGCGCCGGAACTGCAATTCTCCATCTTTTTGAATCCACATGAAACTTCCAATACGGAATACAAGAAGCTCATATCCGCTCAACTTGCCAAACACAAGATGTCCCAGTTCATGTACTGGCATTTGTACAGAGTATGCAGCATAGAAGGCTATAGCAAGACCTGCTATCAGAAGAGCAAGTTCAGAAGCTTGCATATCTGTTCTTATATGGCCTTGTAAAAAGTTTACCAGGACTACTAAAGCAAATACCCCGATGGCTATCATTAGAAAGTAATATAGCCCTGTCAGCATAGTCGTTGATAAATCTGCTTTCTTCGCCTTTGAATCTCTCATCTTTTTTCCTACCTTCATTTAGCTGTCTTACTAATAATATTGTGAATCATGGCATGGGTCAAAGTTAAGCTTACTTCATTGCCGACTTAAGTATAAAGGCTTTCTCCACATAGAACGACCCCGGTTTGCACCGGGGTCGTGATCAAACAATAATTCTAATAATGCATGCTTGATTCTTTGAAAACTTTACTCTACAGGCTGTTCATTTCCGTCTTCATCATAGATCTTGAACTCATAGTCTTTACCCGGGAGTATGCCATTAAGCACAATACCGACGATTGCAGCAATAGCCAGACCTGAGAATACCAGTTGCGTATTTCCGATCGGGATTGTCAAGCCACCGATAGCATCAAAGCCGAGGCCTGAAACCAGAATCAGAGCCGCAACAACGAGGTTACGGGTCTTGGTCAGGTCGACCTGGTTTTCTACCAGTGTACGAACGCCGATAGCGGAAATCATACCGTAAAGGATAAAGGAGATACCACCGATTACTACACCCGGGATAGAGGATATTACTGCCTCAATTGCCGGGAAGAAGCTTGCGACGATTGCAAACAGTGCAGCAATTCGCATGACCACCGGGTCAAATACACGGGTCAGAACAAGAACACCTGTG
>Ga0265293_10010179_pt1 | contig 13214 bp, 9 predicted proteins | sample Munlanlewell138R_FD_192505 | JGI IMG/M metagenome (GOLD analysis project Ga0265293, IMG submission 192505) | Leachate microbial communities from a municipal landfill in Southern Ontario, Canada - Leachate well 138R | ecosystem: Engineered > Solid waste > Landfill > Unclassified | place: Canada... | reverse complement strand
TCGACTTGCATGTGTTAAGCCTGCCGCTAGCGTTCATCCTGAGCCAGGATCAAACTCTTCATTGTACAAAAAAAAATGACTAGCTTATCCTGTTACAAATCATTCCTTGTTAAAAGAAATTGACTATGCTCTTTGTACTTGTTGTACGCTTCCAATCTTGTCAATGAACTTCCTCAAACGAGGATCCCCTTATCCAAAGGGGCTGCAAAGATAAAGAGAAATTTGAAACTACAAAAAGAAAGTGTCTTTTCTCTTTATTCCGGGTGAACGAGGGGACTCGAACCCCCGACCTCTAGAGCCACAATCTAGCGCTCTAACCTGCTGAGCTACGATCACCGTGTGGTATAAGGACTGCAAAAGTAAAACAAAAAATGGAAACGGCAATGCTTAAAGACCCTCCTTCCAGTCTTCTACTAGAAAAATAAAGCCGTAGCGGAACGTTTCTCCGGCACTTTTTATAGGTAAAACCACAGATACACGCCGTCCTATATCCTTTTTCCCTTCATAAAACAAATACTTGATACTCCACAGATTGAAGTTGTCCGGGTCGTATACAATATGATTTGCCGGAATAATACTTGTTTTCATTGCCTCCCCGGGTGCTATTGCAGATGGTGGTAAGAGTTCATCTTTATCAAAAAAATCAATCCCTTCATGGACTATCCGCAGCGAATCGGCTTTTTGATTGATGTAAACAGCATCTTCCCAAAAGACCATCAATGTATCTGCTGTTTTGTTTTCCAACTCCACCTCAAATTTTGTATTCGTCAATTTCCAAACAGTCTTTAAATAGGGAGTCTCATACATATAATAAGTAGCCCCATCCGGTTGCTCCGCTGTGGAAAACATCATATCTCCCAAGGCCGGAGCCGGTGTACAAACAACATCTTGCAGCTTCAACTTGTACAATCCCCGATGGGAGCTTCCACAGGATAAAAGCAAAAAAGCCCACAAAAGCACAACTGCCCATTTTATGAATACTCTCGTTTTCATTCTGTAACAAAGATAATTAAAACAAAAAGAATTAGATTTGTATATGGTAAGAAAAGTTTTATTGGCTTTCATCTTGCTGTTGATGGTTCTTCCTGCAGCAGGTCCTCACCCTGCAGCAAATAAACAGTACGATCGATTGCGCAGAAAAATGGTTCGTGACCAAATTCAAGCAAGGGGAATAACAAACCGACCTACGTTGCAAGCTATGCGTACCGTAGAGCGCCATCTCTTTGTTGACAGCCTATACAAAGACTGGGCCTATGAAGACACCCCTCTTCCTATTGGATACGAGCAAACCATATCTCAACCTTTCATGGTAGCCTACATGACAAGCCTGATAAACCCAAAACCGCACTACCGCGTTCTGGAAATCGGGACCGGTTCCGGATACCAAGCGGCTGTATTGTCAGGTATTACAGATTCCGTCTTTACCATAGAAATTGTGCCGGAATTGGGGAAAATGGCAAAAGACCGTCTAAAAGAACTAGGATACGACAACGTTTGCGTTTCTATTGGCGACGGCTACCACGGCATTCCGGAAAAAGCACCTTTTGATGCCATTATCGTAACAGCCGGAGCCAAAGACATACCACCTGCACTTATTGAACAGTTAGGTGATGGAGGGAAAATGGTCATTCCCGTAGGCTCTCCCTTTATGGTGCAATATCTGATGCTCGTGGAAAAGAAAAAAGAAAAAGTAACAACCCAAACACTTATGCCCGTCCGGTTTGTACCCTTCACCCGATAAAACATCTTTTACCCGGTAACACACCTTTCACCTGTTAAAAACACACACTGTTTGGCGTTCGCCATTTTTTTTTACTTTTGCTATCTAAACAACAATATAGTATTATGAAAAAAATCGCAGTTTTTCTTTTCTTGGGTATGCTGTCTATACCCGTATTGGCACAAAATGCCGATAAAATACTAGGCATCTGGTGGAACGAAGAAAAAACAACGAAAATCAGTGTAGAACTGAAAGATGGAAAATATATAGGTACCATTGTATATATGATTCCGGAAGAATACAAGAACGGAGAAGCCCCCAAGGACGACAAAAACCCCGATCCTGCATTGCATGACCGTTCGCTAATTGGTCTACAAATCCTGGATGGCTTTGAATACAACGCCAAAAGGGAAGAATGGAAAGACGGAACTATTTACGATCCGGCTTCCGGAAAAACATACGCCTGTTTTGCTCGACTGGAAACAGACGACCATATGAAACTGCGCGGGTTTGTAGCCGGAATGCGCATGCTGGGCCGCACCTCTCAATGGTTCCGCACCAGTCTGGACTAGTACCCACCTGGCTGTGAGAGGGTAGTAAGTGTTCAAGAGCGGCCAACACCACTAACTTACACATATCCTGCACACTACACGCTTGCTCAAAAAGCTTCACTTACTACCCTCCCCCAAAAACGGGCGAAAAACCGCAAAACGAAGGAGGGTAGTAAGTACTCAAAAGCGGCTAACACCACTAACTTACACATATCCTGCACACTACACGCTTGCTCAAAAAGCTTCACTTACTACCCTCCCCCAAAAACGGGCGAAAAACCGCTAAACGAAGGAGGGTAGTAAGTATCGAAAAGAGGCTGTCACAACTAATCTGCACATACCCAGCACATTACACGCTTGCTCAAAAAGCTGTTACTTACTACCCCCCCCAAAAAAATAATTGGTGCTGCGAAGCAGCCTATTATACGCGTATACGCGGCAAAAGGTGAGCTACATTGAAGTGAAGAGGCGAAGAGGTGAAGAGGCGAAGAGGTGAAGAGGTGAAGAAGCAAAAACAACGACGGGAGCTGATACCAAAACAAAAAAGGCCGCGGATGTTTCCGCAGCCTTGTTTTCTAATTAGGTTTTAGGTTGGTGATGTGACCCAGGAGGGACTCAAACCCCCGACTTTCAGAACCGGAATCTGACGTTCTATTCAACTGAACTACTGGGCCTGTTTGTGTAAGGGTGACAAATATACGTAGAAACCTGAACTTTGAAAAAAAATGTATATTTGACGCCATGAAAGCATATGTATTTCCAGGTCAAGGTTCTCAGTTTTCAGGCATGGGCAAGGATCTCTACGATCCCCACCCCCGTGCCCAAGAACTCTTTCATCAGGCAGACGATATTTTGGGTTTTCCCATTTCTCAAATCTTATTTGCCGGTTCAGAGGAAGAACTGAAACAAACGAAAGTTACACAACCGGCCATCTTTATACATTCTGTGATAGCGGCTCTTTGTGAAGAAGACTTTAAACCCGCCATGGTAGCAGGCCATTCTTTAGGTGAATTTTCTGCCCTTGCAGCTGCAGGAGCTCTTTCTTTCCATGACGGATTGCTGCTTGTGAGCGAAAGAGCCCAAGCTATGCAGGCAGCTTGCGAAATAGAGCCGTCGGCTATGGCTGCCATCCTCCAATTGGAAGATGAAAAAGTAGAAGAAATTTGTGCACGCGTTTCAGCTACAACAGGAATAGTGATTCCGGCCAATTACAACACCCCCGGACAAGTTGTTATTTCCGGTACTGTAGAAGCGGTAAAACAGGCGTGTGTTCTTATGAAAGAGGCCGGTGCCAAACGGGCCCTTATGCTTCCCGTCGGAGGTGCTTTTCACTCTCCACTTATGGAAGGAGCTCGTCAAAGTTTGGAGCAAGCCATTGACAAAACGCGATTATCAGCGCCTGTCTGTCCTATTTACCAAAATGTGGACGGGATGCCTCATACAGGCCCGAACGAAATCAAAGAAAACTTGAAAAAGCAACTCACTTCACCAGTCATGTGGACGGCAACTGTTCGCAATATGGCTAAAGACGGAGCCAAAGATTTTATAGAACTGGGTCCGGGAAAAGTACTGACGGGAATGGTGAAAAAGATTGTCCCTGAGCTATTTATTTAGTATCTTTGCAATCCTTTTGATCACAGGTCCAATATGACTGACACACAGTTGATTGTCACACACTTCTCCCTCCCGGAGCGTGTTACTCGGGTAACGCCTCTGGGAGAAGGATTCATTAACGACACATATATAGTAGATACTTCCACCAACCGGCAGTACATCCTACAACGAAAGAACCACAACATCTTCCCCGACATTCCGGGCATGATGGAAAACATCCACAAAGTGACCTCGCACATCCGTTCAAAAGGAGGCACTACGTTCAGCCTGGTCCCTACAAAAAACGGCAAGTGGTACCACAAGGAAAGAATACAAGCCGAGGCCGGAGAAACTGCCAATAAAGAGCTGTATGCCTATTGGGTCTGTTTTACCTTTATTCCGGATACCGTTTCTTATGAACATGCAGACAGTTTGGAGCTGATCCGCTCCGGTGGCGAAGGTGTGGGGATGTTCCACAGCCAACTGGCCGATTTTGAAGAGGAGCTGGTGAATACGTTGCCGGGGTTTCACAACATCAGCTACCGCTTTAACCAATTTGCACAGTCTGTGGAATGCGCCGGAGAAAACAACCCGCGCTTGCAAGAAGCAGCGTCACTTGTAGAAGAAATATATAGCAGAAAAGAACGCATGCTGGATTTTTGGGAGCTTGTGGAAAACGGCACCTTGCCCAAAAGAGTCAGCCACAACGACACAAAGCTTTCCAATTTCTTATTTGACAAAAATGGGAACGTTGTGTCTGCCATAGATTTAGACACAGTGATGTCGGCTACGGTGCTGTTTGATTTTGGAGACGCCATCCGTTCCTATGCCAATTGTTATCCGGAAGACCACCCCCGTTTTGAAGAGGTACGTTTTGACCTTGAAAGGTTTTCTGCCTTTTCAGAAGGCTATTTAAGCAAAACGGCCTGGTTTTTGAATGATATAGAGAAGACACATTTGGCCTTTTCAGCTTTGTACATTACTTACGAACAGTACCTCCGATTTTTGATGGATTACATAGATGGCGACACGTATTACCGAACGCGGTATTCCAACCACAACTTGGTACGTGCCCAATCACAATTGGCTTTGCTCAAAAGCATGGAAGAGCAATACCCCCTTATGGAAAAAACAATAACAACAATTTATAACACCCTTTAATACATTATTAATACCATTTTACTATGGCGAAAGAAAAAAAATTCATCACTTGTGATGGTAACTACGCAGCAGCTCACATTGGATACCTTTTTAGTGAAGTTGCCGCTATTTATCCCATCACTCCGTCATCCAACATGGCTGAATACGCAGATGAGTGGGCTGCACACGGAAAAAAGAACCTTTTTGGAGAAACATTGAAAGTAGTGGAGATGCAAAGTGAAGGCGGTGCAGCAGGCGCCGTGCACGGTGTGTTGCAAGCAGGAGCACTGGCTACTACTTTTACGGCTTCGCAAGGTCTTTTGCTGATGATACCGAACATGTACAAGATTGCCGGGGAACTGCTTCCTACGGTATTCCACGTTTCGGCCCGTTCTTTAGCAGCTCAGGCTCTTTCCATTTTTGGCGACCATTCAGACGTTATGGCTTGTCGTCAAACAGGATTTGCCTTATTGGCCTCGGGTAGTGTACAGGAAGCCATGGACATGGCTGCCGTAGCCCATCTATCAACCATTAAATCTCGGGTACCCTTCCTTCACTTCTTTGACGGATTCCGTACATCGCACGAAATCCAGAAGATAGAGATGATAGACGAAGATGCCCTCAGAGACATGATAAGCCACAAAGCATTGGCAGGTTTCCGTGAAAGGGCTTTGAACCCCAACGAACCTGTTACACGCGGTACGGCCCAAAACCCGGACGTATATTTCCAATCACGTGAAGCTTCCAATCCATTTTACGATGCCGTCCCCGATATCGTAGCTCGCTACATGGGAGAGGTCTCAGAACTTACGGGACGCTCTTATTTGCCGTTCACCTATTACGGAGACGAAAACGCAGAGCGCATCATCATAGCTATGGGATCTGTCTGTGACACCATTAAAGAAACAGTAGATTACCTGAATGCTCAAGGAGAAAAAGTAGGAATGATTTCTGTACATCTGTATCGTCCTTTCTCTGCCAAGTATTTCTTGCGTGTGATACCAAAATCTGTAAAGAGCATAGCCGTATTGGATCGTACCAAAGAGCCCGGAGCACTAGGTGAACCGCTTTACATGGACGTGAAAAACATTTTTGCAGACGAACCCAAAGCTCCCGTTATTGTAGGTGGTCGTTACGGACTGTCGTCCAAAGACACCACTCCTGCTCAGATACTGTCAGTATTTGAAAACTTGGGACGCAAAGAAGCCAAACACAATTTCACCATTGGTATTGTAGACGACGTGACCTTCAGGTCACTCCCGCTGAAAGAGGAAATTTCCATAGCCAAACCCGGTACGTACGAATGCAAGTTCTTTGGACTGGGATCCGACGGAACAGTAGGAGCCAACAAAAACACCATCAAGATCATTGGAGAAACCACACCTAAGTATTGTCAAGGATACTTCCAATACGACTCCAAAAAATCAGGAGGTTTCACATGCTCCCACCTTCGTTTTGGTGACGTACCCATCAACTCCCCTTACCTGGTAAATACGCCCGACTTTGTCGCATGCCATGTGCCCAATTACCTGCGTAAGTACGATATGTTGAAAGGCATTAAAAAAGGAGGTACTTTCCTGCTCAACAGCATGTGGGATGCGGAAGAAACAAAAAAACACCTCCCCGATTTTGTAAAAAGAGTTCTTGCAGAAAAGGAAATCAATTTTTACATCATTAACGCCACAAAAATTGCCGAGGAAATTGGTCTGGGTGGACACACCAACACCATCTTGCAATCTGCTTTCTTTAAGATTGCCAACGTAATACCATACGACCAAGCCGTTACAGAAATGAAAGAAGCCATTGTGGCATCGTACGGCTTGAAAGGGCAAAAGATTGTAGACATGAACTTTGCCGCTGTAGAACGCGGAGGAGAAATTGAAAAGGTAGAAATTGATTCCACATGGATCAATCATTCCGGAAAATTTGAAGCCGATACACACAACCGATTGGCACCCGAATGGGTAAAACACGTAGCCGATGTAATCAATGCCCAAAACGGAGACGATTTGCCGGTTAGCGTATTTACCGGTTATGAAGACGGTACCATGCCGGCAGGCACCGCCGCCTATGAAAAACGCGGTATTGCCACATTCATACCGGAGTGGAGTGCAGAGCACTGTATCCAGTGTAACCAATGCGCTTATGTGTGCCCACACGCAGCCATCCGTCCGTTTGTCATGACAGCGGAAGAGGCAGCCAAAGCACCGGAAAGCGTCAAACGTGCAGCCGGAATTGGCCCCATCAAAGAATACACCTTTACTATTCAAGTAAGTCCGTACGACTGCGTCGGTTGCGGAAACTGTGCAGACATTTGCCCTGCCAAGACGAAAGCCTTGACCATGGTTGCTGCAGAAACTCAAATGCCGGAGCAATCCAACTACGATTACCTGCACGCGCATGTAGGTTACAAAGACACCTTGGTGCCCAAAGCACAAAACGTGAAAAACTTGGGCTTTGCCCAACCTCTGTTTGAGTTCTCAGGAGCTTGTGCCGGTTGCGGTGAGACACCGTACATAAAAGTCATCACACAACTCTTTGGAGATCACATGATGATTGCCAACGCCACCGGTTGTTCCTCCATTTACGGAGCCTCGTTCCCCTCATCTCCGTATTGCAAAGACCGCAACGGAAGAGGTCCTGCATGGGCCAACTCGTTGTTTGAAGACAACGCCGAATACGGACTGGGTATGCACCTGGGTTCTGAGCAAATCAGGGAAAAATTGGCCAACTTGATGGTACAAGCACAAGACGAAAAAGACGTCAGCCAAGAACTGAAGTCCGTCTTTGCCGAATACCTGCCCGTACGCAACAATTTTGAAGAAGCCGTTGTGCTTGCAGAAAAAATGACCCCCATGATGGAAGGATCCAAGCAAAAACTGCTGCGTCAGATTTACGACCTGAGGGGCTTTATTACCCCGCGTTCCCAGTGGATCATAGGCGGTGACGGATGGGCATATGACATTGGTTACGGAGGTTTAGACCACGTACTTGCCAGTGGAGAAAACGTAAACATTCTTGTTTTAGATACAGAAGTATACTCCAACACAGGCGGACAGTCCTCCAAATCTACTCCGGCAGGAGCCGTTGCTAAATTTGCTTCTTCGGGCAAGAAAATCCGTAAAAAAGATTTGGGTATGATGGCCATGAGCTACGGCTACGTATACGTGGCACAAGTAGCTATGGGAGCCAACCATAACCAACTGCTGAGGGCTTTGAAAGAAGCCGAGGCTTATGACGGACCTTCGCTCATCATTGCATACTCACCCTGTATCAACCACGGCTTGAAACGTGGCATGGGCAAATCGCAATATGAAGAAAAACTGGCCGTTGAGTGCGGATACTGGAGCCTGTACCGGTTCAACCCCACCCTGACAGACGAAGGTAAGAATCCCTTCATACTGGACAGCAAAGAACCCGATTGGAGTAAATTCCAGGAATTCATTACAGGAGAAGTGCGTTACAGTTCCTTACTACAAACCTTCCCCGATCAAGCAGCGGAATTGTTTGTACTGACGGAGCAACACGCAAAGATCCGTTATGAAAACTACAAACGACTGGCTCAGGAATAACCTGCAGACCAAGTTTCTACAAATAAAAAAGGTGGCTTTTGAGCCACCTTTTTTATTACATTCTATTACGCATCATCCTGTTGGTCCGGTTCCTCCTCTTCCCAGTCTCCTTCCGGTAAGTGTTTGATTGTTTTACCGGATGCTTTTACACCCAGATGTCGTAACATTTCGGCCTGTCTTATAAGATTCCCCTTTCCTGTAGAAAGTTGTTTTATAGCTGTATGATACGCTTGTTGTGACTTATCAATGGAATCTCCCACTTGCTCCAAGGTTTCTACAAAACCTTCAAATTTCCTAAGCATTCTTTCTCCTCGTTCTGCTATGGCTATTGCGTTTTCGCTTTGTTTCTCACGGGACCACAAATCAGAAACCAACCGCAGGCAGGCAATCAAATTAGTAGGGCTGACAAGTACAATTTTCTTGGCGTATGCCTCGTTCCAAAGATTTGGATTGGCTTGCACGGCAAGAATATATGCCGGTTCAATGGGTACAAACAGAATGGTGAAATCCAACGTATTTTCTATAGAATGGTAATTTTTAGAAGCCAGGTCTTGTACGTGTCTCCTTACGGATTCCACATGACGTGTCAGGGCCAGTTGTTGTTCCTCATCATTGGTGGCGGCTACGTACCTGTCATAATCTATCAAAGAAACTTTGGAATCGACTACTATAACCCTGTCCCCCGGCAAACGAACGAGCACATCCGGTATAATTACCTTTCCGTCATCGTTTGTATAACGCTTTTGTACGGTGTAATGGGTTTCCTGTTCCAGACCGGAATATTCCAGAATCCTTTCCAGAATCATTTCTCCCCAATCTCCACGTGTTTTACTTTGTCCTTTAAGGGCTTGTGTCAAATTTTCTGCTTGGGTGCTTACCAAATGCGTCTTCTCTACCAGGTTGCGGATTCTTTCATCCAACGTGCTGCGCTGCTTAGTATCTTCCAGGTGCGTCGCTTCAATTTTTTCCTTGAACTCTTGCATTTGCACCTTGAGCGGATCTAATAGTTGCTGCAAACTCTGGCTGCTTTTTTCTTCAAATTTTTGTGTTGTGGATTCCAGGATTTTATGAGCCAGGTTTTCAAAAGACACCGTCAGCTTTTCTTGCATCCCTTTCAGTTCTGCATCTTTATGCTCCAGGGTGGTTTTGCTGGAAGCCAATTCGGCTTCCAGCAACCTCAGTTCCGCATCTTTCTCTTTTACCACGCTGTCCTTGTTTGCCAGGCGTTTGTTCATAATAACCCCAACAAACAACCCTCCTGCGAAAATGCCTGCCGCTATACTTATTATGATGAGCGTTGCATCCATTATAGTACTTTACCTCTTACTTTTTCCCAAAGCTGCTTTTCACGCTGCTCTGCCTTCTGTAGCCATTTTGTGGCTTCTTCCGTCAATTGACGCGCGGCTTCCCTATCGTTTAAGTCTGCCGTATTTATGTGTACATTTAAATACCCTCCTTTGATAGCTCCCAGTACGGCAGGTGCTCCTACACCGGCATCTGTGACGGAATTGGGATTCCCTTTTTCAATCATATCTTCTATGATGTCAAAGACTTCATACGCTGTTCTCATAGTTTGCAGCGGTACTTCAGCAGCGTAAAAGGTCGCTTGTTCAATGGCCCGGTCTCTGGCTGCTTTTTCTTCTTCCGTTTCTTTGGGCAGGGAAAAAGCTTCTATCACCTTATTGTAAGAGCGCGTATCTTCGTCTACCAAATACAACAGCTTGCCTACCAAGGCTTGTCCTTTTTCTGCCCATTTGGAGAAATACTCCCATTGGTCGTCCCATCCGCGTTTGTGGGAAGACAAGTTGGCCACCATTGTTCCCAAAGCCGCACCTAAAGCTCCCATATAAGCAGCTACGGAACCTCCGCCCGGAGCAGGTGATTCACTGGCTGTTTCCAAGGCAAACTCCTTACAAGTCAAATCGCATAAACATTTCTCGTCCTTGTCTTCTTCCAGCAAGTATTCCAAAATGCGCGTTTGCGGGTCAAAAGGTTTCAGTTCGTTAAGACCCATGGAACGTATGGCCGTGCGAATGATTTCCTCTTCCGGAATCCCTAAGGAACGTTGCTGTTTGCGTAAGAAATATTTGCCGGCTTCCAACATGGCGCTTTTGGGCACCAAGCCTACCAGCTCCGAACCCGTTACACGGATGCCGCGTTTGCCGGCTTTGTCGCACACCTCGTCAAAAGCAATATGCAAGGGCGTTTGGGCTATGTTCGTCAAGTTCATGGACACTTGTGCCATGCCGTATTCCTTAATATACCAGCCTATGGCTTTGCAATGTTTTAGTGTGCCGGGTTGCCATGTTTCCTTCCCGTCTACCACTACTTTTCTGCCTCGTTCTCTTACATCAAAAGATATAGCGTTGGCCCTGCGTACAGACGTAGTGTTCAAGTTAAAATTGACGGCAATCAAAAAATCACGGGCACCAATGACCGTAAGACCGGTGGCAGCCACACGGTCAGAGTACGTAGCGGGACCAAAATCGGGCTTCCACACCGGATTGTTCAGTTTTGCCTCAAGGCCTTCGTATTCACCTTCCCGACAGACGGCCAGGTTTCTTCTCTTTTCTTCAAAAGCCGCGTATTCGTAGCAGTACACAGGAATATCCAACTCTTCACCCACACGTTTTGCCAGCTCTCTGGCGTATTCCACTGTTTCTTCCATGGTGATGCCCGATACGGGTATCAAAGGACACACGTCGGTAGCTCCAATACGCGGGTGCTCACCGTGGTGGTTGCGCATATCTATACATTCGGCAGCCGTTTTTATGGCTCTAAAAGCGGCTTCAACTACCGCTTTGGGTTCGCCCGCAAATGTCATTACGGTACGATTGGTAGCCATACCGGGATCTACATTCAACAATTTTACCCCTTCCGTTCCGGAAATGGCCGCTGCAATCCTGTCAATGATTTTTTTATCCCTTCCTTCAGAGAAATTGGGGACACATTCAATGATTTGTTTCATAAGGTTATTCGTATATAAGTTTTATTGTATCTCCTAATCGGCGCTCCAGGTCTTCTTTATCCAACTCAAAATAATGTACGGGATACACAACGGGCGCACCTATCAAACGGGCCGCCTCTACAAATTGATCGTCACTCATGGTATAAGGCAGGTTTTTGGGCAATACGGCTACGTCTACAGGTCCTACTTGTTTCATTTCCGGAATCAATTCTGTATCTCCCGCCACGTAAACCGTAAAGTCACCAAACGTCAACACGTAACCGTTTCCGTATCCTTTGGGATGGAAGGGCTCTCCATCGGGTTTTTTGTTAAGGATGTTATAAGCCGGAACGGCTTTGATGGTTATACCATTCCATTCACAGGAGTCTCCGTTGCTTAGTGTTTTATCCAAAATCCTGTGTTCCTCCACGCATTTGGGACCTATAAATTGGGTCTTGTCTGTAATTATGTGTTCCAGTGCTTTTGGATCGTAATGATCAAAATGGTCATGCGTAAACAGGACCAGATCTGCCTTGGGGAATGTGCTGTAATCTGTGGTTTCTGAGTAGGGATCTATATATATTATCTTTTCTCCCAAACGAAAACAGACAGCACCGTGTCCCGTAGGTACAAGGGTGAGTATTCCCGGTTTAGTCGTAAATTGCTGTGATTTTGTAAAAGTCATCATGGTGTAATTTTTCCGTTAAGTATTGTTGTTTCTACCAGTGGGCTTGTAAACGCATACGTAAAATATTCATAGGAGGGCATTGGCGCCGTAATAAACACATTGGCCGTTTTTCCTACCGTTATGGAGCCAAAACGTGAAGATAAATCCATGGCGTGGGCTCCGTTTATGGTGGCGGCGTTGATGGCTTCTTCCGGTGTCATTTTCATCTTTAAAGACGCCAGCGCCATCATAAATTGCATATTTCCCGAAGGACTGGAGCCGGGATTGTAATTTGTGGCTAAGGTTACGGGCAGGCCTCTGGCTATCATTTCACGGGCATGGGCGTATTTCATTTCCAGGAAGAACGTAGAGCCCGGCAACAACACCGGCATCGTATCCGATTGGGCCAGAACCTCCCATTCTTCCGGACCGGTATGCTCCAGGTGATCTACCGTGATGGCGCCATAATCTACCCCTACCTGCACCCCGCCCGAAAAGTCCATCTGGTTTGCGTGTACCTTGGGACGCAACCCGTGTTTGAGGGCTGCCGTAAAAATCCGTTCCGTATCGGCCACCGTGAAAAATCCCGTTTCACAAAACACATCGACGTATTGAGCCAAGCCTTCGTCGGCCACCCGAGGTATCATCTGCTCCACAATCAAATCCACATAAGCCTCTTGCCTTCCTTTATATTCCAGAGGCACGGCATGAGCTCCCAAAAAAGTGGCCCTTACAGTCAACGGCGTTTCTTCGCCGATACGCTTCACTACACGTAACATCTTTAGTTCGTCTTCCACCGTTAACCCGTAACCGCTCTTTATCTCAACAGCGCCCGTTCCAAAACCCATAATCTCCCTGGCACGGACCACACTTTGTCTGAACAGTTCTTCTTCCGACGTTTGGTGAAGCAAACGGGCCGAGTTCAGAATGCCTCCTCCCCTGGCCGCAATTTCCCGGTAAGAAAGCCCTCTGATTTTGTCCACAAATTCTTTTTCCCTGCTGCCGGCATATACTATATGGGTAT